>VOFJ01003052.1_pt1 | contig 21385 bp, 27 predicted proteins | sample 5384081 | NCBI WGS metagenome assembly VOFJ01 (sample SAMN12384729, study PRJNA508395) | human gut metagenome | isolation source: healthy gut I | host: Homo sapiens | reverse complement strand
GAATAACGGCAGCTATACCCTGACCGGCATCACCCGGAACGGACAGCCGCTCCGGGACGACGACACCGTTACCGTGACCTGCCTGGCAGCGGAAAAACAGATGGCAGCGCTGCTTGCGAGCGAAAGCGGCGCGTCTGCGGACGGAGATGCATGGGTAAAATACATATGGTCGGATCACGTTTCTGGCGGCGGCGCAGCGCTTGCAGAGCCTGAAAACTACATTACACTGAGGTGAGCGGAATGGCAGATGAAAAACACGAACCCGAACGAAACTGCCATGCCCGGCAAAAGTGGCTCCCTGCCGCCGCTGCCATCCTTCTTCTGGTCTTGCTGGCAGCAGGTTTCAGCTTCCGATACCTCTCGTTTATGTCGCGGACCATCTATCAGGAAAGCACCTCGCATCTGGAAGAGGTACTGCATAAATCCAACAATATGCTGAAAGAGATGGTGCGCAAAAACCTGACCTATCTGCATCTGTACAACGGCTTTCTGGAAAGCACCTCGAATGAGGATGAAATTCAGACCTATATCGAGGCAGCGCAGCAGAATACCGGATTTGCTGACTTCTACTTTCTTACCTACGACGGCAACTACATGACCGTGACCGGGAAAACGGGCTACCTGGGCTTGCAGACCAATCTGGACGAAAAGCTCGCCGACGGCAATGATATCGTCATGAACACGGCGCTGCCCGGCAAACCCCCGATGCTTGCGTTCATCTGCCCCGAAACGCAGGGCAGCTACCGGGGCTTTGCCTACGATGCCGTTGCCATCGCCTACTACAACGATGAGGTGCTGAAATTGCTGGATAATTCTGCCTTTGAGGGCAATGCCAGCAACTATGTCATCTACCCGGATGGGCAGGTCGTCATCGACAATTCTGTAAACCGCAAGAATAAATCCATTTACAATTTCATTGCGACGCTGCGCGACCATTCCGACCTTTCCGAGGCGCAGATCACGGATCTGTCCAATGCCTTTTGCACAGGGCAGCAGCGGAAACATGAAGGGTAAAGCTGGGCGACACCAGCTATTATCTGGTCTACGAGGGCACGGCGATCCAGAGCTGGACGATGCTGGGGCTTGTGCCGGTCAGGGTCGTCAATGCCAATCTGGACATGTTGTGGTTCCGCACGGCGCAGATCGTGGCGGGCATCGTCCTTGGCTCTTGCGGTGCTGATCATTCTGCTCGTCGTGCGCAGAGGCCACACTGCACTGCGCCAGAAGAACACCGAGATTCTGTGCCGGGATGAGCTGTTCCAAAAGCTGTCCCAAAACGTGGACGATGTTTTCCTGCTGCTGGATGCACAAACCGACAAGGCAGATTATCTCAGCCCGAATATGGAGCGGCTGCTGGGCATCCCGTGGAAAGAAGTCCGGCAGGATGTCCCGTGTTCTGGCAACTGCACCCGAAAACGATCCGCGACCGTGACAAAACTATCTGGAAGGGCTTCTCAGCGGGCGAGCAGCGCGAATGGGATGCGGCGTTTCTGCATCTGGAAACCAAAGAGCGCCGCTGGTTCCATAATCATCGCCATGGGCAGCGAGGTCGCGGGCAGGACCAAGTATATCCTTGTCTTGTCTGACCGCACCGCCGACAGGCAGGCGAATCAGGCACTCTCTGAGGCGGTGGCGGCCGCCGAAGACGCCAGCCGCGCCAAGAGCACCTTCCTTTCCAATATGTCCCACGATATCCGCACCCCGATGAATGCCATCATCGGCTTTACCACGTTGGCGGTCAGCCAACTGGACGACAGGGACCGCGTGAAGGATTACCTTACCAAGATACTTGCCTCCGGCAACCACCTGCTTTCGCTCATCAATGATATTCTGGATATGAGCCGCATCGAAAGCGGAAAAATCCAGCTGGACGAAACTGAGGTCAATCTGTCCGATGTGCTGCACGACATAAAGACCATCGTCAGCGGGCAGTTCTACGCAAAGCAGCTGGAACTGTATATGGACGCGATAGATATTACCGATGAGGACGTCTATTGCGACAAGACCCGGCTGAATCAGATTCTTGATGAACCTTTTGTCCAACGCTATTAAGTTCACCCCCGCGGGCGGCACGGTGTCGCTGCGGGTGCGCCAGCTTGCCAGGCAGGTCAGCGCGGCTGCGGGCAGTATGAGTTCCGCATCAAAGACAACGGCATCGGCATGAGCCCGGAGTTTGCCCAAAAAATCTTTGAACCCTTTGAGCGCGAGCGAACCTCCACGGTAGCAAGATACAGGGCACCGGGCTGGGTATGGCCATCAGCAAAAACATCGTAGATATGATGGGCGGCACCATCGAGGTGCAGACCGCGCCGGGCAAGGGCAGCGAGTTTATCATTCGTGTGCCCATGCGTGCGCAGGCAGAGCACCGCAAGGCGGAAAAGATCCCCGCGCTGGAGGGTCTCAAGGCGCTGGTGGTGGACGACGATTTCAACACCTGCGACAGCGTGGCCAAGCTGCTGGTCACGGTGGGTATGCGCGCCGATTGGACGCTTTCCGGCAAGGAGGCCGTGCTGCGCGCACGGCAGTCCATCGAGCTGGGCGACACCTGCAGGGCTTATATCATCGACTGGCGGCTGCCGGACATGAACGGCATCGAGGTCACCCGCCAGATTCGCAGTTTGAACGACGATACGCCTATTATTATCCTGACCGCCTATGACTGGTCCGATATTGAGGCCGAGGCAAAGGCCGCCGGTGTCACGGCGTTCTGCCCCAAGCCGATGTTCCTGTCTGACCTGCGCGACACCCTGATGACCGCCATCGGCCAGAAACAGACGGATGAGGCGCAGGAGCTTCTGCCCAAAAAGAACACCAACTTCAAGGGCAGGCAGATCCTGCTGGTAGAGGATAACGAGCTGAACCGTGAGATCGCGCAGGAAATTCTGCGCGAGTACGGCTTCCGGGTCGATCCAGCTGAAAACGGTGCAGTTGCGGTGGAAAAGGTCAGCACGGCAGCCGCGCCGGGCCGCTATGATCTGGTGCTGATGGATGTGCAGATGCCGGTTATGGACGGCTGCACCGCCACCCGGCAGATCCGCGCACTGGACGACCCAGTCCGGGCAAATCTCCCGATTCTTGCCATGACTGCCAACGCATTCGACGAAGACCGCCGCAATGCCTTGGAAAGCGGCATGAATGGCTTTTTGTCCAAACCCATCGTGATCGGCGACCTTGGTGCAGGAACTGCGCAAAATCCTTTGTAACAAGCCGCCTGTCAGGCATCAGAAATAAAAGCACCCGCAGCAAGCTGCTCACCGGAGATCAAAACCTCTGTGGCGCTTGCTGTGGGTGCTTTTGCTTTTTGGCGGTGGGCGCTGTTTATTTCAGTACATCTGTAAGGACCTGCAGCAGATGCGGAATATCCAGCGGCTTTGCAATATGACCGTTCATACCGGCCTTCAGTGCATTCTGACGGTCTTCCTCAAAGGCATTTGCCGTCATTGCAAAGATGGGGATGCCCGCCTTTGCAGCATCCGGCAGGGCGCGGATCTGCCGCGTTGCCTCGTAACCGTCCATCTTGGGCATCTGGATGTCCATTAAGATCAAATCGTACTGCCCGGAGACTGCCTGCTTCATCTTCCGGACAGCGATCTCGCCATCCTCAGCAGTGTCCACCGCCAAGGCCGCTTCCTTCAAAATCTCCTGTGCAAGCTCACGGTTCAGCGCGTTGTCCTCCACCAGCAAAAGCTTCTTTCCCTTGAGATCGGCGACATTTGGCTGCGATGGTTCCTGGGCAGGCGCCGCGCCGAAGGGTTCTGCCAGCACTTTGCGCAGTTCGGAAAGGAACAGCGGCTTTTCGCAGAAGCGGTCACTCCGGCAGCGCGGGCTTCCTCTTCGATATCTGCCCAGTCGTAGGCCGTCAGGATGATGATAGGGCAGCTTTTCCCGATCACCTTGCGGATCTGCCGCACGACCTCGATGCCGTTCATATCGGGGATCAGCCAGTCGATGATGTAGACGCTGAACTCGTCGCCCTGTTCCATGGCGTACCGGGTGCGGATCACCGCTTCCCTGCCGGAGATCGTCCACTCCGGCCGCATCCCGATTTTGGACAGCATGGTGCTGACGCTCAGACAGGTGTCGGTATCGTCGTCCGCCACCAGTGCCCGCAGCCCTTCCAGCTGCGGGAGCTGCCTGGGCTCTATCTTTTGTCCGCTGAGTGCGAAGCAGAGGTCTACGATGAATTCGCTGCCCTTGCCCGGTTCGCTTTCAATGGCGATGGTGCCGCCCATCAGGTCCACAATGTTCTTGGTGATGGACATGCCCAGGCCGGTGCCCTGAATGCCGCTGACGGTGGAGTTTTCCTCACGGGTGAACTCCTCAAAGATGTGCTTCTGGAACTCCTCGCTCATGCCGATGCCATTGTCCTTGATGCGGAACTCATAGCAGCCACGGCCCTTGGGCGCACCGTTTTTCTGGGCAATGCGGATGCTGATCATGCCGCCTGTGGGGGTGAACTTGACGGCGTTGGACAAAATGTTCAGCAAGATCTGGTTCAACCGCAGCGGGTCAGTGATGATGTCCTCATTCTCCACATCCATGGTATCGATGAAAAGCGACAGCCGCTTTGCCGAAACATTGGGCTGGATGATGGAGCGCACATCGTGGACGAGATCCGGCAGATGCACCGCTTTTTCTTCAATTTTTACCTTTCCGCTCTCGATGCGGCTCATATCCAGCACATCATTGATGAGGGAAAGCAGATGCTGGCTGGAGGTAGAGATCTTTTTCAGGTAGTCCAGCACCTGTTCCTTATGATCAATATGGGTCGCAGCCAGCGAGGTGAAGCCAATGATGGCATTCATGGGGGTGCGGATATCGTGGCTCATATTGAACAGGAACTCCCGCTTAGCACGGTTTGCCGCCCCCTCGTGCTGGAGCGCAATCTCCAGCTTGCGGTTCTGTTCTTCCAGCTGGGCCTGATACTTTTTCTTCTGTTCTTCTTTTCTGCTGTTCCATCTCCTGCACGGAGCGCCTGCGCAGCACCTGAAGGATCATTACAAGCAGGATGTAACCGACCAGCGCCATCAGGATCAACGGAAGGGATTCCCGGAAGACCGATCTTTCATCCGTATACGCGTAGAGATCGAACGACCTTCCGTGGCAGTACATTCCAAAATAGCAGCCGGAGCCGTTCCAATCGTGGGTATGGGTCAGCGTTTCAGCGGTTCCGACTTTGCGGATCTCCTGTACCAGCGGGCTGTCCGTAACATCCTGCCCGATCAACTCCGGGCGGTTGGAGGCAATGACCTGATTGTTCTGCACGATGAACAATGTACCGCTGGTCTCAACCGAGTAGCCGTCCAGTACGCTTTGGATGGACAAGGCCGTTCCTTCTACAAATTCTGCCGGGGTATAGCGGTAGGCAAGCAGGATGACATCTCATTTGCTTTCTGCCCGGTGTGCCGCAACATCTACGGCAGACCCATCCTCCAGCAGGACCCGCTTCAGGTAGGTCTTTTGCGGGTAAGAGAAAACGTCCAGAACCGTATCATTCTTTTTGAGCTGCTCTCCAAACCGGGCATAGCCGATGCCGTTCGTTGTGGATTCGCACAGGAGCGTACCGTCCGGAGACAGAACTGAAATACCTGTGAGCCAAAGCTTCTCCGTTTGCTTTTTCAGGCACTGCGGATCGGAGAGGTCCAGCGCAGGGTCCTGTGCCAGCTGATGCACCGATACCGCCGCGCGGCGGAGCGCTTTGGCCGCAACGATATCATTGTGCTTTTCAAAGCTGGTGGACTGGGATTTGACAAAATCAAGGATCTGGCAGAAACGAGCCTCCGTTGTGCGCAGTGCCCGCCAACCCGAGAGAAAAAACGATGCCGGCCATAAAAAAAAGCACACCGACGATCAGATAGATTCCCCATCTCCTTGCATCTGAAAGGGTTCTGTTTTTATGCGCCAAGGGTGTCCACCTCCAAATACTGCGAAGCGTGTTCAAGATACTTGCCAAGGATCTGCTCCAGTGTGCCGTCTGTGCGCATCTGCGCAAGTATAGCGTTCAGCTGGTGGTCCAGCCCGCGGCTGTCGTTTTTGGCAAAGGCGACGCCCAGCCCGGTGACCAGCAGCGGTTCCTCGAGGATGCGGAACTCCACGGAATTGTCCTTCATGTATTGCAGGATGGCCGTCTCATGGGCGGCGATGGCATCCACATAGCCGCAGGCCAGCATCGCATACTGCACGTTGCGGTCTTCGATGCTGAACACCTCCACCGTCTGCGGGATCCGCGGATCAGAGCCGCTGAGAAAAAAGTTTCCTCCGGCTTGCCGGTACTCTGCACGGCAATGGTCTTTCCGGCAAGGTCGCCGAGGGACTGGATGCTGCCGTCAGCATCCACAGCGACCACCTGACGGCTCACCATGTAGGGCCCCGCCCAGCGGTAGACCTCCTCGCGCCCATCCATGGAAAAGCAGCCCCAGATGCAGTCGATGGTGCCGCTTTCCACCAGATTTGTTTTTTGCTCCCAATCGATCGATTCAAACCGGGCAGCATATCCCATGCGGCGGAATGCTTCGGTGGCAATCTCCACGTCGATCCCGGCGGGAACACCGTCATTGTTCAGGTAAATATAGGGCGGATAGGTATCGCTCCCCACAATGATCTGCGGAAGACCGCTCTCCTTCGCGTCTGTTCCGCCGCAGGAAGTCAGACTGCCAACGGCAGCCGATGCCGCCAGCAGCGTGCAGCCGTGCAGAAATGCACGGCGTGAGATTCTGTGTTTCATTCGGGCTTTTTATTCTCCTGTTTTTATTGCATCCTCTGCTCAGTTGTGCTGCTGTAATTCTACTTTCAGGTCGGACTGGATATTCGTCAGACATTGCAGCAGCAGCGGGTTGAACGCTCCACACTCGCCGTTCAGGATCATCTGCATGGCTTTTTCGTGGGAAAAGGCTTTTTTATAGCAGCGTTCGCTGGTCAGTGCATCGTATACGTCGGCCAGCGAGACCAGTTGTGCGCTGATGGGGATCTCGTCGCCCTTCAGTCCATCCGGGTAGCCGCGCCCATCCCAGCGTTCGTGATGCCAGCGGGCGATCTCGTAGGCCGTTTGCAGCAGCGGCTGCTCGGAAAAATTATCCAGATCGTACAGTATCTGGGCTCCCAGCATACTGTGGGTCTTGATGACCTCAAATTCCTCCGGGGTCAGCCTGCCGGGCTTATTAAGGATCTTTTCGTCAATGCCGATTTTTCCGATGTCGTGCAGGGCAGAAGCCAGCGGGATCATATCCTGCTGTTCCGCAGTGATAGAGTATCTGCTGCTGATTTCCAGCAGACGGTGGAGCAGCATTTCTGTGATGATCCGGATATGCCGCACATGAGCACCGCTTTCGCCGTTGCGGAATTCTACGATATGGCTCAGTACACCTACCAACATATCCGTATTGTTTTCACGGGCACGGATCTGGTCAGAGACCATCTGCACCAGCCGCCGCTGCTTGGCGTAGAGCTTGATCGTGTTGGTCACGCGGCGGTACACGATACGAGCATCGAAGGGGCGGTTGACGTAATCACTTGCGCCCAGTTCATAGGAGCGCCGGATCGCGTCGTCGGAGTCGTCGCTCGAGATCATGATGACCGGGATATCCTCAATGGTGTGGTTGGCGTTCATGGCTTTCAGCACTTCAAAGCCGTCCATAACGGGCATATTGATGTCCAGCAGCACCAGTGCGATGCTTCCGGCTTCTGCCCGCAATTTTTCCAGGCATTCCTGTCCATTTTCTGCCTCCAGAATATGGTAGCCGTCTCCCCAAGATCTCTGCCAGGATCATGCGGTTCATTTTGGAGTCGTCCACAAGCAGGATCTGGGATTTTTCCTGCAAAAAGCTTTTCCGGTGCGGCCAGGCTGCACCCCGGAACCTCCACCATGACGGCATTCTTGCGGCACTTTTGCCTGATACATCAGCCAATCCGCCCGGCGAACCGCATTCTCCATCGGGTCGGTGATGGCCTGCATCGTTCCGCCGATGCTCAGCGAGATGCGGAAATGCGAATAGCCGGGTACAGATGCCATCTGCGCGGCGGTGCGGATCTGTTCCAGTTTGGTCTGCAAAAAGTCTCCCGGAATGCAGGATAACACCAGCAGAAATTCGTCTCCGCCATAGCGGATGAGCAGGTCCGACTCCCGGATGCAGGAGCGGATGGCATTTGCCGCTGTTTCCAATGCCATATCTCCGGCGTAATGTCCATAGGTGTCGTTGCAGATCTTGAAATCGTCCACATCCAGCAGTGCGACACCCGCCGGGCCGACGATACGGGATGCGATATCTTCATAGTAGCGGCGGTTGTATGTGCCAGTCAAGACATCGTGGTAAAGTTTTGCACGGTAGCTCTCTGTTGTTTCTTGAAGCTTTTCCTCGGCTTCGGCCTGCATCTTTTCCATGCTGGAGCGCGCATTGAGCTGCCATTGCAGGCGACCGATCAGCAGAATATTCGCAGCGATCCCAAGGCCGACCATGATGAGCTTTTGAAAGTTCAAAGAGGTGTAAAGAAAAAAAGCTGTGGTCGGTAGAAAAGAAAAACGCGGTGTATAGGAATGCAATGAGGCCGCTTACGATTCCTGCTGCATAGCCGTATTTCACGAGCACAGCAGAAAGAACAACAAAAAAAGCACGATATTTGGATTTGGAATATGAAAATTCCAGACGATCAGGCAGGCGCTCAATTGGGCAAGTGCCGATAGCAACATAGGCTGGATTTTATTTGGCTGTTGTTCCATACGCAATACCATCCAATATTTTGATTCATTATGATTGCTCTCTCACAAAAAAGAGCTGGGCCGCAAATGGGCGGCCCTGCTAGGTCGTGGGTGTCGGTCATCTGCAAAACCGTGCGATTCCCAGCCGTGTTCCCGCAGCAGGGTCTTGTTGTAGGTGATGCCGTAGCGATTCTTACACACCCCACAGGAACTCCGACGCTCGCAATCTGCCCGCATGGGCTTTGCGCTGATTTTCCTATGAAAGTAGTGTTATTATTTTATCATTATGTTAAAAATGTTTCAAGCTGATTTTGACCTTCCTGCAATAATTTAAAAGAATTTGAGCCGTTTGGAGACGTGTCCGTTCTGGTGCAGCACCCGCCGTTCCGTCGCTTAAAAGCCCCACTAGGGCTTTTATTGCTTCGCAACCGCTAATTTTCCGAAGAAAACAAATAATCCGAACCCATCTCCTATCGGAAACAAGTTCGGATCATTTCTGTTTGGCCCGAGTGTCATTAAAGGATCTGTGGAAATCCAGTAATATCAATGGTTTGCAAGCAGCAAGCAAGGCTTTCATCTTAAAATAATCATAAAGCTAAAGCCACCGTTTAATTCAATGCGGTGGCTTTAGCTTTTGGCAGGATTGTCAAAGGCAAATTTTCGGATATTAGGATAAGCTGATTTATCAACCTGACGGGCAGCAGTTACCAAACCTCGCAACCGCTGACGACTCTTAATGTCATCTGGATTATTGCGAAGGTGCTCGTATTCTACCATAATCTTTTTCGGAGCGCATTTTTGATTGTAGCCTTACCTTCGCTATTGATTATAACCCCCGTTACTAATTTGGGATATGTTTTGGAATATCCTTTAACTTTTTTCGAGATACTTGGTAATTATATTTTTTTTGATAAGGGACAGTACAGATTGTCTAAATTCGGATGAAATCTTATGTTCGCTTGAAAACACCACATCATCTACATAAATCGTCATCGTCACATTGCTTTTATCTGATAAAGACTGCAATTCATCAAACATTTTGTGATTAACCAAGTATGAAAGGATTTGGCTTGTCGGTGCCCCGGAAATCAAATGGTTATAGCATTTAACCCCCCCTTTGTTAGCCAAGAAATCATAAACTTCCAACAGGTTGCTTTGGTTGAGCTTTTTAAGGTCGATGGTAGTTAAATTCGTCAATATCTCAGCAACATCAGGAGAGCAGCACAAATCTTCAAAGAAAAAACGGTAGACTGTTTCTCTACTGATCGAGGGGAAAAAAAGCGGTCAAATCAATTTTGTATAAGTTCCGCTTACTCTTACCCAAATGGAGACAAGCATTATCAGAATATGATCTTCCCTTAATACCAGAAAAAAAACATTATCGGGCACTTGGATTTTTCCCAATAATGTTTTCATTCGTTTTTGCACAGTTTTCAATTCAGCCTGCGGGGGCTCAATGAGTCGAGGTTTTTTAGTTTTATCAATATAGGGACCAATCATTGAAACAACGCAGTCCTGCTTTAATAAATCACGGTTCTTAATATGCAGAACATATTTCAACATTTTTTTGGATTGAATTCCGTACAGTGGACAATCGGTATATTCCAAAAGGCGTTACACCTCAATTCTTAAAATGTGCTGGTGTTAGCTGTTGACTACTTTACCGATTATCCAACGGACAAAATCGGGAAGTAGTTCAGGGCAGCAGCAGGATATAGTCAGTACGGCTACCGCAATCAACGCAACGATGATCACGCCGATTGCGACAGCAGAGATATGAGAGCGAGTCTCATTCAGGGGAACCTTGTTATTGTCACCGTAGATGTTGATGACAACACTTGGCTTGTCCGTTTTCTTCACGGAATTCACCTCCTTGTTATTATTGGCCCCCAAAACTGAGGGGACTTCCCGTCCGCCAATAACAAGGAGATATTGCAGCCTTATATCCTTATTCACACCAGCACAAATCCGACTTCCCAAACAGCTTTATACTGTTCAGCTCAACACCCCATCACCATACACCGCCACAACGAGACACGCATACACACTGGCTACATGGCCAGCTACTGTGTCGCCGTGTCCGTGTGTCACAGTGTCGGGGTGGACGGGTGCTGATGGCACTTCTGCCGGAAAAAATGCATCCTTACCCATAGGTACGATGCCGCCCGCTTTTGATCACGAGCCAAACGAAGTTCTGATCTGACCGCTCGTACTGACGATGTGATTATATCACAATAGGTCGAAAAAGAAAATAATAAATTGTAAATTCCACCCAGAGAGTGAGGTGCACTCCGTCAAGTAGACAGAAAAAAATAATATAAGATTTCATTCGCCGTTTTGATATGCTACCCTTAAAGTAGACAAAGTAAAAACAAAAACTCTGAATACTCTGGGGTAGCATATCATATCACGATTACGGCCTATTATAATGTGGGCGAGACTTTTTCTTCAGTCTCACACTTCAGCATGGGGAAATCTATTGGATTGCCGTGCCGCGCTTCGCAAGTTGGTATCCTCCGTCTATCTGGAAAGCGATTTGAACCTTCCATTCAGAAAAAAACGGAAAATTTTTATTCCAACTTGGGTATACTCCTGTTGTGTCCGACATGAAGAAAATCGTTCAGAAAACTGCCGCATTGTCTTTCCCCAAATGGGCGTTAGCCGTATGGGATATGGATACTGCAACATTATATATGGTCAAATACGACAGAAGTCATTGATTTTCTTTGTTTATCTGTGATACCATTCGTTACGAGACCAACGGCGTTGCTCTCTTCGCCTATGGTGGAGACTCCGGCACTCAAAGAAATTTTCCGAAAAAACACAACGAGGTGACCATTTTTGAAACGTCGAACTTTTCTTGTCTGCACCGCTGCACTTTTTGCGGTGCGCTTCTGGCAGGAGGCTGCACTCAAAAAAACTTCTCAGCCTGTCCTTCAGCAAATTGAATACTCCAATTTGGCAGATTCGGATACACAAGCTCTTCTTTCCAAACTTTTGCAGGATGCCGGCGTATCCGACCTGCGGATACGGACCTTCTTTGATCATGTGCAAAAGTTCAACAATGCTGTGGACCCGGCATGGCTCACCACAGGGTTTGAAAATGCCAAGCCTTCGGATCTGAAATACGATCCTTACTCCATGCAGGACGCATGGACAGAAAAATATGACACCTTCCCCGGCTGGAACTGTCGGATCACTGCTTGTGGGCTGTTCGGTGATTTTATCACTGTCACGGGCAAGGCAGACCTTGACTCAGCCGAGGACACCCTGTTTATGGACTATGAAACACTGGATTCTGACCCAGAATCCCTTTGCGGCGACGAACGGCAAAAGTTTGATGCGCTGTTCGCCCCAGTTAAAACCACCAATACGACCGATATTCCTACCCATTTGAAAACGATTCAGCAGGAATGGAAGAAACGCGGTCTCTCTTTCGCGGAAGATGATAAGATTCGTCTTGTCTCCGTAGTCCTGCACGATCAGTTCTCTGAAACGGACAATTCTCTTATGATCGGTCATGTCGGCGTTATGCTTCCCACATCGGATGCGGTATATTTCATCGAAAAGGTCGCTTTTCAGGAGCCGTATCGCTTGTTGAAGTTCAAAAATCGAACCGAGTTGAGCGATTATCTGATGCTGAAATACGACAACTCGTGGGGACAGGATACTGCCCACACCTTTATTATGGAAAATTCAGACCTGATGGACGGCTGGCGCATTCTTGACGAACAGAAAGACGCAAGCTAAAAGCATCGCATTCGTTGGGAGCGTCCAATCTGACAGATCATTCGCCCTCTGATACCAAAAAGACGCTGCAACCTCTTACCCAGAGGCGGCAGCGTCCTTTTTATGTGTCGGAATGTTTGCAGGGAAACTTTAGGCTTGTGACAAGGTATGCGGTGAATACTGGTTCTTTGGGGCGAGGATCAGCAGGAAGTCTGCGTACTAAAATATCGGAGTTGACAACAGCGCAGTCAGTCAAGTGTCCGACTGTGCTGTTGGCGCTTCCTTTTGAACGATTGTGTCCTTAATAAATCGTGATTATGCTATAAGTTTTCTTGAGGTTTTGTATAAACCATACGATTTTGAAAAAAATTTGTAGACAGATGAAACAGATTAGGATTTAATACAAGTATCTGAGAAGCCTTGATTTTACGGAGCCAGTAATTACCGACTACATGATTTGAAAGGAGGATGTCGTTTTATGAAAATCACACGAGATAAAATGTTTTTTTCAAAAGATCTTATTCATACTTTGGCGTATGTCGGAATGTTTGTGGCGGCAGTTATATCCGTTGGAGCTTGTAAGTCTGGTATATGGGTGGCTGCGATATTAGCATGGATTGTAGCAGGTATAATGATCGGATTGGCGATTATTTCGGACTATAAAAAGGCAGAACTTTTGAAGAATGGAACAAGAATCACCGGAAAGGTTACCGCAACAAAACGAGTACATATAAAATTTCATATGAGTACCTACCACCTTGCCGATGAAGACGTAATCTATCCGTATGTGGTACATTATCAGTATAACGTTAAAGGCGAAATCTATAATGGCAAGTCGCAGTGGTTTTTGGTTCAATCCATGTATTCCGAAAGGAACGCCAATAAGAATTCTAGTGGGCCCAAAGAATCCGGCCCGAAGTACAGTTCTCAACCCAGAAAATCAAGATGACGAAAAAAACATCGAAAGGAAAAAAAATCATGAGTAAATTTATAGGAATATTGCTATTATCGCAATTTTCAAAAATAGTGCCAATCAAAACGGCATCTTTTGCGATATGCAGTTTGCGGATGTTGCTTGTGCATTAAAAACGTAAACTGCTATAGTTGTTCTTGCCGTGCGATTGGGGACACTTTTTCTTCTTTAACCAGAATGTTATTCTGAATGAAATTTCTTTGGTATTGTTCATAGCTGTTTTCGTGGTTGCTGTTGTCATAATGGTTGTAAAGTGGTGGAAATGGAGAACGAAGTGACAGTCGTCCGCATTGACTTCGTTGCATAATATAGATATAATATAATTAGAATTTTACTATTATGTATAGGTCACATAGGAGCAGGAGGTGTTTTTATGAATATCCGTCCATCTGCAGCGATTCGCCAGAATTATAATGAGATTGCTGATTTGTGCAGAGAAACCGCTGAGCCGATTTTTTCTCACCAAAAACGGCGAGGGTGATTTAGTCGTCATGGACATCGAAACCTACAATCGCCGTGAAAAAAAATGCTGAAGCTCCGTGAGGAGCTGCTTTCCGTGGAAGAGGACCGGATGCGTGGAAGCGAGGGCTATTCGATCGACGAGGTCACTTCCATGATGCGCAGTGCGATCAAGGAGGCCGCCGGACATGGAGCAGCAAAATAAATCCCGCGTGATCGTGTCAGCACGGGCTGCTCAGATGCTGGTGTCCCATGCTGCATTTCTGGCACAGGCCAGCCCTGCGGCAGCAGAGCGGCTTACAGTGGAATTTGAAAAGGCTGCAAAGTCTCTGGAGCAGATGCCGCAGCGCTGCCCATGGCTCAAAGGCGAATACATTCCTAAAAATGCTTACCGATTTATCTTGTTCGAAAAACGCTATATGTTAATTTCCCAGATAGTAGATAATACCGTTTACGCCGATTATGTGGTAGATTGCAGACAGGATTACGGCTGGCTCATCCGATAATCAACAAAGGCGGTGGCTTCCCTTATTGTGGGAGACCACCGCCTTTTGCTGTGTCTGTGAAAAGTCAGAAATTATCGGAATGTTTGGTTCGCAGGGGAACTCTGGGCTTATGACAGGGTATGTATAATGTGCAGAGCCATATCAGCATTTTCTTTGTCCACAAACACCTCTGTGACATACCTCGGTTTTATGCCGAGAGTTCCAATTCTCGCTTGGTCAAATGTGTTATGCCGATTGACATCTTTGGATTTGCAATAGAATTTAATTCCAGCTGCCGCCAACGCATCCGTGATGCGATTGCATTGGTAAGGGTCAGAAACTGTTGCAACTAGCGATTTGAAAAAATGCTCTAACATAAAGAGACCTCCTTGTATACACTCTACATAGGTATTATATGCATCTATAAATTGTTCTTCGCCGCTTTTATCTTCAAGGACAGTTAAGTACACAGAAGACGATAGCACAAATGATGGTAAAAAGCGGCGTTCTGATTTTGCAAAAGCGAAAATGAGAACGCTGCCGTCTATCGTGCCGTATTCTATTTTCGATGTGTCGTTATTTTAGAGATGTCTCTTATAGGGATACGGAGTGTGCCAAAGTTCAAACCGATGAACGCATCCATAAAATCAAAATCACTTCACAGCCTGTTTCAGCCGCTCCAGATCATCCGCATCCGGGTGAGAAAGAGCCTTGTCGAAATTCTCAATCATTGCGTCCAGATTGGGCAGATGAAGCGGCTGTTTTTCATGTTCTCATATCGCTGGCGTACCGACATCGGCATTTTTCCCCTGACACATGAAGCTGCCGATTACCGTGTTGCTGCTGTGCAGCTCTTTTGCACGGCTTTCAGGATCTTGTTGAAATATTCGTCGCTGCCGCCAAAACCAGCGGTACCAAACAAAAACACCTGCTTTCCCCGCAGCTGCTTCAAAAAAGTCCGAAGTGCTTTCATCGGCATTTCCCTTGTCCGTCCAGAAGCCCACATAAAGGGTGTCCGCTTCCATGGCGGCAGGGTTCGGGCTGCGCCAAAATAACAGCAATCTGCCTGCGGCAGGTAACTGTGCAGAGCGTCTGCCAGTAATTCCGTGTTGCCTGTTTTACTGCTGAATACGATTGCGTAACTCATAGCTTCTCCTTTGGAGCCGTTGGCTCTCTGATGTTATAATGTTTCCCAGATGGATTCATCCGTGGGGTCGTAGACTTGTTGGCTGTGGATCGCATTTTTTATCGGCATGGTTCTACTCTCCTTATTATAAGGAATCTTTCTCATTTTTCAATGGATTCTTCCAGATTCTTTTTCGGTACTGTGCCGGACTGACACCATACTCTTTCTTGAATACCCGGCTAAAATAGAGTGGGTTATCATACCCTACGATCTCTGCAATTTCTCCAATATTGTATTCGGTGTTCTCCAATAAGCTTTGTGCATTTACCATCCGAAGGGACAGGATGTATTGTGCAGGGCTTATTTTCATGTACAGCTTAAAATTACGGATAAACCAGTTCGTACTGATATGCAGCGATTTCTGCGTAATCGTCCACACTGACCTTTGTATTATAATTCTCGTTAAAGTAGGCAGCGGCGGCTTCGATTTCTTCGGGGATGCTTGTAGTTGTTTTCTCGCTTTCCTGCTGTTGCCTGCTTACTAAAAGCAGAATGATGTTGAAGAGAGAAGCAATATAGTCTTCATAGCCATATTCACATTGTTGCAGTTCCCGGATGATCTTTCGGAACAGCATTTTGTAATCCGGCAGTGTGCCGCTGTAAAAAACGTGCTTGTCCAAGGGTATTCCGTGATAGTTCAGGATGTTTTTGACATCATATCCTGTAAAATGAATCCAGAACACCTCTGGGTGATCTTCTACAAAGTAGACATACTTCTGGACTTCTTTCGGCTGGTAAAGCACCATGTGTCCAGAAGTCACCACTTCCTCAACACCATCGAACCAGAAGTGTGCTTTTTTACCAGATGCCACATAGAGGATTTGATAGTCTCTGCGACCCTTTGCCCAAAAAGTAGGTAGCTTAGGGCGTTTTTTCAAGCGATAAGTGCCACAACTGCCTACGACCAGCGGCTTTGAGTAGTCTTTGAAATCCAAACGGGAGTTGTTCAAATATCCTGAGTTGAAATACATCCCTGCGTCCTCCTCATCTTCAGAGATTTTACAGTGATTTGAGAAAATGTTCTATCAAAAAATTACAAACTCTTTGATTTTGTGCATATTTTGTTCCATCTTGTCTATATCTTTTCGTTCCATTAGATTCTATAATATTTTCAGACGAAACGCAAGAGATTTGGGTAACTTGCGTAATGAGAATTCCAGTCTGAAGTGCGCAGCAGATTGGTCGCGCCCACACAAAACAAGCAAGATGGGAGAAAGCACAATGACTGAGAAACGTTATCTAAAGTGGTATAATAAAGTCGGCTATGGTTCAGGCGATATTGCAGGCAACGTGGTGTATGCATTCCTGTCCTCCTTCGTCATGATCTATCTGACCAACACCGTTGGCCTGAACCCCGGTATTAGTTGTCGGCACTCTGATTGCAGTTTCCAAACTGCTGGACGGTGTGACGGACATTTTCTTTGGTTCTTTGATTGACAAAACGCATTCTAAGATGGGCAAAGCCCGTCCTTGGATGCTGTACGGCTACATTGGCTGTGCCATTACGCTGGTGGCAATTTTCGCCATCCCGACCAATCTGGGACAGTTTGCACAGTACGCATGGTTCCTGATCGCATATACTCTGCTGAACGCTGTATTCTACACTGCCAACAACATTGCTTACTCTGCACTGACTGCTCTCGTCACGAAGAACAGTGCCGAACAGGTCGAGATGGGTTCTTGGCGTTTCATGTTCGCCTTTGCCACCAGCCTGCTCATCCAGTCCATCACGCTGGGTGCTGTTACGGCATTGGGCGGTGGTGCTGCCGGTTGGCGCACTGTTGCAATCATCTACGCCATCATCGGTCTGCTTGTCAACACCCTCTCCGTTTTCTCCGTGAAGGAACTGCCGGAAGGCGAATTTGGTGGATACCACCGACAAAAAAGGAAATCGAGCAGGACGAAAAGTACAATCTGGTTCAGGCCGCAAAGCTGCTTGCTGGTAACAAATATTATATGATGATTTGCGTCACCTACATTTTGCAGCAGATCTACGGTGCCATGATCAGCATGGGCACCTACTATGCAACCTACATCCTTGGCAACCAGAATCTGTTCGGTGTATTCTCTTGGGCAATCAACATTCCTCTGATCATCGCACTGGTGTTCACCCCGACCTTGGTTGCAAAGTGGAATGGAATGTATAAGCTGAATGTAATGAGCTATACTCTGGCAACGATTTCTCGTGCACTGGTTGCTGTAGCCGGTTACATGGGCAGCGGCAATGTGACCTTGATGCTGCTCTTTACTGCAATCGCAGCTCTTGGTCAGGGTCCTTGGCAGGGGCGATATGAACGCTGCGATTGCTGCTTGCTCTGAATATACTTGGCTGACGAAGCATAAGCGCGTGGATGGCACGATGTACCTCCTGCACTTCTCTCGGTGTGAAGCTGGGCGGCGGCCTGGGTACTGCCATCACCGGCTGGCTGCTGGCAGCAAGCCATTTCGATAGTGCGCTGGCTGTCCAGCCCGAATCCTGCATCTCGATGCTGAAGATCATGTATCTGGTGATTCCGTTTGCTCTGGATGCCATCATCACCTTCATTCTCTCTCGTATGAAGGTCGAAGAAGCAAATGAAAAACTGCGTGCAGCAGTCTGATAACAAGCCATTATCATTTCTCCTTCATCTTCATCTGCGATTCCCCGGGGAGGCTGGAGAAACATTATAAAATTATAAAAGGTAAATGAGGAAATACTATGGCTGCATTTGATTTTGCAAAAAGTAAAAGACCCCACCTTTTTCAAGGAAAACGTGCTGAATGCTCATGCAAGTTTCCATACTTACGCTTCCCGCGAAGAATATCTGGCAGGAGAGGATCTTCGCTTGCGCTGAAGCTGGACGGTATCTGGAAATTCGCCTACGCAAAGAACTACACCAGTGCCATCCCCGGCTTTGAAAAAGACAGATTACGATTGCAGCGGCTGGGATGACATTCATGTTCCGGCACACATCCAGATGGAGGGCTACGACATTCCCCAGTATGCGAATGTTCAGTATCCGTGGGATGGCCGTGAAGAAGTACAGCCGGGTGAGATCCCGCAGCGGTTCAATCCGGTGGCAAGCTATGTAAAATACTTCGAGCTGCCGGAATCCATGCAGGGCAAGCCCGTCCACATTGAGTTCGAGGGTGTGGAAAGCGGCATGGCTCTTTGGCTGAACGGGTCTTATGTGGGCTATACCGAGGACAGCTTCTCCGCACACGCATTCGATCTGACTCCCTATCTCCAGCCGGGCGTGAATAAACTTGCTGTGCAGGTGTTCAAGTGGACTTCCTCCAGCTGGTGCGAAGATCAGGACTTCTTCCGCTTCTCCGGCATCTTCCGCAGCGTGTGGCTGTACGCCATCCCCCCCCGTGCGCATCTGGAAGATGTATCCGTCAAAACGCTGTTTGCCGGGGATGATTTTACTCATTCCACGCTGGAAGTTGCATTGCAGGTGGAGGGTAAGGGCGCAGCCCGTCTGACCCTGCGCCGCAGTGAACTGGAAGTGTTCTCCGAAAAAAATCGCACTGAACGGCGGCTCTGCGCTGTTCAGTCATGCGGTGGAGAACCCCCACCTGTGGAGTGCAGAGGACCCGGCTCTGTATGAACTGGAAATTGAGCTGCTGGACGACGCAGGCCATCTGGTAGAGGTGACCGGGCAGAAAGTCGGTTTCCGCAAGTTCGAACTGAAGAACAATCGGATGCTGCTCAACGGCAAGCGCATCGTGTTCAAGGGTGCCAACCGTCATGAGTTCAGCTCCATTACGGGTCGTGCTGTGGGCGTACACACCCATGAGGAACTGCTTCGGGACATCATCACCATGAAGCAGAACAACATCAATGCCATCCGTACCAGCCATTACCAGAATCAGGATTGCACTGTACGACCTGTGCGACGAGTATGGTCTGTATCTGATCGCAGAGAACAATCTGGAATCCCATGGCACATGGGATATTCATCAGGCTGGCATTCGCGGCATCGAGGGCGTTTTGCCCAATGATAAGCCGGAGTGGAAAGCTGTCTTGTTTGACCGCATGAATTCCACTTACCAGCGTAACAAAAACCATCCTGCTGTTCTGATCTGGTCTCTGGGCAACGAATCGTTTGGTGGTGAGACCCTGCTCCAGATGGCAGAGATGGTCCGCCGCTTTGATGACACCCGTCTGGTGCATTACGAAGGTGTGGTCAATGATCCCCGCTTCCTCGAAACCACCGATATCGAGAGCCATATGTACAGCACTGTGAAGGACATTAAAGAGTATCTGGCACAGAGCGATAAGCGGCCTTATATCGAGTGCGAATATTCTCATGCTATGGGCAACTCCAACGGTGCTTTGCACAAGTACACGGAACTTGCCGACCAGAAGGACTGCGCGGCTATCAGGGCGGCTTCATCTGGGATTACATCGACCAGTCCATCTGGAAAAAAAGACCGCTACGGCAAGTGGTTCCAAGCCTACGGCGGCGACTTCGGCGAGCGTCCTACCGACTATAATTTCAGCGGGAACGGCATTGCCTACGGTGGTGACCGTGCTCCTTCTCCCAAGATGCAGGAGGTCAAGTTCTGCTATCAGAACATCGCCATTTCCATCGACAACTCTGGCTTCGAAGTCTGGAATAAGAACCTGTTCACCTCTACGGGTGCCTTCGACTGCGTTGCTCTGCTGCATCGTGATGGAAAGCTGTATCAGCAACAGGAACTGACCAATATTGATGTTGCTCCCGAAGAGCGTTCCAGCTTCCCGCTGCCGTTTATGGTTCCTGCGCTCCCCGGTGAATATGCAGTGACCATCAGCTTCCGTTTGAAGGAGGACACCAGCTGGGCAAAGAAAGGTCATGAAGTCGCCTTTGGACAGGGGTGTGATCGCTGTGGTTTCGTTCCATTCCCAGCAAGAAGGTCACGCCGTTTACCGTTACGCACGGTACTCACAACATCGGTGTCCGTGGTGAGAATTTCGATGTTTTGTTCTCCGATCTGAACGGCGGTCTGACTTCCTACCGCTATGCCGGCAAGGAGATGATTCAGGAGATCCCCCGTCCCAACTTCTGGCGCGCTCCCACCGACAACGACTGCGGCAACAATATGGGCGGCGTTCGCGGTCAGTGGAAGCTGGCAAGCCTGTACGCTACCGCCAAGGGCATCGGCAAGGAGATTCCGTCTGTTCATGGCGGCACCATCCTCCAGAACCCCACCTGCGAGGTGGAAGCCGACAGCGTGGTCGTGACCTATCTCTATAACCTCCAGACCAGCCCCGCAGCAGAGTGCAGCCTGCAGTACCGTGTGTTCGGTGATGGCCGCATCCAGACCACCCTGCACTATGACCCGGTGGAAGGACTTGCAGCAATGCCGGAGTTCGGCGTACTGTTCAAAGATCGACGCTGACTACGACACGGTGGAGTGGTACGGAAACGGCCCTGCGGAGACCTACTGGGATCGTCAGCATGGTGCAAAGCTGGGCATTTACCAGAACAAGGTTGCGCAGACAACATGGCGCAGTACCTTGTGCCGCAGGAGTGTGGTGCAAAGACCGCTGTGCGCTGGGCAAAGGTAGTGGACCGCAAGGGTCGCGGGCTGCTGTTTACCGCAGATGCCGCAAAGCCCATGTTCTTCTCTGCGCTGCCCTACACTCCCCATGAAATGGAGAGTGCCAAGCATCCCTACGAGCTGCCCCCGGTCCATTACACGGTGATTCGTGCCATCGGCGAGCAGATGGGCGTCGGCGGCGATGACAGCTGGGGTGCCAATGTCCACCCGGAGTATATTCCTGATGTGACCAAGCCTGTGGAGTTCACCTTTACGTTCCGTGGCATCTGATGATTGCCCGCAAATGAGGTGTTCTCTGTGAAAAAAAAGCGAAAAGATCAGCCTGAATCGAA
>VOFJ01001948.1_pt1 | contig 21406 bp, 32 predicted proteins | sample 5384081 | NCBI WGS metagenome assembly VOFJ01 (sample SAMN12384729, study PRJNA508395) | human gut metagenome | isolation source: healthy gut I | host: Homo sapiens | reverse complement strand
CTGCTGCCGTCCAACAGCAGAAAGCCTGACATGGCATCTACTTTCACCCCGCAGAGAACATTGTTCTGCACCGTATCGGCGCTCAGCTCCGGATCATGGCCCAAGAATAACCAACGGTGGCAGAGATCTGCCGCGGGGTCAGGGCAGCAAATTCCGTTTTGCCAAATTTTGCCGAGCCGCCGTAGGGTGCTTCGCACAGGAACACCCTGCCGAAGGTGGATTTGCCGCAGGCCACCGGGCCGGTGATGCCAATGATATCGCCGGGGTGCGCCGTCAGGCTCAGGCCGGAAAAGATGGGTCCTTCTCCATAGGAAAAGGAGAGGTTTTCCAGCGTCACGTCCTGCGCCGCCGGGATATTCAATGCTTCCAGCTGCTCCGGCTGCTTCATCAGCGGCTTGATGCGCTTCCAGGAGACTTCGGCTTTCTGCACTGCGTTGAACAGCTTTGCCACCTTGGAGGATTTGACCGTCATCTTGGTAAAGCAGGAAAGAAAGGTGGTGAATGCTGCAATGTCCCAGGCGCGCCACCCGGTGCCCAGCACGTTTTTGGCACCGAACCACAAAATGAACAGCACGCCCGCTTCGGACACCGCCAGATACAGCGGCGGCAGGGCCGATTGCCACACGTTGCTGCGCACGGCGGTCTTTTCGTAGGTGTTCAGGGCTTCCTCGTACTTTTCTACGCGGGCATCCTCACAGCCGTAAATGCGGTAGGTCACAGCATTCCGGGCGCGGTCGAGGGTGGCAGCGCTCAGCGCACTTGCCGCCTTTTTGTACGCCGCACCGGCGCGCTGCACCGGCTTTTTCATCCACGCCGCGCATATGTAGGAGACCGGCGTAAACAGCAAACTCAACAGCGCCAGCCGCCAATCATACACCAGCAGCATCACGATGTAACCTACCAGCGCTACGCCGGTATCAAAAATTTCGGTGGTGAATTTCCGCATGCCCTCCACGCAGTCGTCCACGTCGGAGATGGCCTTGGTCATCAGCTCGCCCGCACCTTCTTTTTCCAGCGCGGCGCGGCTCTGGCGCACCAGGTTGGCGTACAGGATGCCCTTCATCCGGCGGTTGATGTTGTTGGCAAAGCGGCGCACATAGAAGCGCTTGACAAACCGCGACGCCTGCACTAGCAGGGTGACGAGGATATAGGCCAGAACCAGCAGCGCCATTTGGGCCGCCGTCTCGCTGCCGCCCAGGATGTCCGCAAGGCACTGGGCCAGCCGGCCCTCGAACCAAGGGGTTGCCAGCAGGCCGATGTTATACACAAGGCCCGACAGCGTGATACTAGGAAGTTTTACAAACTGGACCGGTTCGGAATATGGACTTGCAACCAGTGTGGCTGCAAAAAGCTCTTAAAGCCAGATTATTGCTTTATGCAGCTTCTCCTTTGTTTAATGGTAATACAGAATTACTATAGTGACTTCGTTAATACGGATGGTAGTTCGTTGATGCCTCTTTCTTATGATGAAAATAAGTGGAAAAAGGCGGCTGATGCCGCACTTGAGGCTATTAATCTGGCTGAGTCCAACGGATATAGTTTATATGAGATGAGAGAAGGGGACTTGAGCGGTTATCCCGAACCTCAAGATCTAACACAGCGTACGTTGCGTTTTTACATTTATGGATAAAGACAATTCCAAAGAAGTATTGTTTGCAGAGACCCGTAAAGCAGGTGCGTATGGTTTTGCAGCCTAAATCCTTGCCTTATTTAAGTGACGGTTCGTGGAATGGAGTTGCACCGACTTTGACTATGGTGGAACGTTTTTATACGAAAAACGGACTCCCGATTGACGAAGATCCTGAGTTTGATTATCAAAATCGGTTCTCGGTAGTTCCGTTCCCCGATGGTGCTACTTATGGGGAAGGACAAACTATAAAACTGAATGTTGACCGTGAACCTCGTTTTTTATTATGCATGGATTGCATTTCAGAATGGCTATTATGAATGCCAGACAGAATCTAAAGAGAACGCTTATGTAGCGAAAGCCGAGCGGGCAGAAGGAAAGAAATGGTTGACAGATTTTACAGAACAAGGTAATTGTGGTAAGCAAGGTAGAAACAATAACTACTCAAAAACCGGATACCTGAATAAAAGGTGTTCATCCGGGAGTAGCTGCTTCCAAGTCGCAAAAAGAACCTTCTAAAGATTACCCATGGCCGGTTATTCGTCTGGCGGAATTGTATTTGAGTTATGCGGAGGCATGTATCGCTTATAATAAAGATGGGTATCTTGAAAAAAGGTATGGTAAAACTGGATAGAATACGTGAACGTGCCGGACTTCTTTCTGTCAAGGATTCTTGGAAGAATGCAAAAATCCGATTGTCAGTTATGAGGGAAATGGTGGCCTGAACGGTAAACTGACAGAGATTGTGAGACAGGAAAAGAATGATCGAACTTTATCTGGAACAGCAGAACTTCTGGGACATTCGTCGTTGGAAACTGGGAGATAAATACTTTAATGTACCGGTGAAGGGTATGAATATTGATGCTACTGATATTAATGGGTTTGCCACTGTGAAAACTCTTCCTGATGTACGCAATTTTGATACTCCGCGGCAGTATTTGTTACCTATTCCGGCAGCAGAAGTGAGCAAGAATCCTAATATGGTACAGAATCCTAATTATTAATTAAATTTTAGCATGACTATTATGAAGAAAAACATATTTCTATTGGCTGTCACTCTACTTTTTGATAGGATTCGCTAGTTGTAGTGACGAAGATACAAAAGCCTATTATCCCTTCTGATGTGATCGACTTGAGTGCTGACACTCAAAACAAGCCCGGTTACATTGTGCTTCGTTGGGCAACACCTGATGATAATACGATCAGATACATAAAAAAGTATCTTATTATGATTATTTGCTGGAACAGGATGTGGTAAGATTGGCCAGTGTTTATGCGGATAGTGTGTTGATTCCGGATACACGTAAAAAGTTTGGAGAATATGAATTTAAAGTCCAGTCTTATAGCGAAACCGGTGATGCGGGAAATGTTCAGACAATCAAGGCTGTTTCGGAACCGGCTCCGGTACAAGTGGTCTTTGGTGAGTCCAAACAAATAGCGTTGACGGTGGACCAGTTGTCGACGAATGCTCAGGAAAAATCGGAAGGTCCTATCGCAAACCTTATTGACGGAAATACCGCTTCTTACTTCCATACGAGCTGGAGTGGGACTGTTCCTCCGGCTCCCCACTGGTTCCAGATAGATACGAAGAAAGAGATTACTTATTTCAAGTATGAGTCGGTAGCGCGTAACGGCAATAATATTCCTGATGATGTGGATATTATGGGTAGTAATGACGGAGTCAACTTCGAACTAATTGAGAATCTTACAAAGGCTAAGAATGGCATGTTGATGAGTACATCGCCCTACACATCGCCTGTCATGGGAAATAATTCAAAACCTTATCGTTATATACGTTATTCGGTGAATCATACGAATACAGGTTCTGTCTTTTTTTAGTATGGCGGAATTTAAACTGTTTGAGGTTGATGCAAGCGTTGTCGATCCTGAAGCTGATTAGTAAGGAGCGTAGAATGCAGACATTGAAATAATTGGGGAAATTTTGTCTTTTTTGACAACTAAGGCGGAAATATGAATATTTCTTTTTAAGAATAATATTAGATTTCCGCCTTTTTTATTTGGATGTTTTGAATAATAGATGTTACATAATAATATATCTGATAAATGGTAAATTGTCATATAAAAAAATACTTGATTATCTTCTTCGTACTTGTACAGGGGGCTGTCGCTTTTTCTTGTGCCAGTGATGATGAAGTACTGGAAGTGGTCGATTTGTCCGTTAATAAGGAAGTGGTGGATTTCAAAAGTGAAGCCGGAACGCAAAATATAACGGTTTCAACGAATGCTCCGACTTGGGAGGCTAAAGCGGATAAAAACTGGTGTACGCTTTCTGTGGCAGGAAAGATCTTGAAAGTTTCCGTAGACGAAAGTGAAGAAAGATTGGTACGTGAAGCTACCATTACGATAACGGCGGAAGGGCAGAAGAAGACGGTTAAAGTTCGGCAACTGGGCTATGAAGCTGCTATCCTGATTGATACGAACGTGTTTGAAGTGGAAGTCATTGGTAAAGAGATTACTTTTAATGTCACGACCAATGTGGAAGTGAGTGCCGGGTTTCCTGATTGGATTACTGAAAAGGCAAAATCCCGCGCGCCGGAAATGGTGACGTCTACCCACACTTATATAGTGAAAAGTAGTACGTTGGATGAAAAAGAGAGAGGAGCCATAGTCTTTACTGAGGTTTTACCGGAAGGTGCTTCGGAAGAAAACTCCCCGGTTTCTGCTTCGGTCTTGGTTTCACAACATGGCCTGAATGAATATAATGGAGGTGCGGGAGAAGACATCGAAGGTGACATCAAAGTGAAAGTGGTGAGTGGGGACACGATACTTCTCATCAGGGAGAAGATGCTATTGAAAAATCTTTTGACGGTGACTATACAACGTTGTATCATTCGAGCTGGTCGAATGGCGGAGCGAATTATTTCCCTATTACGCTGACCTATAATTTTGCGGAAGCGTCTGATGTGGATTATCTGATTTATTATCCCCGTTCCACAGGATATAACGGTCATTTTAAAGAAGTGGAAATACAGTATTCGGAAGACGGGAGTGTATTTACGAAGTTGCTGGATAAGGATTTTGAGGGTTCGGCAACTGCTACCAGAGTAACCTTTGATAATACGGTCCGGGCTAAGTCTTTCCGTTTTGTCGTGAAAAGCGGAGCAGGAGATGGACAAGGGTTTGCTTCTTGTGCTGAAATGGAGTTCTATGCCAAGAATCTGAATGCATTTGATTATTCTACTCTTTTTGAAGATGAAACGTGTAGTAACTTGAAAGCGGGAATCATGGAAGCGGATATTGAGAACTGCAAGTATCCTTTTTTCTTTAAGAATCTGGCTTATTATATGTTCAAGGATAAGTATGACAGAAACTTCCGTGTGGGAGGACTATAAAGGCGTTCCCGAATCCGGATATTCAGTCGGAAACCCACAAAACAAACCCGTACAGCCTTCTTGACAATCCGACAGGTATCTCGGTGAAAGAAGGGGAGACGCTGGTTGTAATGGTGGGCGACACACATGGACAGAACATCGGAATGAAAGTACAAAACCTGGACGTACCGGGAGGTGACGGTTTCGGAGGAGTTACGTATCCGTTATATCGCGGTATTAATAAACTGACGATGACAGGGAAAAGGGCTCGTATATGTGATGTATCATACCAAAACATTGGAGGATGCGGAAACAGCGCAGCCTGTTAAGATTCATTTTGCATCGGGAACAGTAAACGGTTATTTTGACTCGCAGAAAGAAGAACATCAGGGACGTTGGAGTGAATTGTTGGGGAAAGCTACGGACAAATATTTTGATGTGGTAGGCAATTATGCACACTTGACATTTGAAACTAACGATTTTAGGAAATATGTTTCCACAAACGGTAATGAATTGATTGATCTTTATGATAAGATTGCTCACAGTGAAATGCAACTTCTCGGATTGGAGAAATATGACAAGATGTTCAAGAACAGGATATATCTGAATGTCATGTATCACTCTTTTTATGTACGCTACTGCATATCATACGGCTTACAATCAGTCAACCATGGGGGATGTGTGTGATCCTAATGTCTTGAAAACCACCGGTTGCTGGGGACCTGCTCACGAAATCGGGCATTGCAACCAGACCCGCCCGGGCGTTAAGTGGATAGGACTGACGGAGGTGACCAATAATATCATGTCCGAGTATGTGCAGACTACAATTTTCGGGCAACCCTCCCGGATACAAACCGAGGATATGGGAGCGGTTTACCGTAACAGATATTCAAAAAGGCATGGAATGGTATTATTGTTCCGAAAGCTTCTCATGCTGATTTTAAAAAATCTCGATGATTCGGATGATGTGTTTTGCAAGTTGGTTCCTTTCTGGCAACTGGAGCTTTACTTCGGTAAAGTGCTTGGGCGGACTCCTCTTCAGCAGTCGGACCGTGGCGGTTTGTATCCGGATGTTTTCGAGTATGCTCGTACAAAAGATTATGGTGGCATGAGTGAGGGACAGATTCAAATGGATTTCGTTTATAATTGTTGTGTGGCGGCGCAGGTGAATTTACTTGATTTCTTCGAGAAATGGGGATTCCTGACACCTGTGGACAGGTCGATTGAAGATTATGATACGAAAACTTTGAAAGTTACCGAAGTAATGGTTGATGAACTGAAAAAGAAAGTAGAGAATCTGGGATATGACAAATTGCAGAATATTGCTTTGGAATATATTTCGGACAATACATGGGAATTGTATAAGAACAAGCCTGAAGTAATATCCGGAACAAATGCAACACGAAGCGATAATACCATTACAATCAAGAATTGGCAGAATGTAGTGGCTTATGAGGTGAAGGATCAGACTGGTAAACTTGTCTTTGTTTCTAGTGGTGAAACAACCTCTTCTACTACCGATATGTTCACTCTTTCCGGCAACTGGGATAGTAGCTATAAACTTTATGCTGTATCGGCAGCAGGGAAACGCACGGAGATTCCGGTAGGAAATTAACTGCTGTTCTGAATATTGCCATAGATTAGTACAAAACTGTTATAGTTATCAGTTATATCTGATAACTATAACAGACTGTGATTAATCTATGGCATTTTTCATGTATTTTATAGATGTAATTCGCGGTAAAAATATTACTTTTGTCTATCACAAGATTTTATACAATATGAAGGAAGAAGAGTTGATAGAACAAATGAAAAATGGCAATAATATAGCCTTTGCTGCATTGTATGATTATTATTGTCAGAAGGTCTACAATTTTACCAAACTTTATGTAACTTCTTCTGATACTGTTGCTGAAATCGTGCAGGATGTTTTTGTGAAATTCTGGGAAGCACGCCACTTATTGGATAACAACAAGAAGGTGGAGGGCTTTTTGTTTGTTATTACCCGGAATATCATTTTTAATAAAGCACGCAGCAGGATGCGCGAAGATATGTTCAAAATGACGATACTACGTTCCATAGAGAACGAAGAACCGTATAATCAGGAAGACCAAATGGTGGCTGAGGATTTAAAAAATATATCGATCGGTTAATTGCCGTGTTACCTAAAAAGGCAACGTGAGATATTCTTGATGAGCAGGGAGGAGAACATGACTTATCGGGGAGATTGCCGCTCGATGCGGTATCGGTGAAAAAAAGCCGTAGAACGGCATATTCACCTTACCTTGAAATTCTTGAAAAAGAATCTTCTTTTATTCATCTTGTTTTCCATGCTCCCCGAGTGAAATCCGGTATCTCTACCGGTATGCTTCCATTCAATACCGACTTCTCGCTTAATTCTGTGATGCAGGACCATTCGGCGGCATCGTATACATCCATGTCAAGAGGAAGACCGTTGCGTAGACAGTATATCAGTCGGTAATCCATCACGTAGTTCATTTCGTTTGGCAAACCTCTACGATGTGCTTCTTCGCCGATAGTGGCGCTGAAAGGATGTTTATAGCGGGATAATACTTCTTCCAGTGCTTTTCCTTCAAGAGGAGTGTCTCCGTTGGGCTCCAGTGCGATGCAAGGCACGGGGTATTTTTTGTGCAAAACCAAGAGTACCGCATACGGTTTGCAGGCGGCTGTAAGGCCGGGGCGTGCATACATCATATTGCAGCATGATTGTTTTTCCCTTCGCGGTATGGATCAGGGTCGTGTTGACATCTCCCAATTTATATTCCTGTCTGGCTTCCGGTGAGTCTTTGCCGAACTTTTTCCGGGCGTATTCGCTCATGCCTGCTTGGTGGGTGGACATTGAAACGAGGTATTCCATTTTATCGCCCCGGTGAATGTCAAGTATCTGGCAGGCAGGTCCCAGACCATGAGTGGGATAGGGATTACCCGTATGTTCGATGCTATATCTTTTCCCCCAGTGGTTGTGGTAACCTCCTTCGCTTTCTTCGGCAAAATACATGGAACGCAGGTCGTGTATATAAGCTCCCTCCACGTGCATGATAGTTCCGAGTATTCCTTGGCGGGCCATATTGAGAGTTGTTAGTGCAAATGGATCGTAGCAACAGTTTTCCAGCATGATACAGTGTCGTCTTGTCTTTTCGGCGGTATCAACCAGTTGCCAGCATTCTTCCACACTCATGGCTGCCGGGACCTCAATGGCTACGTGTTTGTTGCATTCCATGGCAAAGGTTGCCATAGCTGTATGCATTAGCCAGTCGGTGCAGATAAAAAACAATATCCAGTTCATCATGCTCGCACATCTTTTTTCCAGCCTTCCGGTCCGGTGTATCCGGTGGCTCCGGGACGATTGTTTTCCTTTAGTAGTTGTTGGGCTTTGGCCAGGGTTTCCTTCTCTGATTTCACAAAGAGCGTTGATTTCTATTCCTTCAATTTTGCAGATAACGTTGCAGGGTGAGCAATCCGCGATTGCCCAATCCTATGATTCCGATACGGACAACAGGAATAGGAGGGTGCGATAGTTGAAGCACGTGTGATTGTGTCGGAGAATCTTTCATAATCTTAAAGGTCTAAAGTAATAGAAAAAAAAAAGAGAATCTAATTTCTCAGATTCTCTTTAGAGAGCGGAAGACGGGGCTCAAACCCGCGACCCTCAGCTTGGAAGGCTAATGCTCTATCAACTGAGCTACTTCCGCAATTTTTGTGGGCAAAGATGGATTCGAACCACCGAAGTCGAAAGACAGCAGATTTACAGTCTGCCCCATTTGGCCACTCTGGTATTTGCCCCCCTTTTGCTTTTTGAGGAGGTTTGTTTCTCAATTGCGGTGCAAAGATACAACTATTTATTTAAACTCCAAACAAAATCAATCATTTTTTATTGCAGTAATTGCACATTCGTCTCCTTTGTTACCTAGTTTGCCACCGGCGCGATCCTCTGCGCTTGCTCCATTGTATTTGTAGTAATTAATCCGTAAATAACTGGTATATCGCCAGTTGCGTTTAATTCGGTAATTCCTTGAGTGGCTCCCATGCAAACATAATCAAAATGTGGAGTATCTCCTTTAATTACGCAACCAATTGCAATAATTGCATCAAGATCGCAATTTTCCATCATTTGGTTGGCTCCAAAAGTAAGTTCGAAACTTCCCGGTACAGTTTTCACGAGAATATTTTCGTCTTTTGGCTCCATGTTTTTTTAATGTATCAACTGCGCCTTTCAGTAAAAAGCACCTGTAATATTGAAGTTCCATTCGGATACAACAATTCCGAATTTCATGCCTTCGGCGTTTGGAACTGAATTGAAATCGTATTCGGATAGATTATGGTAAGCTGTTGCCATAGTAAATTATAAATTGAGAATTAAAAATTGAAAATCAAGAATCCGGAGAGGTCAAGAAAAAAGGCACGGATTACATGGATTTCACGGTTCTGAAATAATCCGCAATCCGGTGTAATCCGTGCCTCAATCTCTTATATATATATAAGATCTATTATTTCTTCATCAACTTAGCCTGTTCGATGTATTTGTCGATGTCCATAGCCTGGTAAGATTGGAAGTATTTATCCTTAATCTTAGTGTAAGCGTCAACAGCGTCATCATACTTGCCTTGTTTCACCAGAATTCTCCGGCTTGCATCAGGAAGATCGGACTCAGTGTATTGTTGTCGGCTTTGTCAGCCGACAGCAGACATCAATGTAGAGCTGCTTTGTCTAATTGGCCGAGTTGTGCGTAGCAGTTACCTGCAGCACCCAAAATTGCCGGAGCAACCATTTGATCTTTTCCATTGAAGCTGTCCAGCATCTTCACTGCTTCTTCATATTTGCCAAGTTGTGCGTAGCAAATACCAGCATATGCTTTTGCCAAGTTGGCAGCTTTTGTTCCACTGTAGTCGTCAGCAACTTTCAGGAAACCTGTATAACCGATGCTGTCACCGTTCAAAGTGCTTGTTCGTAAAGCATCCTGTTCAAAGTATTCCTGTCCTTTGAAAAGAGCAGCTTGCGCTTTTTCTTCACGTGGTTCAGCATAGAGGTTCTTGTACATGATAAAACCTGCTACAATAATAATCACAGCAACAACACCGCCAATAATTGCGTTTTTGTACTTGATAAGAAATGCTTCCGATTGTGTCAGTGCATCTTCTACGTTCAGATGTTCGTTCTGATTCTTTTGTTCTGCCATTTTTATATGATTCTTTTTGTTATTATTCGCAGTTTGATATTTCGACTCGCAAAAAGTAGTTTTTTTATATCTACAAACGAAATTTAGAAGCATCTTTTTTTGTTTTTACACCCTCTTGAAAACCACGAAAATCTTTCTACTTTTGTGAACAAATTAACGGTGTACACAATGATACTGAAACGAATATCCATATTAAACTATAAGAATCTGGAAGAGGTGGAGATTGGATTTTTCCGCCAAACTGAATTGTTTTTTCGGCCAGAAACGGCATGGGGAAAACGAACCTGTTGGATGCGGTGTATTTCTTGTCTTTTTCTGCAAAAGCTCCGGAAACCCGATTGATTCTCAAAATATTCGTCATGAACAAGACTTTTTCGTGATTCAGGGCTTTTATGAAGCGGAGGACGGAACTCCTGAAGAGATTTATTGTGGGATGAAACGCCGTTCGAAGAAGCAGTTTAAGCGGAATAAGAAAGAGTATAGTCGTTTTTCGGACCATATCGGATTCTTGCCTTTGGTCATGGTTTCTCCTGCCGATTCGAATTGATTGCAGGAGGGAGTGACGAGCGTCGCCGCTTTATGGATGTCGTAATCTCGCAGTATGATAAAGAGTATTTGGAAGCTCTGATACGCTATAATAAAGCGTTGGCTCAACGAAATACGTTGTTGAAAAGTGAGTTTCCGGTCGAGGAGGAGTTGTTTTTTGGTTTGGGAGGAGATGATGGCGCAGGCTGGGGAAGTGGTGTTCCGGAAGCGGGAAGCGTTTATCAAAGAGTTCATTCCTATTTTCCAGTCGTTCTATTCCTTTATTTCTCAGGATAAGGAGTCGGTGGGATTGTCTTATGAATCTCATGCGAGGGATACTTCTTTGCTGGATGTGCTGAAGCAGAGCCGGGAGCGGGATAAGATTATGGGATTTTCTTTGCGCGGTATTCATAAGGATGAACTGAATATGCTGCTGGGTGAGTTTCCTATTAAAAAGGAGGGTTCGCAGGGGCAGAATAAAACATATCTGGTTGCGTTAAAGTTGGCACAGTTCGATTTTCTGAAACGTACGGGTAGAACGGTTCCTTTATTGTTGTTAGACGATATTTTTGATAAACTGGATGCCTCGCGCGTGGAACAGATTGTCAAACTGGTGGCGGGAGACAGTTTCGGACAAATATTTATTACGGATACGAACCGGGAGCATCTGGACCGCATCTTGCATAAGGTGGGCAGTGATTACAAGATTTTCCGTGTGGAACAGGGAGTTGTCCGTGAAATGGAGGCAGAACAATGAAACGTAATGATGCGGAACCAATAGGTAAATTAATACAGCAGTTTCTTCGACAGGAGAGTCTGGAATCTCCATTGAACGAACAAAGATTACTGGATGCATGGCCGCAGATATTGGGGCCGGCTGCCAATTATACCAGCAATCTTTATATTCGTAACCAGACCTTATATGTGCATCTTACTTCTGCCGCTCTTCGTCAGGAGTTGATGATGGGGCGTGAGAAGTTGGTGCGTGCCTTGAACCAGAAAGTCGGTGCTACTGTAATAACTAATATCATTTTTCGCTGAGGAAGGGGATTCTGTCTATTACCTTTATTCCCAGTGCCCGGAGTCTTTCGTTTGCACGGTCGTAATAAAACGGGGTTTCCAGATATTGATTATTGTGGGCATCTACTCCGATGATAGCGGTACATCCTTCGGCTGCTGCTATCTTCCAAAAATCCGGATGGGGAATGGTCGTAATCTTGTGCGTGTCGTTATAATCTTCGTAGCCGATGTTGTATTCCAATGGGAGGTTTAACCGTGCGGCAGTCCGGCAAATATGTCTGCTGATTAATTTGCAGTGACGGTCGAATTCCGGATAAGAACGCATAAATAAGTCCGGATGAGCAAAGTAGGCAAACAGTCCGCTTTCCATTCCTTCAATGGCGCTCTCCTCATAGAGTTCGAGCATGTCTACCGTTTTGGTATTTCTACCGAAATAAGGAAACTTCTCGTCTGTATGGAAGTGATGGTTTCCGAAGATGATGTAATCCAGTTTAAATTCTCGAATGACTTCTTTCAGCCAATGAAGGTAGTCGGGAAAGTATTCGCATTCCAATCCTATTTTCAGGCTGATCCGGTCTTTATACTTTTTCTTGTAACGAGCGGAGGCTTTCTACGTAATCCGGCAGTTCCTTCTGGGGAGTCATGCGGATATCTGAAATGTAGTTAGTATGATACTTCCACGGAGTGTGGTCTGAAAATCCCAGTTCCTGATAGCCGCCTTTGATGGCGCTTAAAACAAATTCTTCGTCACTCCCTGTCGCATGAAGGCAGCGGGTGGTATGGGTGTGATAATTCGTTCTCATTTGTCGTTATAATTATGTCCATGCGGATATCGAATGATTCTGCCGGGACTTCTTCTACTAATTGAAAAGGAAAGCAGATACCAGCTTTGCAGGCTGAGGGGATACGTGGCAAAAAGGCGGTCATAATAGCCTTTTCCCGCGTCCGAGGCGATTACCTTTCCGGTCGAAAGCTACTCCCGGGACGGCGATAAAGTCTATGGCTGCATAGTCGGTAAACACCTCTCCGGTCGGCTCTTCTATTCCGTAGCTACCGGTTGTCATGTCGTCCGGGCCGGTGTATATACGCAATTCCAGATCGTCACCTACGACAACCGGAAGCAATATCCGCTTTTCACTGCTCCATTTTTTGATAAATGTATGTGTATCCACTTCGTCTCCGAGAGAGTGGTAGAGCAATATGGTATTTGCCGCCCTGAAAGCCGGGTGGGCTTCCAGGGCGGCAAGTATTTTAGCTGATTGAAGCTTCCGCATAGTCGAAGTACAGAGTTGGGTCTTCAACGATGCGATATGCTTGCGCAGTTCTTTTTTTCTTTTCATTCTTTTTGTCCTTAGTATCTTCTTCTTCCACTGCTACCGGAGCTTTCGGGAATGCTTCTCCTTTCTCGAGTATCTCGATACCCTTATTGACAGTAGCATCTGTCTTGTTAAAATATTGGAGGTAGGCTTCCAGCCCCAACATATTGTAGATGATGTTGCCATAGATATTTTTCTCTCCAATAACTTGTAGGACTTTTGGATGAGGATATTTCTTCTTTTCACTCCCTTTACTTTCGGCAAAACGGACAAACTGCTCCACCAAACCCTGATGACGAAGATAGTTTAGTAATTCTTCCTCAGTTTCGTATTGGCTTAACTTCTTCCGGTTATTGTCGGTGTATTGGAATGTGAACTGAATGGTTAATCCCCGGTGTAATAGCTGTCGATAGATAAGAAGTGACTCCCGTTGTATCCTGCGGTACGAATATATCCGGCATGATACCACCGCCGCCATACACAGACGTCCCAAGCTGGTATTATAGCGTTCTCTCTCATTCTGCTTGATACTATCACGTGAGAAAAATTCTCCATGCTCATAACGGGTGTATAAATCCAGCTCGTAGTTCCGGTCTTTACCACTTTCGTATGGGCGTTGGATGCAACGTCCTGCGGGGGTGTAGTAGCGGGCGATTGTCAGGCGGATAGCCGATCCGTCACTGAAATCGATAGGCTGCTGTACAAGTCCCTTGCCGAAGGAGCGTCGTCCTGACAACTGTTCCACGGTCGTTATCTTGAATAGCTCCGGTAAAGATTTCACTGGCGGAAGCAGATCCTTCATCGATCAATACAACAAGCGGCATCTTCTGACAGCTACCTGTACCGTTGGCAAATTCTTCTGCGCGAGGATATTTGCGTCCCTGAGTATATACAATCAGTTTTCCTTCCGGCAGGAATTCGTTAACCATGCGGATAGCTGCTTCCATGTATCCGCCGGTATTACCGCGAAGGTCGATAATTAGGCCTTTACATTTCTTGTGGTTGAGTTGCGCTAAAGCATTAAGAAATTCCACATGGCTGGTACGTCCGAATTTACTTACTTTGACATAACCGATATCGTCATTTAACATGTAAGCAGCGTCTACGGTGTTTTGAGGAATGTCTCCGCGTGTGATTGTAAAACTTAATAAGTCTTTTTCTCCCATGCGTTTCACCCCTAACTTCACTTGAGAACCTTTCGGTCCCTTTAGTGTACGCATAGCCCGTTCGTTGGTTACTTTCTTACCCACAAATAAACTGTCGTCCACAGTGACGATACGGTCACCTGCCATCAGTCCTACTTTCTCGGAAGGACCTCCCTGAATGACTGCATTGACGTGTATTGTATCGTTCTGTATCGTAAACTGGATGCCAATTCCGCTAAAGCTGCCTTCCAACTCCGAATTTACTTCTTCGAGGTTCTGGGCGGGGATATAAGTTGAGTGCGGATCCAGTTCGGCTAGAATTTGAGGCATGGCTTTTTCTACCAGATCGGCCATGTTTACGGTGTCGACATATTGATCTTCTACAATGCGTAGCAAAGCGTTTAACTTATTAGAGGAACCATTAATGATACCCAAACGGTTGCCGGCGAAATGCCTGGCATAAAATGTTCCGATCAGAATTCCCACTACCACGCTGATTGCAATGACGAGTGGGGTAAAGCGGGAAGAGTTTTTTGTACTCATGTCTATTCCTTTTTTTAAAACGTTCGTCTTCTTTATTTATTTGGAGCAGGTTTCATCCAGTTCTGTATAGATGACTTCAATCCTGCCCGTTTTAATAGTTCTATTCCATCTTCCAGGCGGTAATGTTCGGAGTAAACGACCCGTTTGATTCCTGCCTGTATGATTAATTTGGCACATTCGATGCAGGGAGAAGCGGTGACATACATCGTTGCACCGTCACTGCTGTTATTTGAACGTGCTATTTTGGTGATCGCATTGGCTTCCGCATGCAGAACGTATGGCTTTGTCAGTTGTTTTCATCTTCACATACATTCTCGAATCCGGAAGGCGTTCCATTATATCCGTCGGAGATAATCATCTTGTCCTTGACAATTAAAGCTCCTACTTTACGACGTTGACAATAGGAATTTTCTGCCCATATACTCGCCATGCGTATGTAACGTTTGTCAAGTTCTGATTGTTTCTTTTCTGTGTCCATGTTTCTTACCTAATTACCGACTTACTACCCGGAAAACCATACGGAATGTCTGCTGACTGTCCGGATTGGTTTATAAAAAGGTATAAATTTTTCTCTATCTCCTTCGTAAATGTTGCGCTTCATTAGGCCTTCCATAAAATTTTTTTACTAAATTTATCGCCGCCATAACTCCTTCCGTGGTATATTGGCTTTGAACTTATTGTTTTTGGCGTTGGCATTCCATTTTCCTTCAAAAGGTTACTGGTTGCAATTACAGTTCCTTTTATATTTCCGTTAATCCGATATCTTCATTACTACCCTCAAATATAACATTGTATGTACCATTTTTTTTAAGTTCATCCATAATTTTCTTGCATTTTTGATCTTCATTTTCCCAAAAGCCGAACATCTCATGTCCCTCCATCCACAGTGATGTAATTTAGTTTCCAGGTTTTCCCGGTAAATATAGCGGCCACATCATCCGAATCATTACATCCTGAAAATAAAGGAAGAATAATAATAGTCCTATTATTTGAAATATACTCCTTTCTTCATAGTTAATACTTATTTCTTTATTCCATTTCTGATTAGCAACGCGTCAATAGACGGTTCTTGTCCTCTGAAACGTTTGTAAAGTACCATCGGGTGCTCAGTTCCTCCTTTCGATAGAATGTTTTACGGAACGAATCGGCAATTTCACAATTGAATATTCCTTTCTTGCTTAAACAGGGAAATGCATCTGCATCCAACACTTCCGCCCATTTATAACTGTAATATCCTGGCGGCATAGCCACCGGCGAAAGATATGAGAAAATTGTGTACTCATACAAGCTTCTTCGATGACAGGCAATATCTGCGCCCTTTTCCAGGCTTCCTGCTCGTAAACTTTCACATCCCCTTCAAAGGCTGTGGTGCGGGTATACCATGCCATATCAAGTAAGACCGAAACTTATTTGTCGTAGACAAGCATACGCAACATTGAAGTTTGATGCATCTACAAGCGTTTTATCAATTCATCCGGCAATACTTCTCCCGTCTGATAATGGCGGGCAAATGTATTTAGGAAATCCTTTTCTATGGCGAAATTTTCCATAATTTGCGAGGGAAGCTCCCACGAAATCCCAATATACATTGGTTCCACTTAAACTCCTGTAAGGTAGAATTGGCAAACATACCGTGCAGACTATGCCCGAACTCATGCAAGGAATGTTTCCAGTTCACCAAATGTCAGTAAGGCGGGTTTGTCTTTTGTCGGCTTGGTGAAGTTCATCACGATAGATATGTGCGGACGACTGTTTTCACCGGTTACCTCGTCAATCCATTGTTCTTTATAAGAAGTCATCCATGCGCCTGCACGTTTACCTCTCGGGATGGAAGTCTGTATAGAGTACAGATAGGAATTTACCATCTTTATCAAATACCTCATATGCATCCACATCCTTGTGATATACCGGTATATCGCTGTTTTTCTTGAACGTAATACCATACAAGCGGGTAGCCAGACCGAATACCCCTTCTTTTACTTGCTCCAGTTCAAAATAGGGACGGAGCATTTCATCGTTGATATTGAATTTTTTGTCCTTTAGTTTATGGGAATAATAAGACCAGTCCCAAGGCATCACTGTGAAGTCACTGCCTTCCAGTTGGCGTGCCAAAGCCTCTACCTCTGCATATTCCTGTTTGGCGGTGGGAGTGTAAGCATCCAGTAGCTGATCCAACAGTTTATATACATTGCCGCTGTTGTTATTCTGCCATCCGCTCTTTCAGGTATATTCGGCAAAACTATGTAACCTAAAAGCTGCGCTATTTTCATGCGGTATTATTGGCTATCTTTTTTACGATCTCGATATTGTTGAATTCGTTATCATGGGTACATTTGGTATTATATGCCATATAAAGCTCACGAGCGTAGATCGCGGTTGCTGGCATACGTCATAAACGGGCTATAACTGGGTGCTTGTAAAGTGAATACCCATCCTTCCACTCCTTTTTCTTTGGCAGTTTCTGCGGCTGCATCATGGCGCTTTGTGGCAGGCCGGCAAGTCTGTGCAGGGTCTGTCAGTACCAGTTTGATAGTCGTTGGTTTCTTTCAGGTTGTTTTCTCCGAATTGCAGGGTTAGCAAGCTGAGTTCTTTGGTAGTCAGAGCACGATATTGCTCTTTGGCTTCTCCTTCAAGGTTGGCTCCACTGCGAACAAAACTATTATATACCTTCTCCAGCAGCTTGTTTTGCTCGGGAGTAAGATTAGCCTGGTCTTTCTGGTCATACACTGCCTTAATGCGTGCAAATAACTTCTCATTCAGAGTGATGTTATTGCCATGTTCGCTCAGCAACGGCATGATGGATTTTGCCAGTTCCTGCATGTCATCGTTGGTTTCTGCACTCAGCAGGTTGCCGAATACAGTGCTGACTTGGTTCAACAGTTCGCCGGACTTCTCGTAAGCAGCGACCGTGTTGGCGAATGTAGCCGCTTCCGGATTATTGGTGATGATAGCATCAATCTCCGCATTGTGACGGTTGATACCTTCACGAATGGCGGGTTCATAATGTTCGGTCTTTATCTTTTCAAACGGGATAGTACCGTGAGGCGTAGAATACTTTTCAAAAAAAGGGTTTTGAGCCTGTATTATATTCATAAAGCAGAGTAATGTTAGCGTTAGTTTTAATTTTATCATACTTACTTAGGTTCGGTAAAAATAATCTAACCGCAAAAGTGCAAAAAAAATAGCTGATTTAATGAATAACCCGTTGTATTTTAACAAAAAACAGGCAACCTCGTCGAGATTGCCTGTTTTAAATATTATTTTGTACTCTGCTTATTAGTTGTTAACTGAAGCCATGTGAGCAATCAGGTCAAGAACCTTGTTAGAGTAACCGATTTCGTTGTCATACCAAGATACAACTTTTACGAAAGTATCAGTCAAAGCGATACCAGCTTTTGCATCGAAGATAGAAGTACGAGTGTCACCCAAGAAGTCAGAAGAAACTACTGCATCTTCAGTGTAACCCAGGATACCCTTCAATTCGCCTTCTGAAGCTTCTTTCATAGCAGCACAGATTTCAGCGTAAGTAGCCGGTTTAGCCAAGTTAACTGTTAAGTCAACTACAGATACGTCCAAAGTCGGAACACGCATAGACATACCAGTCAATTTGCCGTTCAAAGCAGGGATTACTTTACCTACAGCCTTAGCAGCGCCAGTAGAAGACGGGATGATGTTGCCAGAAGCAGCACGACCACCTCTCCAGTCCTTCATGGACGGGCCGTCAACTGTCTTCTGAGTAGCAGTTGTAGAGTGAACTGTAGTCATCAAACCATCCAAGATACCGAACTTGTCGTTCAATACTTTAGCGATAGGAGCCAAACAGTTAGTAGTACAAGAAGCGTTAGATACGAATTGAGTACCTTTCACGTATGTTTTTTCGTTTACACCGCAAACGAACATCGGGGTGTCATCTTTAGAAGGAGCAGACATTACTACATATTTTGCACCAGCTTCGATGTGAGCTTGAGCTTTGTCTTTGCTCAGGAACAAACCAGTAGATTCAACTACGTATTCTGCACCTACAGCATCCCATTTCAAGTCAGCCGGGTTTCTTTCTGCAGTGATGCGGATAGCCTGGCCGTTTACGATCAGCTTGCTGTTTTCAACATCAGCTTCGATAGTTCCGTCGAACTGACCGTGCATTGTGTCGTATTTCAGCATGTAAGCCAAGTAATCTACCGGGCAAAGGTCGTTAATACCCAACGATTTGAATATCGTTTCTTTCCATTGCAGCGCGGAATACGAAACGTCCGATACGTCCGAATCCATTAATACCTACTTTAATCATTTTGTTTAAACTTTTAAGGGTTTTATAATATTTGTTCAAATATCTCTCTTCTCTTGCGCATTTATTTCTGAAATGCGGTGCAAAAGTAAGAAAATGTTTTTATAGTCGCACTTAATTTTATAATTAAATAATGGAAGTGATGGGAAAAAGTTCATTTTTACAAGATTTTAAATCATTTGCCATGAAAGGCAATGTGGTAGACATGGCTGTCGGTGTAATCATCGGTGGCGCGTTTGGTGAAATTGTATCTTCTGTTGTGGCAGATATTATCATGCCGCCTCTTGGCCTGTTGGTGGGAGGTGTGAATTTTACGGATCTGAAGTGGGTGATGAAGCCTGCCGAAGTTGTGGATGGTAAAGAGATTGCCGCCGTAACCTTGAATTATGGAAATTTCCTGCAAGTGACGTTTGACTTTCTCATTATCGCTTTTTTCTATTTTCCTGTTCATCAAGTTGCTGACCAAGCTGACGGCTAAGAAGGAAGAAGAAGCTCCTGCAGCACCTCCTGCTCCTCCCGCCCCCAGCAAAGAAGAGGTCTTGCTGACGGAAATCAGGGATATTTTGAAAGAAAAAAAGAGTAGAAAGAATAGTCTGCCACATACCAACTCCGTGTCTGGTCCATACCAACTCCGTACCAAGTCCAAGTGTATAGGTACGGAGTTGGTACGGACTTGATGTGGAGTTGCTTGGCTATCAAATTCATTAATTATGTTATGAAATATAGATTTTCTGGCTATTATTCCCGTTATTTTCTTACTTTTTTCTACTTTTTGCAAATCATTTTAATTAAATCCATACAGATTATATGCAAGAAAAGATTGTCATTCTTGATTTTGGTTCACAGACTACACAGCTTATAGCCCGTCGTGTCCGTGAATTGAATACATATTGCGAAATTTTACCTTACAATAAGTTTCCGAAGGGGGATGAAAGTGTAAAGGGGGTTATTCTTTCGGGAAGCCCGTTCTCTGTATACGATGAAAGTGCATTTAAAGCAGATCTGAGTGAAATTCGTGGGAAGTATCCTATTCTGGGGATCTGTTACGGTGCGCAATTTATCGCTTATACCAATGGCGGTAAGGTGGAACCTGCCGGAAGTCGTGAGTACGGACGTGCGCACTTGAGCTCTTTTGACAAGGACAATGTGTTGTTCAAGGACGTGAAGGAAAATACACAGGTGTGGATGAGTCACGGCGACACAATTACGGTTATCCCTTCCAATTTCAAAAAAATAGCTTCGACGGATAAGGTGGCGATTGCTGCTTATCAGATAGAGAACGAAAAGGTGTGGGGTGTACAGTTCCATCCGGAAGTATTTCATAGCGAAGATGGCACGCAGATGCTGAAGAATTTCGTGGTGGATGTTTGCGGTTGCAAACAGGATTGGAGTGCTGCTTCCTTTATTGAAACGACGGTTGCCGAATTGAAGGAACAGTTGGGTGACGATAAGGTTGTTCTTGGTTTGAGCGGTGGTGTGGATTCTTCCGTAGCTGCTGTATTGTTGAATCGTGCTATCGGTAAGAACCTGACTTGTATCTTCGTAGATCACGGTATGCTGCGTAAGGATGAGTTCAAGAATGTACTGCACGATTATGAATGTCTCGGTCTGAATGTTATCGGTGTGGATGCCAGTGCCAAGTTCTTTGCAGAACTGGCAGGTGTAACGGAGCCTGAGGAAAAGCGTAAGATCATAGGTAAGGGCTTTATTGAAGTATTTGATGAAGAGGCCCATAAGATTAAAGATGTGAAATGGCTGGCACAGGGTACGATCTATCCTGATTGTATCGAGTCCCTTTCCATTACCGGTACGGTTATTAAGAGTCATCATAATGTGGGCGGTTTGCCTGAAAAGATGCACCTGAAACTTTGTGAGCCGCTTCGCTTGTTGTTTAAAGATGAGGTTCGCCGTGTAGGTCGCGGATTGGGTATGCCTGAACATCTGATTACTCGTCATCCTTTCCCCGGACCGGGACTGGCAGTGCGTATTTTGGGAGATATTACTCCGGAGAAAGTAGCTATTCTGCAGAATGCGGATGATATCTTTATTCAAGGATTGCGTGACTGGAAAGTGAAAGAAGCTGATGGCAGCGAAACTTCTCTTTATCATCAGGTTTGGCAGGCAGGAGTTATCTTGCTTCCCGTGCAATCAGTGGGCGTAATGGGAGATGAACGTACGTATGAACGTGCCATTGCGCTGCGCGCTGTGACTTCTACGGATGCTATGACGGCAGACTGGGCACATTTACCTTACGAATTTCTGGGCAAGGTATCCAATGACATTATTAATAAGGTGAAAGGGGTGAACCGGGTAACCTATGATATCGAAGTTCTAAGCCACCTGCAACTATTGAGTAGAATAAGAATTTTCTTGATTTATATATACCAGTATCGCAGTTACTGGAATTTTTATGCAA
>VOFJ01000592.1_pt1 | contig 21429 bp, 30 predicted proteins | sample 5384081 | NCBI WGS metagenome assembly VOFJ01 (sample SAMN12384729, study PRJNA508395) | human gut metagenome | isolation source: healthy gut I | host: Homo sapiens | reverse complement strand
AGGACGTTCTTCATTCGGACTTTCCCCGGGGATCGGTTTTTGCGTTCGGTGACGTGCGTCGTAGCTATATAGACGAGGCATATGAAAAAGGCTGGCTGATTACGGATACCGAGAGAGACGTGAATGCCGCAGTCATGACCAGTACGAAAAATCTGAATATACGGGCGAACCTCGAACCGATCACTGGATTGAAGATCGACTTGACGGCTCTTCGCAACGATACGCGTAATACGGAAATACAATTTATGTATGAAGGTATGCCGGAGATTATGGGGGAAACTTTACCATGACGACAATCGCGCTGGGAAGCGCATTCGGAGGCAGTGGCAATGCTATGAATAACTATTCTTCGAAAGCCTTTGACAAGTTGTTGGCAAACCGCGAGATCATTGCCCAACGTATCGAAAGCAAGTATTCCGGCTTGAAATATCCGGATGTGGGCTTTATCCATGATAAAGGCTTGGGAGGAATGCCTTATAATCCGGGAACAGATAATGTGAACGGCGTCAACCGGAATTCGGCGGATGTCCTGATTCCTGCATTTCTGGCCGCTTATACCGGTAAGGACCCGAAGAAGGTAGGCTTGACGGCTTTCCTTCGTTGAAGAGCATGTTGCCTAACTGGCGCGTTACTTACGACGGCTTGATCAAGATTCCGGCTGTCAAGAAATATTTCAAGAGCTTGACGTTGAGTCACCAGTACCGTTGTTCTTATTCGGTAGGTGCTTTCACATCCTTCTTGAATTGGGTGGATGCCGGGCAGGACGGACTGGGATATATCCAGTCGATTCTGAACGATAACCCGACACCATCGTCTCCTTATTCGATTTCGTCTGTCAGCCTTACCGAAGCGTTTAGTCCTTTGTTGGGTGCAGATGCGACGCTGTTGAATAACGTGACGGTTCGGGCGGACTATTCGACTACCCGCAATTTAAGCCTGAACACGACATCCTACCAATTGGTCGAAGCACTTTCCAAGAAAGTGACGATCGGTTTGGGTTACAAATATGCCGAGTTCAACAAGGTTTTGAAGATGAAGAAAACGCGTGATTTCAGCAATGACCTCACCGTTCGCCTCGATTTCTCGTTCAACAAGATGCAGTCGTTGATTCGTAAAATCGACACGCAACTGACGCAGGCTACTAGCGGTAACATCGCAAAGACAATCTCCTTCTCGGCTGATTACGGTTTGAGCCGTGCGTTGACGGTCCGTGCATTCTATGATATTCAGATCAATGAACCGTTGATATCGAGTGCATCCTATCCGACTTCAAACTCAAACTACGGTATCAGCTTACGGTTCTCTTTGCACAATAATCCAGTTTCTCTATCACTCTATCACACTTTGCTTCGTAAGCATTGATAAACATGGTGTGCAAGGAGTGATACATACCGGATTCCTGTATCACACTTGTATCACTACCTGCCGTTGAAACGGGTAGCCGGTATTGTTTACAAAAAAACGCAGGGAACCGTGCCGATATACATCTGTGTGGAGATAGTTGCATCAACATAAAGGTACTTTTTTACTAAAACAAGTAGGAAAAGAACGAAAAGCAAGCAGAAAAAGTTTGGTAACATGCCCATCTTCCGCCTTTCTACACCCGGATGTTACCGCTCTCCACACCCGGATGTCCGGAATGGCTACACCCGGATGTCCGAACTCGTACTTCTTACCAATCAATCTTTTGAATACCTTTGCTTTGGAGGAAAGTATTCGCCTTGCTGAAGTGTTTACAGCCGAAGAAACCATGGTCAGCAGAGCGTGGAGACGGATGCACGGTTGTCAGCACCAAGTGTTTATGGGTGTCGATAAGGGAGATCTTCTCTTTTGCATAACTTCCCCACAGCATGAATACAGTTTTCACGTCCATCGCTCAATTTCTTTATCACTGCATCTGTAAAAGTTTCCCATCCCATATTCCGATGTGAGCCGGTTTCGTGAGCCCGTACAGTCAGGACCGAGTTCATAGGAAACACGCCTTGCTCTACCCAACGGTCCGATTGCCGGATGTGGGGATCGGTTTGCCTAAGTCTTGGTGTATTTCTTTGAATATGTTGGCCAGTGATCCAGGAATGGGAACTCCTTGCGGGACGGAGAAGCAGACTCCGTAATATTGCCCCGGATTGGGATAAGGGTCTTGTCCAAGTATAACAACCTTCACTTTCTCGAATGGACAGGCATTAAAAATATGGAAGATCTGGTGTCCGGGAGGAAGCACATGTGCGCTTCTGTATTCGTTCTTGACAAATGTGACCAACTGCTCAAAGTATGGCTTATCAAATTCTTCCTGAAGGCGTTTTCGCCAGCTTTCTTCTATTTTGACATTCATGGCATAGCATGTTAATTGGGACAATGCAAAAAGTATATAATTTACAAGAGATTATCAAGAAGACAACAAAGATACGACGGATATCTTATCCGGATATTGACTTAATTCTACAATAAATGTGTATAGTCACAAACTCCCTGAAAATATTTCAGAATAAACACAAACTTATCTTTCAAAGAGATTCAAATTGTATCTTCTTTTTTGAAATAAACAAATAAAAAAACTGACAGCCACCGATAAGTTAACTATATTTGTCAGCAGATAAGAAGTTACATGCAAAAAAAAATGACAAAATAAAACTTAATTCCTACCTGGCTCCCCTTTCCTTTTTATATGGAATTGGGATATGGTTGCGAAATCGACTTTTTGATTGGGGTATTTTACATTCCGAACAATATTCTATTCCTGTGATCTGCATAGGAAACTTATCTGTAGGAGGAACGGGTAAAACTCCCCATACAGAATATATCATACGTTTACTGAAAGATAAATATCGCATTGCAGTATTAAGCCGAGGGTACAAAAGAAAAACATCGGGGTTTATTCTTGCTGATTCTGAAAGTTCCAGTTTGGAGATCGGAGATGAACCTTTTCAAATGAAAAATAAATTTCCGGATATACTTGTCGCTGTCGACGCTAATCGCCGCCGGGGGATTCAAAATCTTTTATCCCTCCCTGAAAAAGACAGACCTGAAGTAATTCTGTTAGATGATGCATATCAACATAGATATGTGCACCCTTCCCTTTCGATCGTGTTGAGTGACTACCATCGTTTATTTTATAATGATAAACTAATGCCTACCGGACACCTGAGAGAACCGATAAGTAATATAAACCGAACAGATATCGTGGTTGTTACTAAATGCGACGAAGATATGAAGCCGATCGATTTTCGTATTATTGAAGAAAATATGAAGTTGCGGGCTCACCAGTTACTTTTTTTTTACCAGCATCGTTTATGGAGAAGTCAAACCTGTATTCCCCTCGGAAGCTCGTTTCTTAAACCATAAAAAAATATTGGAAAAGAAGATGATATATTGTTGATATCAGGTATTGCAGTTCCCACTCCATTTATTCGTGAGGCAGAAAAGTATTCAAAATAAAGTGTTGCCGGTCGTTTTTCCTGATCATCATACGTTTAGCAAGTCAGATTTCAAGAAATTGGATGTGATATTCGAAAAAGATGACTTCACCGGGAAAATTGATCTTAGTAACAGAAAAAGATGCAGCACGTTTAAAAAAACAGTCCTCTTGTTCCGGAAAGTTGGAAGGAATATTTATATTATCTACCGATTGTAATCAGGTTTTACAATGAGCAGAGTTTTAATGAGACAATAGAAAAACATATTATCACATTTCCCAAAAATAATATTTTACAAAACAAATATGAGTAACAGGACAGAAATATCAACATTAGGCGAATTCGGTTTGATTCGCCACCTAACTAACAGGATTGAAATAAAGAATAATAGTACGATAAAGGGCGTAGGCGATGATGCGGCAATTCTCTCCTATGAGGATAAACAAGTGCTTGTCACCACCGATCTATTATTGGAAGGTATTCATTTCGACTTGACTTATGTACCTTTAAAACATCTCGGATATAAATCGGCTGTTGTAAATTTCTCCGATATTTATGCTATGAACGGCCAGCCTAAGCAGATCACTGTATCACTTGGCATCTCAAACGTTTTTCTGTTGAGGATGTAGAAGATTTTTATGCTGCGCTAAAGTTGGCCTGTGATGTGTATGGAGTCGATATTGTCGGAGGAGACACTTCTGCTTCTTTAACAGGGCTTTGCATCAGTATCACTTGTATTGGGGAAGGAGAAAGAGATAAAGTTGTCCTTCGCAGTGGAGCCCAAGAAACGGATTTGATATGTGTTTCCGGGGATTTAGGAGCTGCTTATATGGGATTGCAATTATTAGAACGCGAAAAAAGGATATTTAAAGGTGAAAAAGGATTTCACACCGGATTTTACAGGCAAAGAATATCTGTTGGAACGTCAATTGAAGCCGGAAGCTCGTAAAGATATTATAGAGATGCTTCGTCATGCGGGGATTATCCCTACAGCAATGATGGACATATCAGACGGTCTGTCTTCCGAACTTTTGCATATTTCAAAAAGAAAGTAATGTCGGATGTCGCGTATATGAAGATAGAATTCCTATCGATTATCAAACGGCTGCAATGGCTGAACAATTTAATATGAATTTGGTAACTGCAGCTTTAAATGGCGGTGAAGACTATGAATTACTTTTCACTGTTCCTCTCACTGATCATGATAAAGTATCTGAAATGAAAGGTGTTAAAGTAATCGGTCATATTACAAAACCCGATCTCGGTAATTACTTGGTAGGTCGTGATGGAGGCGAAGTCGAACTAAAAGCACAAGGCTGGAATTCTTTGGAAGAGTAAAAATCAGTAAAAAAAGTAGCTCTACCTATTGCAAGACTCAAAAAAGATTCATATCTTTGCACCCGTTAAACAAAACAACGGTGCCATAGCTCAGTTGGTAGAGCAAAGGACTGAAAATCCTTGTGTCCCCGGTTCGATTCCTGGTGGCACCACCAAAAAGCTTTTCAATTTTAGAAAACCCTTGAATTAGAGATAGTTCAAGGGTTCTTTTTTTACCCTCGCTACGCATTTCATTACATATTTGTGAAGTTGGATTTTGCCAATTCAGTGGCTTTTTTTAAGGCTTTTGAAAAAGCCATAAATATGTATCATACTTCATTGTTTTTCAACTATTTGACAATTCCAATCTCCGGTGTGAAAAAGTAATTTTGCACACATGACCGGATGGAGTTGAAATGTGAAAGAAATTTAAAAATTCGGTATTCCCCATCGGGATAAAAAAAGGAATCGAACCGGGGATACAAAAGGCAATTCGAACCTGAGAAAAATGGGATTTTTATGGCTTTTCCACAAGTCCCTCAAAAAAACCACCGAATTTAACACTTCGCTCCACGTCCTCATGCCATCCGGTTTTGACGAAACAATTGAATGTAAACCTCAAAAAAACAAAAGTGATGAAACAGGGAACAATGAACATTCTGTTTTTCGTGCTTAAAACGAAATTGTTGAAAAACGGTGAGGCACCGGTATTGATGCGGATAACCATCAATGGGAGCTATGACGATGTACGTATCCAAAGAAGCGTGCCCCTGAACTTATGGAACGCCGCCAAAGGATGCAGTAAGGGCAGGGACAGGGCATCCGTCGCATTGAACACCTATATTGCGGAATTACACGCACGTGCCCTTGAGAAACACAAGGAGCTGGTATTGGAACAGGCCCTGATTACCCCGAAACTGATCCTGAAACGTGTCTTCGGGAAAGACACCGGAATGCGTACACTGCTCGGTACCATGATGGAAGGCATCGGGGAAATGGAAACACTGGCAGGCATAGACTACTCTCCCGTCACGATCAACCGGTACAAGAACGTGGTGAAGAAATTGCAGCGGCTTATCCCCTCTTATTATGGCAAGGAGGATATCACCTTCCATGAGCTGACACCGGAGTTCATCCGTGCGTTTGACATTTACCTGAAAACGGAGGGGGGACTGTGCCGTAACACGATAGTCCGTTATATGAAATGTTTCAAGAAATTTACCAACATGGCATTGGCAAAGGAATGGATGCGCAAGAATCCCTTTTACGGTTACAAGATGGAGCAGGACGAGACCGATCCGGTATTCCTGACCTACGACGAGTTGCAGACCCTCATGAAAAAGAAATTCACCATCCCACGGCTCGAGCTGGTCAGGGACATATTTGTCTTCGCATGTTTCACATTTCTTGCACTAGTGAATAATTCTCTGATTATTAGAACTTTAAAAATGGCAATAAATTGAATAGGTAATGATTTAGAAACCACCGGACTTCTCCGTTCTGCTTGGATTCTCATATCCAAATCCTTGTATGCAAAAGTACGAAAAAAAGTCTTATTTACCAAATAATCAAATAGAAAAAGTCCAAAAGTGATTTTTATTCGGCAGGTGCATCTATATCCAAACTATTCAGGTAGTCCGCTACAAGCCGCTCAAGTTGTACCCGTCTGAAATCAAACCATTTCTGACGGTATTCGCTTCCATCAATGACATATTTGAAATTTCTGAATGGTTTCCGTCCCGATACGGCTTCCCATAAGCGCCCTTTTATTCCGGCATCATCCGGTATGCAATCCCGAATGAAACGCTTCATGATCCCGAAGGACTCTCTCGGTTCCGGTGGGTCAATGCGGACGCAGTTCTCCCAACGCTCCACCTTTCTATAAACTTCCTGATAATATTCGTCAAAATCTCCACACTCATAAGAATCGTATGCTGCTCCCGGCACGCTTTCGGTTTCCAAAGTGTCCGGATTCAGGAAACAGACCATTCCCATGCCGGTTTCTTCGGCGATGCCACTGATTACCTTTATCGGATATTTCGAATATTCTGCCATTTTCCGTTTGCTTTCTAAAATGTAACAAGTACTCACGAAAATACATCATGAGATGGAAATAACAAAACTTTTACGAATAAATGTAACGCAATCTGTCATCCTCATTTCTTGCGGCAAAGAAAGTTGTTTTTCAGGCCGGTCCCGCAAGGCGGCCCTGCGGGCTGGTTGCTCGTGAAAAAATCTTCCTCACGCTCCCGCGTGAGCGTATTTTTTCACGGCAAGCCTTGCCGGAGACCGCCGAAAAACAAACTGGAAAAAGCACAAGAAATAAGAATGCCTACCCGTGTAGGCGATGTATAACTCAAAAAATTATAAGGCTATGGCAGACAAGAGCGCAGAAAAGGAAAGACTGTTCAACGAGTGGTTCACAAAATCCTATGACAGATTGAGAGGGACGTTACGCCGGTACGGAATGCTGGACGAGGACAATTTCCATGACACCTACCTTTTCGTAAGAAAGCAGGTGCTGGTTCCCGGAAAGGACATAACGGATTATGATGCATATTTTGTCGGATGCTACAAAAAGGCGGCTCTGGTAAAGATAAAAAGAGAAAACCGGTATGCCCATCCTGAAGACGATTTTTTCCTCAGATGCGGTGAGGAGGCGGAGTTTCTTTCCACGGACGACCTGGACGGATGCGAGAGGCTGGTAAGGGACATACTCCGCTTTATCCGGCAGAAATTCTCTTATGACGAATACCGGATGTTCATGCTCCGGTTCTACGAGGCCAGTTTCTCTTTCAAGGCGCTGGCGGAATGCATGGGCATCTCGGCTATGGCCATATCACAGAAAGTATGCGCCATAGTGGAAGCGGTGCGCTCGCATAGGAGTTTTGCATGGAGGAGCCAGATGCTGGTAATCGAAGGAGCGGTATCCTGAACGGAAATCATTGTAATAACATCATAAAAAGAAAAGGACTATGGCACTTATCGTATACAACAAGGAGAATTCCCGTCCGCAGGAGGTTCTGTACAAGGGGAAGCGGACCATCAATCTGGACAGTAGGGGAACTGTCTATCTGTCAAAAACCATGTCAATCGAACTGGGGGTCCTTGGCGGAGGCCGGGTAAGCTTTGCGCATGATGACGATACGGGAGACTGGTATATCTGCCGTACCACCGATGATGACGGGTTCATCGTATGGAAGGACAAAAGGTGCGCGAGATTCTCCGCCGGATTCATTGTGCACAGGCTCATGCAGCAGGCGAAGGTGGAGCGGAAAAGCGTACAGTTCATGATGGCGAAGACACCCATGGAGGTGAACGGAACGGTCTATTACAAGATACTGCTCTCGAATCCGATTTTGAGATAGGCTGTACATAAAATAAATATACACAAATGGGCGTCCGGCGGGTCCATGCCCGGCCGGACGCCCATTTCTTTTTGTCACACTCCATTGGCGGAACAAACAGGTTTCCATGTCTTTTCGCCTGTCATTCCCATCGTTCCACGTGTCAGCGTGAGTTCCGTGTACCGGTACGGACCATCTCGTCAAGCACATCCCCATGCTCGCCCAGATGACGGTTGAGCACATTGTCAAGGAATGCCGGTACGGTCATGCCCTCGCTGAGCAGGGGAAGTATGCGTGCCAGCCTGCGGTAGGTCTCATAACTGATATAGGTCTGCTTGCGGTGGACGTACTCCCTGCGGCTGAGATAGTCGGCACGGTATGTCTTCATCCTTTCCGCAAGGGAGGTCCCTGACCGGACAGCGGGCTTATGGAAAACTGTCGGCTTTTCTGTCCTGCCATCGGGTATGGATACAGACTCCGTCTCTTCCTTTCCCCTGTCCTCCTCCTTCTCTATTCCGTCCGGATGCGTCTTCGGACATCCGTCGGCATCGGTCTCATGCGCCATGATCTCTTTCAGGCGTTCCTCATTCACGTTCATAAATTCCTTTCTTCTCATGCCTTTTGTCTGTCAGGATGGATAATGCCTTCTATCTCTCCGGCCAGCGTGTCAAGAGCGCTGCCTTTCAGCAATTTCCCGGAAGGAGGGAAAAGCGTACTTCTGAAAAGGATCCGCTCCTCGGGGGAGGTCTCCCTGCCATAGCGCTCCATATCCGGTATGACCGTATCGAGAACCTTCAATCCCAGCTCCTTGAAAAGAAGTCCGTACTGATGGAACAGCCTTTTGGAAACACGCCCGTCCATCCGGTTCCAGAACATACGGATTTCCTTCAAAGGCATGTCCGGGTTCTGCTGCATGAAGTCTTTCAGGGCCAATAAGAAGGAAAGGCTGCTTTGCATCACCATACGGTCCTGTATGATCGGGGGTGAACACATAGTCCATATTGACAATCGTCTTAATGACTCCAGGCGAGTTCACCGTTCCCGGAAGATCAAAAAAGAGAATGTCACACCCACCTGTCAAGGGAAGTGCCGTCTCCAGTTCCTTGCCCGGAACGCTGGTAAGGACAGGATACGCCTTCTTGCCCGTACGTTCGAACTGTCCGCACAACATACGCTGGAGATTCACGTTCTTTTCCACATTTTGGGTATCCCGGCTGCGCAGCGCCTTGATACTGAACTGGGGATAGTCACAGTCCACGACTGCGACGTTATATCCCATTACGTAATGAAAATAACCGGCAAGAAGCACCGTCATGGTGGACTTGCCAACGCCGCCTTTCTGACTGCTCATGGCGACAAAGACACATCGTTTGCTCATAGGCTTCCGAATGATTGGTTAATAATCGTTTTGTTGTCCCGTCCTTTTTAAATCACGCCGGTGCCTTGTACCGATGGTTTCCCATATCGTGAAACTGTCATGTCATTCCGAGAACATTCCCGCCCCCCGCCGGTCCAAAGCCGTGCCGGAAGAATACAGGAAGGCTGTCTGCCGGTACCGTATCATTTTCACGGGGTCCCGACATTTCCGGAGCTTGTCGTGAGAAACTCCCATACTTGCAATACGGTCTTCTTTTTTCCTCTTGACATATTGACATAACATCATGATGGAATGTCGATAGCAGGAACTGTCGGAGCACCGACATGGGGATATTCCGGTGACCGGGCATGACACCGTTTTTATATCCCGTTGCAAAAGTATGGCAGATGCTGCCAAATCCGGCTTTGGTGACATCAGATGTCATCAAATGTCACCGATGTCCGGATACTGACAGAAAAGCAGGTGGTTATACTTCTTAAAAGCGGATGTTGAAACAAAATTTGATCAGAAAAAACCTCTTTTTGTGTAAACACTGCGTGACAATCCGAATTTATGAGGATTCTCTGTTCAAGCGAACAGAGCAAGTTGTGTCCTTGTCGGACAAAAAGTCTTTTGTCCGACAAGAACCAACTTGCCGGCTGAAGCCGGGGATTTTTCTCCAAAGTCGAAAAATCCAATCAAAAGGAGTCCTGATGTGAACATGGAAAATGGAACGAAAAAATTATCCTTGGTAGCTTTCTTTCCAAGAAAGAGGAAACAATCATGCCATATGCTAACGGACTTCTCCTGTATAACTTGTCTCTTAACGGATAAAATAGAACTCTATCGACTTTTCCGTATCTTACGGAAAAAGACTTCCTCTGGCTGTGAACTTCCGTTTGCACTACTAACAACTTTGCCTCTACAAAACATTCTCCAATGGTATTTGTAACCTCATGCACGATAAAGAGGCATACTTAACTGTTTTTTGTACTGACCTATGCGGGACTTGCCCTTCCCCGAAGGGCTGCTTTAAGTCTTCACCTTCATTTAAAAAGGGTGAATCGTTTTTTATTCAAGCCTCAATTCATTTATGGAAATGGACAATTTACTGTCCTCTTTAACAAAGCAGTTCTCCAAGGTCCAAAGGTGGTTTGCCGGAATCCTCATCATGATTGTCTTTTTCTTTCCGGTAGCATATAGGAATCATCCTCGTTGAAAAATGTGAAAAGGGATATCTGATACATTTGTTACGGCTATACAGGAATTTTTCATGTATTTTATTTTAATGCAGGATTTTACAAATTGGGATAAAATTTGTATTTCTCCGGCCATATATCCATCGAATAAAGCTATGGTCCGTCGTGCAAGTAAAGCCTCGTGTATGCCTGCTTCACTTTTCTCCCTTGCGAAAACTAATGTCATAGGTCTAAATCTGTTTCTATACATTCCGGAAATAGTACAATGGACATCGGAACCTGCCATAATTGTCTTCTTGAACGAGACGCACCAATGAATCGCCTTGGGATAAAAATCCTTATAATTCATAACCTCTATGCCATTGATGATCCCTTTTTGTGATTAGTTGTTCATGTATCGGATATAATGTGACATTATTATCCGGCCATCCAGGATGATTCCATACAATGAACGCTCCTTGTTTTTTTAGCTTCAGCAAGGGAATCCAATGGATCTTCTTTTTCAATTAGGTTGGCGTCTTGGATGAAAAAAGAGCATTAAAAATGCCCCAATGGCTTATCTCGAGTTATCTCAACACCCGGAATCACGATTAACTCCATATCGTCGGCTGCTGTTTTCGCTATTTTATAAGATTGGTTTAGGTCTCCATTTAACAAATCTTGATTTATCCGGTGTTCAATATGATCCGTGATAGCTATCGCATCTAATCCGTCCTGCCAAGCCTCATAGATGCGACCATCAGGCCAGACAAGTCCATCGGAAAAGACCGTGTGTGTATGAAAATCACACTTTAAAACTCGGTAGTCATCAAAACCGGGTATGTTTATCTCATTTCTCGTAAATAAATTATTAAGACGTGTCAGTTCATATACATCTTTTTTCTTGTGTAAATTATTCATCAAAGATTGTGTTATAAACCGTTTCATATATTGATCAATGCAAATATTATTATAAAACTTATTAGAAAATATTTTTTAGCTTTAACAAAGGTAATAAAGAATGATTGGATGAGCAATTTCTGGTTATGAATAAATTAAGTGCCACCTTCGTATCCCGATAAAATATTTTAACCAGACTTATCTCCGGTCACGATTAATTTTTTAATATGCAATAAAATAAAAGATCACCGAAGCGTAGGCGTAGGACGTTGCCCTTATATATTGAGTACGAGGTAACATATTACTTATACCTATACCACTCGGAGTGGTATGCCAGGCATCTGTCTTACGGATCTTAAGTACCGAACTGATAATGTTGAATAAAAATTCGCATACCTCGTAACGAAATTGTGAGCTATCGGAATTATTGACATTAATAAAAATGGGATTAAAATATGAACCCGGTCTGTTTCCATGTAAAAACAAACCGGGCCTAGAAATGTCTCTCTCTAAAAATAAGAGATCTTAGTTATTTACAGAAAATTTCAACGAAACTTTCTCGCTCCCTTTCACGCCGGTGAAAGTATAAATTCCGGAGTTTAAGTTTACGGATTTTGTTTCGTTGTCTGAATTGATTTTGAAATTGGATACAGCCGAACCGAAAATAGAATACACATACCCCGTATATCCATTCAAATTATCAAACGCAAAGAACCGTTCGAATAGAAAACCTTGGCTTCGGGAGCCGTTTCCGTCGTAGGTTCTGCCATAATTTTCGATGCGTTTCTTGGGGCATAGGTAGCGGCTACTAACGGACTACCCGGTTGTGTTCCTTCCCAAGTGCTCATGTCGGCATTGTAGCTCCAGGCATCCCATGTGTTGTTGGTTAATTTACGGTTTGATGCTCCCCATGATGAATATTCCCAGTCTGCTGTTTGTGCGTCACGGGTAAAATAACTCCAATAACCGTTGTACCAACCGGCCAACCAGTGGAAATCTTCGTTTGAATTTTTTACCCAATAGTCATAATCATAGGCAGGGCGGCTCGTTCCATCTGAACCAAAGGGATGTATAAGTAACCCTGTCTTCTGAGATTCCACAATGGCATTATCAGCTATTTTTTGTGCGTTTTCCGGATAAGTATTACCAGCTTTTTTAGCTCCTTCCAAATCAAATGCAATTTGTACTTGGCTCGAACTCCTCTTTTTTCATAGCCTATACCATTAATCGTATAGCCCATAGAGCCGGTATATTGAACAAGCAAGAGCAAACGCTTATCAGTTTTCGCAACGGCTTCTACCATATCAAGACCGCATCTTTCTTCTCCTTTTTTGGCCAACGGTATCCCCAGACCAAATGATCTGGATTAGTCTTACTTCCGTCGTGCCAGGAAATGACCAGGGCTGCTTGGTTACAATTCAATGAATCGGCTTCCTCGATTCCGTCGTACACCCAAAAACTTAATGTTTTTCATCGAGAACGTCTTGTCCGTCTCAGCTGCTTTTGCAGCGCTTTTGGCAATTTTTAAATCATTACGGACAATCCCTTGCACTGTTCTCTGTGTCTGTGCCTGTGCCGCAAATATTATAAATGCGGTGGCAAATAAAAGTATAAACTTTTTCATTTTTTTGTTTTTTAGAAATAAAACATTTATCGGATCACTACCTTTTTAGAGAAATACATTTCTTGATCTTTTACAGCCGTGATAATATAAGTTCCGGCCTCTTGTTGGAGTTGAGTCCTGTCATGTTCCGATTTTACGGTATAAATCTTTGTTATGCGTCCGCTGAAATCGACTACATAACAGGTACAACCTGCCAGATTTTCCAAAATCAATTCATTGTTTGCGACAAAAGCGTCCGGCTGTACGGAAGTTATCTCCTCATTGGCGGTCGGATTCTGCGCGGTCGTAAACGGATCGGCGGTTACGGTGGAGATTTTGTTGCCGGATTTATCCAAAGCGACGATTTTCACGCTGTATTTCGTATCCGGTCGTAAACCGGCAATGTTGACCGCCACTTTGCCTGTAGATGCTAGCGGTGCGGGTTCAGACGATTTCAGGCCGTTGATTATATTACCGAAACGATCCGCTACATATTCCTTTATCCAATATCGGCGTGTTACCCACGTAGCGATAGAGTTGCAAACGGTATTTCTCAGCTTTCTCCACCCGGGCGAAAACAATCACGGCCGAGCTGTCTTTGGCAATTACTTCCGGTTTCGTAGCCGGATCGTAAACCGTCACGGAACAACGTGCCTCATGCTTGCCATCAGAGGTAACGGCAATCACATCCGCTTCGCCTTCTTCGAGACCTTCCACGATACCGGTTGTATCAACTGCGATAACATCCTCGTCTGATGAGAGCCAAATCACCCGCTTGTTGGTTGCGTTGGCTGGGGTTACGGTGGCCCGGAGCACGATCGCTTTTCCTTTTTCCAATTCCACGGAAGTCTTGTCCAACGAGATACCGGTTGCCGGAACTTCTTTTTTCCCGACGGTCACGACACATTCGGCTGTGTAGCCTCCGTCTTCTGTCGTGACACGCACGATGGTACTTCCTGCCGACACGCCGGTTACCAACCCTTCGGCAACGGTAGCTACGGCGTTGTTCTCGCTTATCCAAGTTACTTTCTTGTTTGCGGCATCAGCCGGGGCGATGGTCGCATACAATTGAGCGTTCTCGCCCGGAGCCAGCGTCAGGGCGTTTTTATCCAGCTTCACGCCGGAAACCTTCACATCACCTTCCGCTACATTCAGATGGCAGGTAGCCGTAAAATTCCCGAACTTGGTGATGACACGTATCGTAGTAGTTCCGCCGACCTTGATGGGAGTTATCAAACCGGTTTCCCGATCGACCGTAGCCACCGAAGGATCCGAGCTTTCCCAATAGACGGTCTTATCATACACCACGCCATCCTGCTTGGTTTCCACCTGATACCCGATGGTCAGGGGCTCGCCGGCTTTTACTGTCATCACCGAGGCGTCGAGGGTTACACCTAAGATGCCATAACTGCTATCTGTTACACGGATTGTTTTCACCGCTTTTACATCATTTTCTTTGGCACTAACAATAATTTGAGTAGTACCCTGCTTTTTTGGTTTCAAGGTAAAACCTTCCTCATGCGTATCTCCTAACTTTTTAGTGCCTATTTCAAGAATTTCCTTATCTTGTGAGGTGATAGTAAAACGTGTTGTCAAGGCTTTTTTGCTAAAGTGGCGTTTGAAGGTACAAACCCGACATCGAAGAACTGGGTATATAAAAAATACCTTCTTCTATGTCGTCTTTAACGTCTATCGAGATTTCATCATCCACCCCTTTACTGGTCAATGTCAAGTCTTGCAAAGGTTCTAATCCCAATACATAAACTACACATTGGCCGGATGCTTGGCCGTCAAAAGAGGAAACCTTCACGTCATATTTACCTATATTATTCACGGTTGTTGCCATGTCAGACCTGTACATCGTACTAAAAAATACCATCGTCTGTTATGTCAGCAGCACCCACCGTTGTACCAATATTCGTAGTCCAATCGGTCGTAGGTTTACTCCATTCCACCGTAGGGTATGTCGCATTTTTCGGATTCACCGTGGCAGCTAATTGTACAGCCTCACCCAAAGTAACCCGTACCGTATCTTCTTTACATACGACGTCTGTGGCCCAAGTATCTCCAACTAAAATCTGACGTTCCTCTGAATAACTACCATCTGATACATAAGCGGTAATCGTAGCTATACCATTCCCTTTTTGCTGTAATCAAACCATCTTTATTTACAGAAGCTATATTCTCATCAGAGGAGATGAATTTTACACTTACTTCGTCCGATTTTAATTTTGAGGACATTCCTTCTCCGTCCAATTTCCATTTCAACTGCAAGGTCTCACCCGATTTCAACAGTGTCTTTTTATCTTCATTTTCCAACTCAAAGGAGCTTTCCAAATCCTTTTCTTGGAAATTAATGATACACTCTGCGGTATATTCCTTTCCCGCATACGTGACGGTACATTTCAACGGGACTTCTCCTTCATAAAAAGTATAAGGCTCATTGGTCTCGTAGTTTTCAGGATACTGTGTTATTTTTATAACGTATTCCATTTTTGTCCGAAGAATCATCAGAGGACGCATCCTCGTCGGGATTGGTCAAACTGGAATTAGTCCAGTCGCTGGGAACCTGAAAATCCCACTCTATGTTCATTGTTTTTATTTTAGGAGTCGCAGGGTAACATTTAACTTCAGGCGTTATTTTCCCCATATCATTCATCATGCTTTTCGAATACCCATATACAGGTTGACTGAAAACAATGCGTTCCAACTGATATTCGCAAGTTACTTTGATCGGATTCGATGTTACTTCATTTTGCCCTTGTATAGAGCGGACAGTTATTTCAGCCACTCCATCACCGATAGCGGTTACAATCCCATTTTCAATCGTAAATGCATCTGGATTTGAACTTATCCATTCCACATCTTTAATACTTGCATTCTCTGGGAAAACTTTAGCTTTCAAAATCTTCTTCCCGTTGATATTGAATTTTAATGTTTCTTCTCCGGGTTGTTCTCCTTCGGATGTAGTTAATTCAATCTTCTCTACCGGAATCAACTCTTTCACAAGCACGGAACATTCCGTTGTTGTCAAGACGATAGACTCTTCCTCCTTGGAAGATATTTTTGGCGATGATCTTCGCTGAGCCGGTTTTTAAGGCTTCAAATTGTACTTGCATCGGATTTTGTCGAGTTATTTTCAAGATGGATGTATCGGAAGATTCCCATTTTAATGTTTCCTTATTATTTAACCATCCCCCTTTTACTATTACAGTTTGGCTTTGTCCTTCGAAAAGCTCAACACTCGCCATATCCAAAATCAAGCTTTCCCTCTTCACCGTAACTTTACACGTCGCTTTCACACCACGATCTTCGCTGGTTGCGATAATTGACGTGATTCCGGCCTTCACACCGGTAACGATGCCTTCTGTTGAAACTGTCGCAATTGCATCGTCTTCCGACTTCCAAGTAGCCGTCTCACCTTCCATGCCTTTCACCGTCAAGGTAACTGTTTTGTCTTTCTCGACAGCTACTTCCGATTCGCTGATGACAAACGGTGCTCCGGTACCTTCTTCCAGTTTCACGGTCAGATCCGTTTCCACCGTCTTACCGTTCGAGTTGAATTTCAAATGAACCGGAATTGTTGTCGCAGTAGTAACGGAAGCCTCTACCGGCTGGATTACCAAATGGCAATTTTGTATGGCAACCGTTATCAACTTCTGATGTGCCTCACTCATAGTAGTGGTCAAAGTAATTGCCGCAGTCATATTATCAGCGTCTTTTACGACCTCTTCCAAAGGGATGTTGACCTGAGTCTGTTCCGCATCCAAAAACCACCTCTTTCGGCGCTCCGCTCTGAATCGCGGGAGCCTCGTTATCCGGGAATACCGGCAAAGCGGGAAACCAGTAATTGGTAATGTCATACGGATAACGACCTTTGATCGTCCCGTTCTTTTCACCCCGTCCATCGGTCGCCACCACTGCCAATTCATGTTCCGGATTCAGGAATTCATGATACCAGAAGCAATACATATCGTCTGATACAGGATCGATACGGAAACCGGTTCCATACAATCGCCAGTCACCTTCCACCTTTCCGAAGTCAAATACTTTATAAAATTCGTTCTTATCGATATCGTAGCAGAATATCTTGTAACCTGTAAACCAGCTACCTGTTCCCCTGACCTTTCCAATAAATCTTGTTTTCCTTCGTGCTGGCACAAAAACCATCAGCCGTCCATGCGTACCAAGAGTTGGGAATTTCCTCAATTCCACTGGCAGTCGGTATATCAACCTGTTGCACCGTCAATGTCGTCGGGTCCACTTTCCATATTAACGGTAAAGAAGCCCCGTGCCGGTCAAAGTTCCACGGTTGGACTTGCCCAGATCGTACCGTCTTTGGAGAGGACGATCGAACCCAATCCGTGCCCTTCATGCTCTTCAGGTTTAAGGATGGTGGTTTCCAACGTATGGGTCTTGGCATCGATAACCAACAATCCGTCTTTCTGGTGGACAGCAAAAACCCGGTCTCCAACTCGGATCATCGTACCGATTTGAGCACTGTACAAACTGCCGGAAGTATTCTCAGTCCCGGTAATTCTCTCCCCCGATTTCCATCTTGTCAATATCATACAGGAAAATACCGTTGCTGGTTCCTATATACCCGGTATGTTCATCCACGCCAAGGAAAAGAACGCCCGTCGGAATCTCCGATTCTCGTAAATTCTTTCAGCACCTTCATCGTTTTCGCATCGATAACCGCCAGACGGCTTCCGATAACGGTCGCACCCGGATCTTTCTCCTGTTTGGAAACGATATAGAACTTATCTCCGTAAATCGTACCGAATTGGCTGGTACATCCCAACTCGTGACCGGGGGTTTTCTTTTTACTGAAAGCCCGAAGTGTCCACTTTCCGTCATCTGACAGGAAATTGACGGTACTGTTCTGATGGCCGAACCAATCCTCATTGACAATAAAGGTTCCTTTCGTGTAATCAACTTGTTCATTCGCCTGAGCGGTTGCCCTTAACATCGTTTGAGGCAGTTCGGGCAATTTCAATTTCTCTTTTTCCACCGGATTCAGCGAGGATTGTCCCCAAACGCTGAATAATGGAAAAAACGCAAGTAGCGTAATCAGATTCTTTCTTTTCATTTATTTTATAATTATTTTGAATGATACTTTTTTTGTCTTTATTATCTCCAAATACGATGTAGATACCTTGAGACAACTCCAGGTAATGATATTCCGCAGTTGAGTTCACATGATATCTTGCGATGATATGGCCCGACAAGTCCGCTACTGTAACGGCATATCCCTGCAAATTTCGGAATACCCATCCTCCATCTTTGAAAAGAGCTAGCGGACGGTTGAAGGTAACATTCTCTATGCCTGTAGGAATCGAGACATTATCCACCTCAAACGAGCCAACGATATCCAAACCGTTCATGACTTGTATTTCGATAAGATATTCCACACCGGTTTCTAAACCGCTTAATTGAAAATCAATATCCTGCGAAGAGGATCTCAGGTTAGGGAACTCGCTGAACATATCTCCGTTTTCGTCCAATACATACGTTTTCTCCAATACCTTTTCGCTTGAAACCAACCGATATTGACGGATTTCGTAAGAGGTCGCATTTGCCACTTTTTTTGAAAGGACAGGATTCCTTTTTTTGAGGATCAAAAAGAGGCTTCGCCTTCCAAATTGCCGTTGACGGTTATGACGCATTCAGCCGTGTAACCACCGTCTTGTGTTTTTACGGTAATCCGTGCCATTCCCGCAGCAATGGCATGAACCATTCCATTTTCGACTGTGGCTACACATGGATCGGAACTGCTCCATGAAACGGTCTGATTGGTCGCATTTGTCGGAAATACGGTATACTCCAAACGCTTGTAAGAACCGACAGACAAGGAAAGTTCAGATTGAGATAAGGTAACATAACTTACCGGTACATCCGGATCAGGGGCTGGATCGTCAATCGGGGTCGCCGCGATAAAATGATCACCGGGAGCGGTTCCTTCCATCGTACTCATATCCCCGTTCCAGCTCCAGGCATCCCAAGAGCCATCCTCCAATTTCCGGCTGGTCGCACCCAGACCGAGTAAGAAAAAGTACTGGTTTGACCTTCCCGGACAAAATAACTCCAATAGCCTTCATACCAACCGGCTTCCCAATGAGTCGCATTATCGCAAGTCCATGAATCATAATCATAAGAAGGATAACCGTAAACTTCCGCATTTAACGGATGATAGATAACTCCGGTTTGTAACCCTTCTCGAATGGCCTCGGCCACATCTTCTGCCGGGTGTTCCGGAACAGAAGTCTGTCCTAACAAGGTGTTTTCTATCGGTAAATCAAAATCGAAAGCGTTACGGGGATAATCTTTGGCTTCTTGCAAGTTGTATTGGATATTCATTGTGCTTTCCGAATATCCGATACCGTCTATCGTATATCCCATTGGTCCCGTATATTGGGTAAGTAAAACAAGCCTCGGATCGGCTTTAGCGATCGCAACGATCATATCATGGCCGGAAGCCTCTCCATCCCATTTATACCCCCGACCATGGCATCAGGTTGAGTTCCGTCATGCCACTCGATAACCAACGCGGCCCGGTTGGAACCGGAGCCTACCCAAAACTGAATGTCCTCAAATGAAAATTGCGTGTCTGAACGTAATTCTCCTGACCGAAAGTTCGTCTTGCCCGTATTCAAATCCGGACGTGCGATACCTTGCACCTGCCTTTGCGCAAATCCTTCAAAAAAACAAGGCGCACATAGCAAGCATTAAAGATAAAAAATCTACCCATATGTATGTCAATTAAAAAATTAGATACATGTATCTAAATACAGAGGTCATGCAAATACAGAGGTCGATGACCTCTGTACTATCCCGTGCAATTAATTGTCCACGAAATAATGCTATATATCCCAAGACGAATCTATTCCAAACCCCGGTGGAATGAATCCGAAGAAAGCCTCTATTGCTTTCATAAAATGTATTGGCAGGTCTTCTGACTTGCTCCAATTTTAGGTCGACCTTCCCGTTTCAAAAAACAGTGGCAATGAGTGATGCCTAAAATGTGTATTTGAGCTTACAGCAGCGGGACTGTTCAGGATTTACACCTGATTCCCTTTTAATTATACACCCCGAACGGTATGTATAAACCAATACAAGTACAAAAAAATATTAAATCTTTACTATTTTGAGCAACCTTTTACACTTAAAAAGCCGGAATCCTTGATGAGAAAAGGAGACCGACTTTTTTTATTCATATTATGGCAGTAAAATCTTCCTTGTTATCCTGTCGTTCGATTGCTCTACACAAATTATATATACGCCCGAAGTCAGATGTCCGACCGGGACCGCATCGCCTGAGGCCAACATCCGTTCCAAAACTTTCGCGCCTGTTTGGGAATAAATCTTGATCTTCTGTATATTTTCTCCGACAACCGAAAGATTATTCCCTGATAAGAAAACCCGTATGTCTTCCGTTGGTTCCATATTTTTTCATTGGAGGTCACGTCTCCACTTGTCGATACGGCCAAGTCATGAGTGACCAATTTCCCGTTTGAGTTGAATTGAAGTGTCACGTTACCTTCTTTCACAGGATCTGTCGCTTTCAAAACAAGCGAATCATTCCTGATGAAAGCCGATAGGGGGGTGTCACAAGTTATGACGGACTTCACGATAGATACGGACATATTGTCTTCATCACAAACCTTATCCCCTAAGTACAATTTGTATTCTTCCCTGATACCCGGTAATACGATATCTTCCGGCATTGCACTGGAGATTACCGGAGCTTCATTATCCGGAAATACAGGGATCGCCGGGAACCAGTAATTCTGTATCATCGAGTATTCGTTTCTCAATTCTCCGGTAGAACTGATCCTGGCCAACTCATGTGTCGGGTCTTGAAACTCATGGTACAAAAAACAATAAAGATCATCCGTTACTGGATGAATACGAAAACCGGTACCATATAATCGCCAATTACCTGGCATTTTTGTCACGTCATATACCATGGAAAATTGTTTTTTATCAATATCATAGCAATAAATACGATACCCCGTAAACCAGCTCCCCTGTGTAGGAGGATAACCGTTCCAGTAAATCTTGTTCTCTTTCGTACTGGCACAAAAAACCGTCAGCCGTCCAGGCATACCATGAATTTGGTATATATTCAATACCTTCCGGGGAAATAAACACGTTCCATTTCGAACGTATAAGGGCTTAACTTGAGCATGTAATTCATGGCGGCCCCCAATCCTTGTACGTCCTTGGCTACACTAATCCACAAATTCCCGTCTTTTGACAAAAACAATGGAGCCAAAACCTCGTTGTTCTTCTTTTTCCTGATTCATCTTTC
>VOFJ01002276.1_pt1 | contig 21483 bp, 37 predicted proteins | sample 5384081 | NCBI WGS metagenome assembly VOFJ01 (sample SAMN12384729, study PRJNA508395) | human gut metagenome | isolation source: healthy gut I | host: Homo sapiens | reverse complement strand
GGGCTACGTAATACGTTTACTCTGGGCGCCGTACATGAGACGATCATCGCGGCAGTAAGCGAAGTTCTGGGAAGGAAGAACAGTGTATATGACAGCGAGGACTACCTGATGCAGGTGAAGAGTAATAGCGCTTTCGAACAGAGTTGTTATTATGAACGCGAAATTTGTTTTAAGTATGAAAAGTTTGAAAAGCGAAGAAAACGCAAAAGTCGAAAGCGGCTTCTCGGCTTTAGTTCAAAAGATGTGTTAATATGACTACGGCAATTTCATATGTAGAATTGCATGCCACAAACTTAGCTCGAGATAGAGCAATCGCCCCTGAGGTGGAGTTGCTGGTCTTGAACTGCCCGCGTTATTTCAGTTCATAATGAACTGTCGGTAAGGGCCCTTGTATGAGAGTCCTATGCAGTGCCAAAGATTCGCTTATGTCTCCCGGAATGGAGCATGAACAGATAAAAAGACCGGTATTTTATTCTGGTGTTGTTGCTGTTGTTCACTTGCAGAATTGATTCGACCACTGAAAGAGAAAAGAAAAATATGGACAGAAGATGAACACTGTCAGTTCAGAAAAAAATTTTGGGAAAACGGCGGAAAATAAGCAGATTGAATCACTGAAAGAAGATAATTTGACAGGTCGGTATTTGATAAAAAAATGCGAGCAAAAGTTATCACATGTTGTAGCTGATGTGGAATTTGGAGATGCATGACCTAAAATCTATTACGTGGCAAAATTGTTCGTCAGATGTTATGATATGGAAGATCAAAGAGCATATGCTTAAAACCGGATCGCGCGGAACACGAAGACGCGCGAGTTCATTTGAACCGCACGCACGAGTCTACTGGTGGTTGTGCCAGTCTTGACGCACTTTAGCGAGGCGCTGATGACCTTTCTGAAGATGCGGCATGCAGAGAAATTCCATAGGAAATTAGAAAACTCTGGAAATATCAGATATCATAAAAAGATGAATGGAGGAGATACAAAGTGAAGAAAAATCATTGATTATATTGCAGAAGAACTTGCAGATGCATTTGAAAAAAGCAGGTTATGACAGAGCTTACGGAGAAAAGTAACATTATCAAATCGTCCGGATCTTTGTGAATACCAGTGTAACGGAGCAATGGCAGGGAGCAAAGCATATAAAAAGCACCAATTCATGATTGCAAATAAGGTTGCAGGCGCTGGCAGGACAGTGAATTTTTGCTCAGGTAGAGGCTTGTAAAGCCTGGATTTATCAATATGAAAGTAAGTCCTGAAAAAAAGTTTTGTTGCAGATTATCTGAACCAGATGGCAGAAGATGAAGATCTTGGTATTCAGAAGGCAGAGAACCCTGAAGACCATCGTTGTGGATTACGGCGGACCGAATGTGGCAAAACCATTGCATGTAGGACATCTGCGTTCTGCAATTATCGGAGAAAGCGTTAAACGGATTGCGAAAAAATGGGACATGAGGTTCTTGGAGATATCCACCTTGGCGACTGGGGATATCAGATGGGACTGATCATCACAGAGTTAAAAGAAAGAAAAAGCCAGAGCTGCCATATTTTGATGAATCTTTACCGGAGAATATCCAAAAGAAAGCACCGTTTACTATCAGCGAGTTGGAAGAGATCTATCCAACAGCAAGTGGTAAGGCAAAAGAAGATGATGCTTACAGAGAGAATGCATTACAGGCAACCATATTTGTTCAGAATGGACATAGAGGATATCGTGCAATCTGGGATCACATTATGAATGTGTCTGTATCAGATCTGAAAAAGAAATTATGCAAATCTAAATGTAATTTTGATCTCTGGAAGGGAGAGTCTGATGCACAGGCATATATTCCGGACATGGTCGAGATGTTGAAAAAAGAGGGATTTGCGCATGAAGATCAAGGGGCTCTGGTTATTGATGTGCAGGAGGAGACTGATACAAAAGAGATTCCTCCATGTATGATTCAGAAATCAGATGGAGCTTCACTGTATGGGACAACCGATCTTGCTACACTGGTACAGCGTGTCGAAGATTATCATCCGGATAAGGTTATTTATGTTGTTGATAAACGTCAGGAACTTCATTTTACACAGGTATTCCGTTCTGCGAAAAAAGACAGGAATCGTTCCGGCAGAGACCGAATTGAAATTCCTTGGATTTGGTACCATGAATGGAAAAGATGGTAAACCGTTTAAGACAAGAGAAGGCGGAGTTATGCGCCTGGAGAACACTGATTTGAAACTCAATGAGAAGATGTATAAGAAAATTTCAGAAAATCATGCGATTGAAGAAGAAGAAGCAAGAAAGACAGCTAATATGATCGGAGGACTTTCAGCACTTAAATACGGAGATCTTTCAAATCAGGCATCAAAAAGATTATGTTTTTGATGTGGACAGATTTATTTCATTTGAAGGTAATACAGGTCCGTATATTCTCTATACGATCGTTCGTATTAAATCAATCCTGCATAAATATCAGGCATTCGCAGCCTGGATGGATTAAAGGTACAGGAGGCACATGAGGCAAGTGAGAAAACCTGATGCTTGAGATTGTCAAATTTCAATGATGTGATGGAAAATGCATATGAGGAAAAGCACCGCACAAGATCTGTGCATATATTTATGAACTGTGCCAATGCATTCAACGGATTTTATCATGAGACAAAGATTTTGGGTGAAGAAAACGCTGAGAAACAGAAGAGTTATATTGCACTTCTGAAAGTAACAAAGATGTACTGGAAGGATGTATTGACGTACTTGGATTTGAAGCACCGGAAAGGATGTAAGTAAGGATGACAGAGAAAATTATTTTATGAGGACAGTCACAGAACCAGTTTACAGCAAAAGTAATTTCCTGTGAAGAAGCAAAGGATGGCTACCGTGTGGTACTGGACCAGACGGTATTCTTCCCGGAAGGCGGCGGTCAGTATGCAGATACAGGAGGTCTGGGAACCGTGAACGTTACAGATGTGCATGAAAAGACGATGTGATCTATCATTATACGACTGCACCATTGGAAGTGGGAAGTATTGTGACCGGAAAGATCAACTGGGAAGAACGTTTTTGAAAAGATGCGGCCCGACATACCGGGGAAGCATATTGTATCCGGTATCGTGCATGAAAAGATTTGGATATAACAATGTTGGTTTTTCATCTGGGGGCCGATTACTGTACAATGGATTTTGATGGTACGATCAGTAAAGAACAGTTGAAAGAGATTGAGGCAGCGGCAAATGAGGCAGTATATCAGGATCTTGAAATCGAGATTCTTTATCCGTCGAAGGATGAGCTGAAAGATATGGATTATCGCAAAGAAGATCGAGATTGAGGGTCAGGTACGTATTGTAAAGATCCCAGGTTATGATGTGTGTGCATGCTGTGCGCCACATGTGAAGACGACCGGTGAGATCGGAGCTGTCAAGCTGGTAAGCATGGCCAATTATAAAGGCGGTGAGCGTATCACAATGCTCTGCGGAAGACGTGCAATGCGGGATTATGAGAAAAAAGATGCCATGACAAAAGAAATCTCGGCACTGTTATGTGCAAAAGAATATGAAGTGGCAGATGCGGTTGGTAAGCTTAAAGATGAGCAGACACGTATGAAGAGCCAGATCGCAGAATTACAGCAGAAACTCCTGGAATTTCGTGTGGGCAGAGATTCCGGTAGAAGAGAAGATTGTGACTGTATTCGACAGCGCATTGTCCGGTAATCTTCCAAGAGAAATGATGAACAGGTTTGCTTGATAAAGGCGCAGTGATCTGTGCGGTATTTGCCGGAACAGATACGGACGGTTATCGATATGTAATCGGAAGCAGGAGTGAGGATGTACGCCCGATCAGCAAAGCATTAAACGTCGCGTTTGAAGGACGCGGTGGTGGAAAGCCGGAGATGGTTCAGGGATCTGTGAAGGGAACCGGTAAGGCTATGAAAGAATTGCTTATGCAGTATAAGTAATCGTGTGAATCATAAAGAAACTACCAGACAATAAAATCCGCAGTGTAGTATGTAACACAAAATTTGTTTGCAGGAACATAAAAAGATATTTATGTTACATACTACACTGCGGATTCTGCTTTATAAATTGTCATGCACTCGTAAGAAACGGCTCAGACTATGCGCACTATTTTCTATGACTTTGAATGATCAGACGGACGGTTCGATAAAGAAATGGCTTGTACTTTTCGATAGATACAGGTTCTTCAAACAGTATAGAATTGTATCCGGTGGAACCAGCCAATTCCAGAATAGTGAATAGCATAATGTCAATATCCTGATATTCGTGTTCATCGGCTTCTACCAGCTCCAGGTATCGTTCATAGAAGATTTTGTCACCTTCGTCTTCGGCCCAGAAAGCAGATTTTAATGCACCCATTACAAGATTTTTTGAAATAAAAGTTCAGCAAAGGCTTATTATTTACTAAAATATTAATGATGTCATCAATGATAAAAATCAGTTGGTCTTCAAGTCCGGTGATGCCGGAGTGCTCCAGAGCAATTCGTCGCATGATCAAAATAATTCTTTGGTTTTGTGAGCAATCAGCTTATTTTTTTGATGTCATACTTATCTTTAAAATACAGATAGAAAGTTCCTTTCGCTACACCTGCTTTTTTCAACAATGTCAGAAATGGCGGTTGAATTGATCCCTTTGGTGGTAAATAATTCATATGCAGTGCGAAAGAGTGCTTCCTTTTTCTTTTTTTTATTTTCCTCGACTCTTCCCATGAGTAATCAGACTTCCTTTTATAACTTTTTGTACAAATTGTTTAGAGTAGTTTTGTACAGATACTGAAATAAATATCTCAACATAATAAGTATAGCAAATCAGAAATAAGAAGTCAAACAAAATTGACTGTTGGTCATATTTTCTTCGTATTGCCTTTTAATAGAATACCGATATAATAGAAATGTTAAATACGTATGAAAAAAGGAGATTATACATGGAGGCATATACAAGTTTTGCCGAGGTTTATGATACATTTATGGATAATGTGCCGTATGAAGAATGGGCGGATTTATCTGGAAGACAGATTAAAAGAATACGGAGTAAAAGACGGACTGGTTCTGGAACTGGGATGCGGGACCGGAAGTATGACAGAACTCCTGGCTGAAAAAAGGGGTATGATATGATCGGAGTAGATAATTCCGAAGATATGCTGGAGATTGCCATGGAGAAAAAGGATTGAGAGTGGCCATGATATCCTTTATCTGTTGCAGAATATGCAGGAGTTTGAACTGTACGGAACTGTGAGAGCAATAGTCAGTGTCTGTGATTGTGTCAATTATGTGACAGAAAAAGAATGAACTGCAGGAAGTATTCCGTCTGGTCAATAATTATCTGGATCCGCAAGGTATTTTTATTTTTGATTTTAATACAGAATATAAGTACAGAGAAGTGCTGGGAAATCAGGTAATCGCGGAAGACAGGGATGAATGCAGTTTTATCTGGGAAAATTATTACAATCATACATCAATGATCAATGAATATGAATTGACTTTATTTGTACGTGAGGATTTGAAGAGGCGTCTCTGTACAGAAAATATCAGGAGAGCCATTTCCAAAAGGCATATACATTGCGGGAAATGCGCGGATTGTTAGAAAAAGCAGGACTGAAATTCGTTGCGGCATATGATGCGTATACGAAGAAAGCACCGATGTATACAAGCGAACGGATTACAGTGATCGCAAGAGAATATGGAAAATAGACAGAAATAATAAAGAAGGGAATACACATATGAAAGATTATATTGTAAGAGCAACAGCGGCGGAAGGGCAGGTAAGAGCCTTTGCTTTGCGACAACAAAAGAACTGGTAGAAACGGCCAGAGAACATCATAATACCAGCCCGGTTGCGACAGCGGCACTGGGAAGATTACTGACAGCAGGAGCGATGATGGGAAGCATGATGAAAAATGAGACAGATATGCTGACACTGCAGGTAAGAGGAGACGGACCGCTCGGTGGTATCACCGTTACCGCAGACAGTAAAGGTGATGTCAAAGGATATGTTAATTAATCCGGATGTTATGCTTATAAAGAATGGAAAGCTGGATGTTGGAGGAGCTGTTGGAATCGGTCTTTTAAATGTTATTAAAGATATGGGACTGAAAGAACCATATGTTGGACAGACTATTCTGCAGACAAGTGAGATCGCAGAAGATCTGACGTATTATTTTGCCAATTCAGAACAGGTACCATCTTCTGGTAGGCCTTGGTGTACTGATGGAAAAAGATAATACGGTAGAATGTGCCGGTGGCTTTATCATTCAGATGATGCCATTTGCCAAAGAAGAGACGATCAGTCAGATTGAAGAAAATTTAAAAAACATAACATCAGTAACAGATCATCTGAAAAAAAGGAGAAACACCGGAGCAGATCCTGGAGATTCTGCTGGGAAATCTGGGCCTGGAAATTACAGACACTATGCCGACAAGATTCTATTGTAACTGTTCAAAAAGAACGTGTAGAAAAAGCCGTGATCAGTGTTGGAAAGAAAGAAATCCAGGATATGATCGATGAAGGGAAGGATATCGAAGTAAAATGTCATTTCTGTAATACCGCATACAAATATACGGTAGATGAACTGAAAGATGTCTTAAAACGTTGTAAACGATAAGGAGAAAGAGTCATGAAAGACGGATTTGTAAAAGCAGCGGCAGTTGCGACTCCGGATATCAGAGTGGCAGATGTTGCTTATAATACAGAAAATATCTGTAAAATGATCGACGAGACAGTTGCAAACGGAGCAAAAAGTCATTGTATTTCCGGAGTTGTGTGTGACGGGATATACCTGTAGTGATCTTTTTATGCAGGATATATTACTGAAAGAGGCAAAAGAAGCTTTATTTAAGATTGCAGATTATACAAAAGAAAAGGATGCACTCATATTTATAGGTGTTCCGCTTGCTGTAGACGGAGAACTTTATAATGTTGCGGCTGCGTTAAATCGTGGAAATATTCTGGGACTTACGACAAAGACATTTCTTCCGAATTATGGGGAATTTTATGAGATGCGTCAATTCCGTCCGGGACCGGATATGGCAAGGTGGATTACATTAGATGGAAAGAAAATTCCATTCGGGCCACAGCTCCTATTTGTGGCAGAACAGATGGATGATCTGGTCGTATCGGCAGAGATCTGTGAGGATGTCTGGTCACCAATCCCGCCAAGTACACTTGCGGCAAAGAAGAGAAGGTGCTACAGTAATCGTTAACTGTTCGGCAAGCGATGAGACAATCGGTAAAGGCGGCTTATCGCGAGAGCCTGATCGAAGGGCAGTCGGCAAGATTGATCTGTGGATACATTTATGCCAATGCCGGAGAAGGAGAGTCTACGACAGATCTGGTATTTGGAGGACATAATATTATTGCGGAGAATGGAACGACACTTGCATCCAGCAATCGTTTCTCAAATGAAGTGATCTATACAGAGATAGATGTAAAACGTTTATTAAGTGAGCGCCGCAAAGAATACAACATTCCAGACGGAAAAAGAGAGGACACTGATCCGTATTCCGTTTGAGATTCATGTAGAGGAAACAGAGCTTACAAGAAGATTTGCATCCAGACCATTTGTGCCAAGTGTGATGGCAGAGAGAAACTTGCGTTGTGAAGAAATTCTGACGATTCAGGCTATGGGGCTGAAAAAACGTCTGGCACATGCACATGCCAAAAGTGCAGTCGTTGGTATTTCGGGAGGTCTGGATTCTACGCTGGCACTGTTGGTGTCAGCAAAAGCATTTGACGCATTAGGAATGGATCGTAGTGGAATTGTAGCTGTGACGATGCCTTGTTTTGGAACTACGGACAGAACTTATCAGAATGCATGCAAGATGTCAGTAAAGCTCGGAGCAACACTGCGGGAAATCCCGGTAGGGGCAGCGGTCGAACAGCATTTTAAAGATATCGGACATGATCCGGAAGATCACAGTGTAACCTATGAAAATTCTCAGGCAAGAGAAAGAACACAGGTACTGATGGATGTTGCCAATCAGACCGGTGGAATTGTAATTGGTACAGGCGATATGTCAGAGCTGGCTCTTGGGTGGGCGACTTACAATGGAGATCATATGTCCATGTACGGAGTCAATGCTTCTGTACCGAAGACACTGGTACGTCACCTTGTACATTATTATGCAGATACCTGTGAAGATCAGGAGTTGAAAGAAGTACTGTACGATGTGCTGGATACACCGGTCAGCCCGGAACTCCTTCCGCCAAAAGACGGCGAGATTGCGCAGAAGACTGAGGATTTGGTCGGCCCTTATGAATTACATGATTTCTTCTTATATTATCTGTTGAGATTCAGCTATGAACCAAGTAAGATCTACCGTATCGCACGTTATGCATTTGAGGGTGAATATGATGATGCAACCATCTACAAATGGTTATACACATTCTGCAGAAGATTCTTTATCCAGCAGTTCAAACGCTCCTGTCTGCCGGATGGCCCCGAAGGTTGGAACCGTGGCATTATCTCCTAGAGGAGACTGGAGAATGCCGAGTGATGCTTGCTCGGAAGTGTGGTCAAGGGATTTGGAGAAGGTGAATCCGGAAGTGTATAGAAGCACCGGAAAATCAAGGCTTATATTATAATTTTCCGATTATACGTAAAGGTTATAAAAATAGCCGTTCTAGTGAACGTGGAGTGTGTTTAGAAACAGTTAGAGCGTCAAAATAACCGTTAAAGGAATGTAGTGAACTTGTTTGAGTCCCCAAGGGACGAGTTGTGAACGTAATTCCTTTGTTTTTAGGTTATTTTGGCGCTCTTACTGTCTCTTTAGTGCACGAAACCTGAACAAGAACGACTATATACTGTGTTCTTCAAGGACCGAGAGGCCAACTCCGTTAATCGGTTAAATAGAAACGAATCTAATTTCAACCCTTTGAATAAATCCCCAAGACTTGTACCGATCTCTTCAGCCTTCGGGATCTCTACATGGATTTCTTCTTCCTCTTTTTCTCTTCTTCGAGAGCTTTCATACTCAGGCTGATCTTGCCATCTTTTATTCCGATGATCTTTACAGTTACTTCGTCTCCGACATTTAATACATCAGCAGGTGATTTGATTCGTTTTAAGCTGATCTGGGAAATGTGTACCAGACCGGAGAGACCGTCGCCGAGATCTACAAATGCTCCGTAATTCTGAAGGCTTTCTACAGTGCCTGTTACGATGCTTCCAACTTTGACAGCGGCAATCTTAGCTTCTCTTTCCTTTCTTGCTTTTTCCTGGAGAATTTCGCGTGCAGAGAGTACGAGACGGTTATTTGCTTCATCTACATCGATGACTTTGACTTCAATATCTTTTAACAGGTAAGTTTCAAGATCTTCGATATAGGAGAGAGATAATCTGGATGCCGGGATGAATCCACGCAAACCTTCAACCATGGCAATGGCGCCGCCATTTACAATCCCTTCTACTTTTACAGGAAGGACAGTACCTTTTTCCATGTAAGATTTTACTACATTCCATGGATTTGCATCGTCAAAATGTTCCTCAAGATCAGCCATTGTAACAGGTGTTCCTTCGTTCTGTGTTTCTTCGTGTAATAATTCTTCGCTCATAGTATTAAGTTCCCTTCTTATTATTAAGAACATAATTGAAAATGTTCTTTTTATACTGTCTTAAGTATAGCATAGAAGTATAATATTGTTCAAAGAAAAAAATACGAAATACATAGAAATAAAGGTTGACGAATTCTTAAAAAAGATGGCAAGCTTAATACTTAAGAGATGATATAAAAAGGGATGTGAAAGAGAAAATATGGCTAAAAAAGCAGGAAAAATATACGTTGTGGGACATAAGAATCCCGATACGGATTCCATCTGTTCAGCAATTGCCTATGCAAATTTAAAAGAGAAATAACCGGTAATGATTATATTGCAAAAAAGAGCCGGTCAGATAAACGAAGAGACACACTATGTATTACAGAAATTTGGAGTGAAGGTTCCAAATCTTCTGGAGAATGTCAAATTACAGGTAAAAGATATGGATATCCACCAGATAGATGGTGTAGGGGACCGAATGTATCTTTGAAAGATACATGGACAAAGATGAAGGAGAATAACATCAAGACACTTCCGATTTTAAGAGATGAAGAGCTCCTGGGTGTTATTTCAACCGGAGACATTGCGACATCTTATATGGATGTATATGATAATATGATCCTTTCCAAAGCAAGAACACAGTATCGTAACATCATGAATACACTGGATGGAGAGATGGTAACCGGTAACGAACATGGATATTTTACAAAAAAGGAAAAGTAGCAATCGGTGCATCAAGTCCGGAGCTTATGCAGGAATTTATAGAAAAAAGATGATCTGGTGATCCTTGAAACCGTGTAGAATCACAGATGTGTGCAATTGATATTGATGTAAGCTGTATGGTAGTTCTGCCAGAATGCGGAAGTATCCGAAGAAGTGATCAAACGTGCAGATGAGCAGAGTACGGTAATCATCAGTACACCGCACGATACATTTACGGCAGCCAGACTGATCAACCAGAGCGTTCCGGTCAAGCGCTTTATGACGAAGACACCACTTACTTGTTTCCATATGAGTGATTATGTGGAAGATATTAAGGAAGTTATGGCAAAGAAGAAATACCGTGATTTCCCGATTATCGACCGGCATGGGAAGTTTAAAGGGATTCGTATCAAGACGTCGTTTCTTAAATGTAAGTAAAAAGAAAAAGTGATCTTGGTGGATCATAACGAGAAGAATCAGGCAGTAGACGGTATCGAGGAAGCTGAGATCGTGGAGATCATTGATCATCACAAACTGGGAAATATCGAGACGATGGGACCTGTATTTTTCAGAAACCAGCCGGTAGGATGTACGGCAACGATCGTATATCAGATGTATAAAAGAAAACGACGTAGAGATTACACCAACGATTGCAGGACTTCTGTGTTCGGCAATCATTTCCGATACACTGTTATTCCGCTCGCCGACCTGCACATCGCTGGATGAAAAAGTTGCAAAGAAACTTGGAAAGATTGCAGGAATCAATCTTTGGAAGAACAGGCACAGGCAATGTTCAAGGCAGGAAGCAGTCTTGCAGGAAAGACGGCAGAAGATATCTGTTTCAGGATTTCAAGCAGTTTACAGTAAATGATATGGTATTTGGCGTGGGACAGCTGAATTCGATGAGTAAAGAAGAACTGCAGGAAGTGAAAGAGATGCTGACTCCATATCTGCCGGAAGTACTGGAGAAAAATGGAGTACAGATGGTATTCTTTATGCTGACGGATATTCTGGATGAATCGACAGAACTATTGTCTTTGCGGCGCAAAAGCGAAAGAGTATATCATTGATGCATTCGATCTGAAAGAAGACAGCGAAAAAGATGATCTTAAAGGGAGTTGTATCCAGAAAGAAACAGCTGATACCGACTCTGGTAAAGTGAATTACAGCAGTAGAAAAAAGCGGGGAAAAAAAGACATGGCAAAGCAGATCTGGAAACCGGGAAATATGCTGTATCCGCTCCCGGCCGTGATGGTAAGTACCGCAGATAAATCCGGTAAATCGAACATCATAACGGTTGCGTGGACCGGAACGGTATGTACAGAATCCGGCAATGCTGTACATATCCGTAAGACCGGAGCGATATTCGTACGATCTTCTGAAAGACAGCGGAGAGTTCGTAGTAAATCTGACAACTGAAAAGTTAAAAAAGGCAACAGACTGGTGCGGAGTACGCTCCGGTCGTGATGTTGATAAATGGAAAGAGATGCATCTGACAGCCGGCAGAGCATCAAAGCTTGACTATGCACCGATCATAGAAGAATGTCCGGTGAACATTGAGTGTAAAGTAACCGAGATCAAAGAACTCGGCTCACATCATATGTTTCTGGCTAAAGTAGAGGCTGTTCAGGTAGGAGAAGAATATCTGGATGAAAAGGGAAGATTACAGCTTGGAAAAAGCCGGACTTCTGGCGTATTCTCATGGAGAATATCTGACATTGGGAGATTCACTTGGAACATTTGGATGGAGCGTCAGAAAAGCTTCTGTATCGAGAAAGAATAAGAAGAATGCAGAAAAAAGAAGCCTGTATCGAAAAAGAATAAGAAGAGTACAGGAAAGAAAGCGGTACCAGGAAAACGTAAGAAATAATATAGAAAAATATAAGGTAAAAGCAAGGCGTCAAATTCTGGCGCCTTTTGTATACTAAAGTATGCAAGAGGAAAATGTCAATGGCAACTTTTCGTATTGCAGTAAGGCAGAAAAAGAACCCGGTATGGAATTCCCTGCCCCTGCATATAGTAAAATGAAATAATGCTATGCGGGTGTGACATGAAATCAAATATCGATTACAAATCAGATATAACATACAAACGACGGACCAGGATGAAAATGGCGGGAATTTTGCTGATTTATATATTAGGCATCTATTTCCTTCTGACAAAGATGGTGCAGTTGGAAGATGAGGGCTGTTGTGGGAGTGAAAAAAACTCATAAAGGAATTGTCAGAAAATACCCATTCAAGTAATGAAAAGGCCATTCAGTATGTAGCATCGAATATGATAAAAAGAGGCCCCTAAGATTGCAATCACATTTGACGACGGACCAAGCCCGGCATGGACACCGAAACTACTGGATGGATTAAAGAGCGGAATGTAAAAGCAACATTTTTCCTGATCGGGGAAAATGCAGAAAATACGCCGGAACTTGTAAAGAGAGAATCGGAAGAAGGGCATCTGGTCGGCAATCATACGTATCACCATGTAGAAATCACACGTGTACCGGATGAGACGGCAAAAGAAGAAATTCTGATGACAAATGAAGTGATTACCGGGATCACAGGAGAAGAAGTCTCTTATATGCGACCACCGTTCGGAGCCTGGCAGAAGAAGCTGGAGTGGGAACTGGATGTTATGCCTGTGATGTGGACGATAGATCCTCTGGACTGGACAACGAATAATGAAGATGAAATTGTCAATAAAGTAGTGACGCAGGCAAAAGGAAAATGATATCATTTTATTGCACGACTGTTATGAGTCCAGTGTGAATGCGGCACTGCGTATTGTAGATATCCTGCAGAAGGAAGGATTTGAATTTGTAACGATTGATGAACTCATTATGAATTAGATTCAAAACGCAGAATTTAAGAATCAGATCTGATGAATGAAAATTTACATAGATAAATGGAGATGAAAGAATGGATTTATTTGATTATATGCGGGAGCAGAACATGGAAAAAAAGAGGCACCGCTTGCATCAGACTGCGCCCGACCACATTAGAGGAAGTAGTCGGACAGCAGCACATTATCGGAAAGGACAAATTACTTTACAGGGCGATCAAGGCTGACAAATTAAGTTCGGTTATTTTCTACGGTCCTCCGGGAACAGGAAAGACCACACTCGCCAAAGTCATTGCCAATACGACCAGTGCGGAATTTACCCAGATCAACGCAACGACTGCGGGTAAAAAGGACATGGAAGAAGTGATAAACAAAGCAAAAAGAGATGCAGGGAATGTACCGGAAAGAAGACAATCCTGTTCGTGGATGAGATCCATAGATTCAATAAGGGACAGCAGGATTATCTGCTGCCGTTTGTAGAAGACGGTACGATCATTCTGATCGGCGCAACGACAGAGAATCCGTATTTTGAAGTGAATGGGGCGTTGCTTTCCAGATCGAGCATCTTTGAATTACAGCCGCTTGCCAAAGAAGACATCAAGACACTGATCACAAGGGCAGTCTATGATACGGTAAAAGGTATGGGAAGTTACCAGGCAGTGATCGATGAAGATGCACTGGAATTTCTTGCAGACATTTCCGGAGGAGATGCCAGAAGTGCATTGAATGCAGTCGAACTTGGAATCCTGACAACAGAACGAAGTGCAGACGGAAAGATTCGCATCACACTGGATGTTGCATCCGAATGCATTCAGAAACGTGTAGTCAAATACGATAAGACCGGGGGATAATCATTACGATACGATCTCTGCATTTATCAAAAGTATGCGTGGCTCCGATCCAGATGCGGCAGTATATTATCTTGCGAAAAATGCTATATGCAGGGGAAGATGTGAAATTTATTGCCAGAAGGATTATGATCTGTGCATCGGAAGATGTTGGAAATGCAGATCCGATGGCACTTTACGGTTGCCGTATCTGCTTCCCAGGCAGTCGAACGAATCGGTATGCCGGAAGCACAGATCATTCTTTTTCTCAGGCAGTCACGTATGTAGCAACTGCACCAAAGAGTAATGCCGCATGCAATGCAATCTTTGATGCAATGGCAAGCGTGAAACGCACAAAAGACAACGGTTCCGTCACACCTGCAGGATGCCCACTATAAAGGAGCCCAGAAACTGGGACACGGCATCGGATATAAATATGCACATAATTATCCGCACCATTATGTAGAACAACAGTATCTCCCGGACGAGATCGTCGGAGAAAAATTCTATGTACCAAGCGAGAATGGGCATGAGAAGGAGATTAAAGAGTGGATGAGGTATATCCGGGAAGATCAGTGAGTTGCTGTTTAATGCAGTATCGTGGGTTTACCCCCGGTCCATGAGAAAGACTTGGTATTCTGCTACGGGCTAAGATTCTACGATGAAGAAGTTATAAGGGCGTCAGAATTTTCTAAAAGCACCCGGCCTAGAGTCAAACTCGCCATACGGCTCAAACAGTGACTCCTATTCCGGTAACGACCGCTTCATGCATTAAATATCCTTTATAGTTCCATCAATCCCAATCGTCACCACCTGCCAAGGAATAAACTTCCCGCTTGCTTTTAACGCTTCTGTAGCGGCATGCTCCAGTCCTCCGCAGCAAGGAACTTCCATACGGACGATAGTAAGACTTTTGAAATCATTATGCTTGATGATCTCGGTTAATTTCTCCGTATAATCAACTGCATCCAGTTTCGGACATCCAATCAGTACAACGTGATTCTTAATGAATTGGTTGTGGAAGTTGCCATATGCATATGCGGTACAGTCGGCTGCAATCAGCAGATTTGCGTTCTGGAAATATGGTGCGCTCAGCGGAGCAAGCTTGATCTGGACCGGCCACTGACGAAGCTGACTTTCCATGGAGTAAGCGGTCGGTGTACTTCCTGACATATTATTAGAAGCACTTGCAACATTATTATGAGTGTGTTGAATTTCACGAGCCATAGAACCCGGACATCCACCATGATGTGGAGCTGGTGCATCATTATCGTGAGCATGTGCTTTTTTTTTTGCATCAAGGTGTTTCTTAAGTGCTTCCGGTCCTTTGGCGGCAAGATGTGCTTTTACTGCATCATCATCATAAGCATCCGCTTCACGTTCTTCAAATGTGATTGCATTTGTCGGACAGGCCGGCAGACAGTCACCAAGGCCATCGCAAAAATCATCGCGCATTAATCGGGCTTTTCCATCAACCATCTGAATGGCACCTTCGTGACAGGCGTTGGCACATGCACCGCATCCGTTACATTTTTTCTTCATTTATATGGATTATTTTTCTGATCATAATGATTCTCCTTTTCTTAAAAAATAGAAATATGTTTAAAATGGTATCAGTTGTTTTGCAGGTATTAGTGTACTATAAAGAAGAAAAAAAAATGTTGTTGGAATAACAACAAAAATAAAAATAATTACAATACCGCAATTAAGATGTCGGTAATGTATCTGAAATAATGGATTTTAATTATGGAAAAATGACAGAAGAATGTGTTAAAATTTTTTCACAGAGCTGATATTTCTGCAAGCAAAAATACAAAAATCAGAAACAGAAGCATTATAATTTGAAAAAATATAATATAGGAAAAGAGGAAGATATATGGCACAGATTTATGCATCGAAAACAAATGAAATTCAGAAGTATGAGACAGAGCATGAGAATGAAGTACGTCATCTGGCCGGGGAATGTATGGTCCTTTTTGGAGAATGACGGTGTTTTACCATTTTCAGATAAGATAAAGAAGATTGCATTATATGGAACGGGAGCCAGACATACGGTGAAAGGAGGAACAGGATCCGGAGATGTCAATGTAAGAAAAACAAGTTTCAATCGCACGGGGATTAGAAGAAGCCGGATTTGAGATCGTGACAGAAGACTGGCTTGACAGATACGACCGGGATCTGGAAGAGGCGCAGAAAACATATTTGAAAAAATTAAAAGATATGTCAGATGAGACGGGAGAGCCATCGGTAATCCTTGGGTTCAAACATCCGTTTCAGGAACCGGAGCGACCAATTGTCGAAGAGACAGATATCAAAGAGGCAGATGCGGCCATTTATGTGCTTGCAAGAAATTCCGGAGAGGGAAAAAGACCGGCGGGCAGAAAAAGGAGATTATTATCTGAGTGACAGAGAATTGCAGAACATCCGGTTTATGACGGAAAATTATTCGAATTGTGTTGTATTATTGAATACAGGAGGCGTGATAGATCTGACAGAATTGCGGAAGATTTCCGGAGTGCAGGCAATCCTTCTGACCGGACAGACTGGAAATATGGGTGGCCATGCAGTGGCGGATGTCTTGATGGCTAAAACAGTTCCGTCAGGAAAATTAACAGATACATGGGCAAGATCTTATGATGACTATCCGTCATCGAGAACTTTCAGTTACCGCGATGACAATCTGGATGATGAATACTATAGTGACGGGATTTATGTCGGATATCGTTATTTTGATACATTTGGAATCATGCCGTTGTATTGCTTTGGGTATGGAAAAGGATACACGGATTTCTCATTGGTGACCAAAGAAGTGACCGCAGATGAAAAGCTGGTAAAGGTAGAAGTGGAAGTGACGAATATCGGTAAGGTATATCCGGGAAGAGAAGTCGTACAAGTTTATTATTCGGCACCGGATGGAGTTATGGAAAAACCAACACAGGAGCTTGCAGGATTTGCCAAGACAAAGCTTCTCATGCCGGGAGAAAAAAAAGTGGTAACAGTTACATTTGCGACAGAAGATATGGCATCTTATGACAGTTATGATGCAGCATGGGTCATGGAGGAAGGCGAGTATACGATTCGTGTGGGGGAACAGTTCACGTACAACGGAAGTAGCCGCGATCATAGATCTGGATGAAACAGTTCAGACGGTTCTTTTAAAGAATGTGATGAAGGATAAGGAATTTGTAAAAAGAGATTCATCATATGGTCCCAATCTTTGACCTGGAACTGGATGACACACCATTTATGCGTCCGATATTGATCTATGCGGAAAACTTTAAGAAAAAGATCATGGAATATGAAGTGCTACGTACTACGCTGGAAGATAAAAAGACCGGACGAGATATTAACACTGGAGGATGTGAAGAAGGGGGCAGCATCACTCGAAGAATTGGTTGCACAGCTTACGGTAGAAGAGATGGCCGATCTTTGTGTCGGAACCGAACGACTGGAAGAAGGCGGCAATGTAATCGGGTCATCTTCTGCATGTGTGCCGGGAGCGACAGGGGATACGACGTCGGCACTGATCGAGAAGCGGAAGATCCCGAATCTGATCCTTGCAGATGGACCGGCAGGATTACGGTTACAGACACATTTTTAAAACGGATAAAGAAGGCAATAAATTACCGGGTGGGGAACAGTTCGGAATGGAAATTGCACCGTTTGCGAAAGAAGCGACCGGAAGGAGCGCAGGATTATTACCAGTACTGTACGGCAATCCCGATTGCGACGACACTTGCGCAGTCATGGGATGTGGATCTTATCAAGAGAATGGGTGAGATTGTCGGAGAAGAGATGGAACAGTTTCATATTCACCTGTGGCTGGCACCGGGCATGAATATTCACAGAAATCCATTGTGTGGAAGAAACTTTGAATATTATTCGGAAGATCCACTGCTTACCGGACTGTGTGCGGCAGCCGATACAAAGGGTGTACAGTCTTACAAAGGACATGGAACGACGATCAAACATTTTGCAGGAAATAATCAGGAAGACAACCGTATGTTTACGAATGCACATATCAGCGAGCGTGCGCTGAGAGAAATCTATCTGAAAGGATTTGGGATAGCTGTAAAGACAGCACAACCATATGCAATCATGACTTCCTATAATCTGATCAATGGAACACATGCCGCCAATCATTATGACATGCTTCAGAATGTAGCGCGTGATGAATGGGGGATTTGAAGGCTTTATTATGACAGACTGGTATACGTCTCAGGATACGACGGCACTTGGAATGGTATCAGAAAGCGGAAAATACAGCTATTCCGATGGTGTACAGTGCATTAAGGCAGGAAATGATCTTCAGATGCCAGGATGCAGGAAAAATGTAGAGGATATTGTAGACGGCGTAAAAAATGGAAGGATTACCAAAGCGGATCTCCAGAGATGTGCAAAACATATCCTTGGAATTGCGTTAAAAACAATATAAACGAAAAAGAATAAAGTGATTAACAGGCAGACAATATATTATAAGTAGTCTGCCTGTTTGCGTTGATGTGCATTCGAAAGAAGTGGTAATCAGAAGGTTTTTTTACATTTTCTAAAAAAATATCTAAACAGTGTTGACAAAAATATGTGAGAGTGCTATCTTAATAGTCGAAAGGTGTTAGCACTCAGATAAAAAAGAGTGCTAATAACCAGAAACCGAAAGGAGGAGGTACCGGTGATAAATCATGAAGAGATGAGTGAAAGAAAACTGAAAATACTTCATGCAATCATCAAGAACTATATGGAGACAGGTGAACCGGTCGGTTCAAGGACGATATCCAAGTACACGGATCTGAATCTTAGTTCAGCAACGATCCGTAATGAGATGGCAGATCTGGAAGAGATGGGATATATCATCCAGCCGCATACGTCGGCGGGAAGGATTCCTTCGGATAAAGGATATCGGCTTTATGTTGATATGCTGATGGAGGAGAAAGAGCAGGAGCTGAATGAGATGCAGGATCAGATGCTTGACAAAGCAGATAAGATGGATCAGCTTTTGAAACAGGCAGCAAAAGGTTCTTGCAACGAATACCAACTATGCAACGATGGTTTCGACTCCGATGAACAATTCAAACAAGATTAAGTTCATCCAGTTATCTATGGTAGATGAGGAACAGGTGATCGCAGTCATCGTACTGGGAGGCAATGTGATCAAGAATAAGATCATTAACATTGATGAGCCGATCAGCAATGAGAATCTGTTAAAGCTGAATATGCTTCTGAATACAACACTCAACGGCATGTCGATCGAAGAAATCAACCTGGGATTGATCGCCAGATTAAAGGAGCAGGCAGGAATCCACAGTCAGGTAGTCGGATATGTACTGGATGCAGTTGCAGATGCGATTCATGTAGATGATGATATGCAGATCTACACAAGCGGTGCGACGAACATTTTCAAATATCCGGAGCTGAGTGATAACCAGAGCGCACAGGAAATCATCAGTGCATTTGAAGAAAAACAGCAGTTATCCGAACTGGTTACACAGACCCTGGCACAGGATGAGAATACCGGCATTCAGGTATATATCGGAGATGAGACTCCGGTACAGACTATGAGAGACTGCAGTGTCGTAACTGCAACCTACGAACTGGCAGGGTGATGGTATGAAGGGGAACGATAGGAATTATCGGACCGAAACGTATGGATTATGAACATGTTTTAAAATCTATGAAACGTCTCCAGACAGAACTGGATCAGATGTTCCATAAGAATGATAGAAAGGTGGAATAACCCTTGAAAATAAGCAGGAAAAAAAAGCCAGGAAGATATGGTAAAAGAAGCTGTAGAAGAGGCAAAAAAATCCGCTGCTGAAGCAAAAGAAGAGACAGATACAGACGAGACAACAGAAACTTCTGAAAAAAGTGGAAAACGAAGAAGCCGACGAGACAGCGAAAGATACAGAAAAGAAATCTGGCAAAAAAAATTATTTGGCAAGAAAAAAGATAAAGAAAAAAGACGAGAAGATAGAAGAGCTTACAGATAAGCTTACCCGTCAGATGGCAGAGTTTGATAACTTCCGCAAACGTACAGAAAAGGGAAAAAAATCCCAGATGTACGAAGTAGGAGCGAAAGATATCATAGAGAAGATTCTCCCGGTGGTAGATAACTTCGAAAGAGGATTAGATGCAGTTCCGGAAGAAGAAAAAAGAAGACCCGTTCATTCAGGGAATGGAGAAGGTGTATAAACATCTGCTTACCACTTCTGGAAGGAATCGAGGTTAAGCCGATTGAGGCAGTAGGCCAGCCGTTTGATCCGAATTTCCACAATGCAGTGATGCAGGTGGAGGATGAAAAACTTCGGTGAGAATATTGTTGCCGAAGAACTTCAGAAAGGTTATATGTACAGAGACGCTGTGGTAAGACACAGCATGGTAAAAAGTAGCAAACTAGAAACAAGAACATTCACAATTATCAGAATAAAAAAATCATACAGGAGGAAATTTATCATGGGAAAAATTATCGGAATTGATTTAGGTACAACAAACAGCTGTGTAGCAGTAATGGAAGGTGGACAGCCAACAGTTATCGCAAATACAGAAGGCGCAAGAACAACACCATCCATTGTAGCATTCACAAAAACAGGAGAGCGTCTGATTTGTCGGTGAACCAGCAAAACGTCAGGCTGTTACCAACGCAGAGAAAAACAATCTCTTCCATTAAGAGACATATGGGATCTGATTACAAAGTAGGCATTGATGACAAACAGTATTCTCCACAGCAAATTTCTGCTATGATCCTTCAGAAATTGAAAGCAGATGCAGAAGGATATCTTGGAGAAAAAGTTACGGAAGCAGTTATCACAGTACCTGCATATTTCAACGATGCTCAGCGTCAGGCAACAAAAAGATGCTGGTAAGATTGCAGGCCTTGATGTAAAACGTATCATCAACGAGCCTACAGCAGCAGCTCTTGCATATGGACTTGATAATGAAAAAGAACAGAAGATCATGGTATACGACCTTGGCGGTGGTACATTCGACGTATCTTATCGAGATCGGTGACGGAGTTATCGAAGTATTATCTACAGCCGGTGATAACAACAGACTTGGTGGAGATGACTTCGACCAGAAGATTACAGACTACATGATCGCTGAATTTCAAGAAACAGGAAGGTGTTGACTTATCTACAGATAAGATGGCACTTCAGAGATTAAAAAGAAGCTGCTGAGAAAGCGAAAAAAGAGCTTTCTTCCGCAACTACAACCAATATCAACCTTCCGTTCATCACTGCAACAGCTGAGGGACCGAAACATTTCGATATGAACCTTACAAGAGCTAAATTTGATGAACTTGACACATGATCTTTGTACTGAAGACATCTGAGCCGGTACAGAGAGCATTATCAGATGCTGGAATCACAGCATCTGAACTTGGTCAGGTACTGTTAGTTGGTGGATCTACACGTATCCCTGCTGTACAGGAAGAAGTAAAACGTCTGACAGGTAAAGAGCCAAGCAAAAATCTCTGAACCCAGATGAGTGTGTAGCACTTGGAGCATCTGTTCAGGGTGGTAAACTTGCAGGAGATACAGGCGCCGGCGACATCCTTCTTCTGGATGTAACTCCACTGTCACTGTCTATCGAGACAATGGGTG
>VOFJ01003019.1_pt1 | contig 21501 bp, 28 predicted proteins | sample 5384081 | NCBI WGS metagenome assembly VOFJ01 (sample SAMN12384729, study PRJNA508395) | human gut metagenome | isolation source: healthy gut I | host: Homo sapiens | reverse complement strand
TTGAAGTTACGTATTGCTGGGTGCAAAGGTAGTCTGTTAAAATGCCAAAGCTTTCACGAGCATCAAAGAGACTCGAGATTTTTCCTTGGTGACCGATTGGTTGATACGGACATCTCTACATTTTTCAGTAAAGTGAAGTTGATGATACCGCCCTCATTCTTTTTATCATGTGTCATTAACTCATATAGGTGGTCGTAGTCCGTGCAGTCAAAGAAGAGCCGTAATACTCTTTTATATAATAAACGACTTGACTCAATTTCTCCATCGGGAAGCCACACAGCTTATGCGAGAGGTAAAGCTCGCTCACGATACCCGCCGCTACCGCATGACCATGCAAGATCGGACGCATTTTCAGGAAAGACAAGCTCTCGAAAGCGTGGCCGATCGTATGACCGAAATTCAATGCCTTACGAATACCTTGTTCCTTGGGATCTTCCTCTACGATCCGCTCTTTCACGGCGACCGACTGGCCTACCAAACTATTCAAATACGAATAATTCATGGTGTCGATATCAAAAAGCATGACAGACGCATAATTCTCCATCGAACTAATCAACCCGTGCTTGATCATCTCCGCATAACCGGAAAAAGGATATTATCGCGATCCAACGTGCGCAAGAAATCGCAATCGATGAATACACACAAGGGGGGGATAAAAAGAACCGACCTCGTTCTTCAACCCATTGAAGTTTATACCCGTCTTACCGCCAACCGCAGCATCGACGGACGCCATCAAGGTCGTAGGGATATTGATCGTACGGATGCCCCGCTTGAAAGTAGCGCCGGCAAAACCACCCATATCCGTAATCATACCGCCGCCCAAATTCACCAGCAAGGAGTTACGGGGAAGCCCCTCATTCGACAAAGCTGTCCATATCTGGGCTAATGAGACAAAACCCTATTCATATCACCCGCTTCCATCACGAGAATCGGCGCTTTTTGAAAGGCCGGTATATCCTCTACCAAGGGAAAACATTTTCTCTTTGGTATTCGTATCCATAAGGATGAACAACTTATCGTATTTTAGAGAGAAGAGAAAATCTTGCAGTTCCGATTTCAGGTCCTTGCAAAATAACCACTTTTTGCTCTGACATATCTTTTTTATTTAAAACCTTAGACCACAAAGGTAAAACATGTATTCCGATTATCAAAACGACATAAAAAATTCCTTCGGATGGAATTCTTATTCGATCCGAAGGAATCTATCATTGCGTCCGAAAGAAAAGTCAATTTCTTCCGAACCGACTTTACTGTACTCCAACAGCCTCTTTCACAGCGCCAACCGCAATGGAAAGGCCCTCCATGTTCTTACCGCCGGCCGTAGCGAAATGGGGTTGTCCACCACCACCGCCTTGGATATGCTTAGCGGCCTCTTTTACGATCTTACCGGCATGCAAGCCCTCTTTCACCAAATCATCGCTTAACATAAGCATGAGCGTGCATTTGTTATCGTCTATGATACCGGCAACAAAGACAAAGCTATCGGTTGTCTCCGCCTTGATCTGGAAAGCCACGTTCTTCATAGCGTCCGCATTTGCCTTACCAACGAACTGCATAACCTTAATACCCATTGCTCTCCGAAGCTTTCGCCACGATCTCCTCTTTCAAACGCATAGACTTCTCACGGATATAATCCTCGATCTGTTTCTTCATCTCGGCGTTCTCCTCGATAGACTTTTTCATCGCTTGCGCCAAATTCGGCATATGGTTCATCAACGCACGCAACTCACGGATCAGATCTTGCTGGGCATATACGAATTGCTCGGCGCCCTCGGCCGTAACCGCCTCTATACGACGGACTCCTGCGGCGATAGAGCTCTCTCCTATCACGCGCAAAGAACCGATCATACCGGTTGCCGGGATATGCGTACCACCACATAGCTCCACGGAGCTTCCGTATTTAACGACACGTACTTCATCGCCATACTTTTCACCGAACAGTGCCATAGCGCCCAATGCTTTCGCTTGGGCAATCGGCATATTGCGATGCTCTTCCAGCGGATAGTTGGCACGGATCTTTTCGCTTACCAGTTTTCTACCCGGCGAATTTCTTCGTCGGTCACCTTCTGGAAGTGGGAGAAGTCGAAGCGAAGCGCTTCGGGAGATACATAAGAACCTTTCTGTTCAACATGTGTTCCCAGCACCTCACGCAACGCCTCATGCAGCAAGTGAGTTGCCGAGTGGTTACATTCGCACTGGATACGTTTCTTCTCGTTGATCTTGGCAGTAAAAGTCGCCGTCACATCCTTCGGCAATTTAGTGACCAGATGTACAGGCAGGTTGTTTTCGCGTTTCGTGTCGATCACGTCGACCGTCTCGTCGTCAGCAATCAACCAACCGGTGTCGCCGACCTGTCCACCCATCTCCGCGTAGAACGGAGTCTGGTCCGAACGATCTGATATAAGACCTTGTTCTTCTGCTTAATCTGGCGGTAACGCAGAATTTCGGCATCGCATTCGAACAAGTCGTAGCCTACGAAATTGCATCCGCCCTCTTTCAGCACCACCCAGTCGCCGGTTTCGATGGCGGCAGCGTTACGGGCACGGTCCTTCTGCTTCTGCATCTCGACGTTGAACTCGTCGATATTCACTTCCATGCCGTTCTCACGCAGGATCAACTCGGTCAAATCCAACGGGAATCCGTATGTGTCATATAATGTAAAGGCATCTACGCCGCTAATCACGTTCTTTCCGGCAGCCTTTGTTTCTTCCATCTTCTTATCCAGCAAACGGATACCGGTTTCCAACGTACGCAGGAAAGATTCTTCCTCTTCCTTGATCACCTTTTCGATCAACGTCTTCTGGGCGACCAGTTCGGGATAAGCGTCTCCCATCGTTTCGATCAGTACGGGCAACAGCTTATACATGAAGGACTCTTTGCGATCCAGGAACGTATAGCCGTAACGGACGGCACGACGCAGGATTCGACGGATGACATAACCTGCCTTTGCATTGGAAGGCAACTGCCCGTCCGTAATCGCGAAAGCGATCGTACGGATATGGTCGGCGATTACGCGCATAGCCACATCCTGCTGTCTGTTGTCACCGTATTTTGTTCCGGTCTTTTCGGCAATCACCTGGATGATCGGCTGGAATACATCGGTATCGTAGTTGGAAGTCTTACCCTGTAATGCCATACACAGACGTTCGAACCCCATACCGGTATCGATCACACGGGCAGGCAGCGGTTCGAGCGAGCCGTCGGCCTTGCGGTTATATTGCATGAACACCAGGTTCCAGATTTCGATCACCTGCGGATGGTCTTTGTTCACCATGTCCTGGCCGGGGATAGCGGCACGTTCTTCTTCCGGACGGAGGTCGATATGGATTTCAGAACAAGGACCGCAAGGCCCCGTATCACCCATTTCCCAAAAGTTATCGTGTTTGTTGCCATTAATGATATGAGCTTTCGGCAGGAACTTCTCCCAATAGCCGGCAGCCTCGTCGTCGCGCGAAAGGCCTTCGGCAGGACTTCCTTCGAACACGGTGGCATACAAACGGTCGGGATTCAGTTTCAACACTTCGACCAGGTATTCCCATGCCCAGTTGATCGCCTCCTGTTTGAAATAGTCACCGAACGACCAGTTTCCCAACATTTCGAACATGGTGTGGTGATACGTATCGTGTCCGACCTCTTCCAGGTCGTTATGCTTTCCACTCACACGAAGACACTTTTGTGAATCCGCGACACGTGGATATTTACGGGGTACGTTCCCCAGGATTATATCTTTGAACTGGTTCATACCTGCATTGGTAAACATCAATGTAGGGTCGCCCTTCACCACCATCGGAGCAGAAGGCACAATCTGGTGCTGCTTGGAAGCGAAGAAGTCTTTAAATGATTCACGGATTTCTTTTGCTGTCAACATAATCTATTCTATATAGTCTCGTTAATATTCTAAAAAACAATTTGCAAAAGTACTGCAAATTATTATTTTTGCACGTATCCAAGCAACAAAATATTCAATGAAACTGTTTAAAAGAGAAAAACATATTACTTATATAACCCGAACACGCTCAGTTACGAGCGCGTTTACCCCTCCGCCAAAGACCGTTTTTTCGGTGTGCTCCGCCACCTGAGCATTGGTATCGTGATCGGCGTAGGCATTTTCTTTATCTTTTCGCGCACGTTCGACTCGCCGGTCGAATCGCTTTTAAAGAAGGAGAACAAGCTGTTGCAGACACAATACGAAGTGCTTTCGTTGCGCCTGAACAATGCGCTGGAAGTCTTGGATGACATACAGCAACGCGACGAGAACTTATACCGGGCGATCTTCCAGGCCGAATCGATCCCCGAATCCGTGCGCAAGTCAGGTTTCGGCGGGAACCAACCGCTATGAACACCTGATGAACCTGTCCAACCCCGAGCTGGTCGTCTCGACCACCCGGAAGATGGACATGCTGAGCAAACAGCTCTATGTCCAATCCAACTCGCTGGAGGAGCTGATCACATTGGGCAAGAACCAGGAAGAACGCAGCAGATGTATTCCCGCCATACAGCCGATTGCCAACAAGGACCTGAAACGTACGGCATCCGGCTACGGTGTGCGTATCGACCCGATCTACCGTACTCCCCGCTTCCACTCAGGCATGGACTTTTCCGCCAAAGTGGGCACGGAAGTCTATGCAACCGGCGATGGAGTCGTCACCTTTGCCGCCTGGAAACAGGGCTACGGGAACTGTCTGATGATCAATCACGGGCACGGATTCCAGACGCTTTACGGCCACCTGAGCAAGTTCCGGGCGCGTGTCGGACAGAAAGTGACACGCGGAGAAGTGATCGGAGAAGTGGGAAATACCGGGAAATCGACCGGCCCGCACCTTCATTATGAAGTGATCGTCCGCGGCAAATACGACAACCCATCCAAGTACTACTATATGGACCTGACTCCGGAAGAATACGACCGTATGATTCAGATTGCAGAAAACCACGGCCAGGTAATGGATTAAACATCTTTAATACAATGGCATTAAATAAAGATAAAAATCTAAAGTTATATTTCTCCATCAGCGAGGTGGCGCAGATGTTCGACGTGAACCGAATCGACACTGCGTTTCTGGGAGAAAGAATTCGATATCATCCGTCCGCGCAAGACGCCAAAGGAACCCGTTTTTATAAGCAGGAAGACATCGACGCCGTCCGCCTGATCTTCCATCTGGTAAAAGAAAGCGGGAATGACTGGCTGGTGCCCGGCAAAACTAAAGGATAACAGGGAGACAACCATCCGGCAGGAAGAGATCGTTAATAAGCTGAAGCTGATTAAGGAAGAACTGCTCTCTATGATGAAAGCTGCCTTCGATGCGCTCGACCCTTCCGAATTGCCTCAGGAAGAGAAAATCTAAGTCAAACAATTAGCTGGTTACGCCGGAAAAGCGTACCTTCGCAGACAATTTAATAGAACAATAAACATGGAAATTACGGGAAGAATTATCGCCGTACTGCCAGCGCAGAGCGGAACCAGCAAAGCTGGAAACGAGTGGAAAAAACAGGAATACGTATGGAAACACACGACCAATACCCTAAGAAAGTATGCTTCCAGATTTTCGGTGCAGACCGCATCGATCAGGCAGCCATACAGCCCGGAGAAAGAACTTACAGTATTTTTCGATATAGACAGCCGCGAGTATCAGGGACGTTGGTTCACCAACATCAGTGCCTGGAAGGTAGACCGTCCGATGGCAGGCGCTCCCCAGTCAGCACCAGGAGCCATGACACCGGAAAACTTTGCACCGGCATCTGCCCCGACAGCATCTGCTGTTCCTGACTTCGGTCCGGCCAATCCGATTGACGATCTGCCATTCTAATGGATATCGTTGCCCTGATCGGCGGACTACTCCTCATCTTGGTCGGCGCAAATGCACTGACCGATGGGGCTGCTTCGGTAGCCAAACGTTTTAACATCTCTCTCTTGTTATCGGATTAACGATCGTAGCCTTCGGTACATCCGCCCCCGAACGACCGTCAGCATTGTATCGGCACTGAAAGGAAGTGCGGATATGGCCATCGGGAATGTTGTCGGAAGTAATATTTTCAATACCCTTATGATTGTAGGTTGCACGGCAGCCATTGTTCCCATCGGGATGAATAAAGGGACGCTCAGCAAAGAGATTCCGTTATGTATCCTTAAGATCTGTCGTTTTATTTATCTGCGGAAACGACGTGTTGATAAACGGAGCGACTGAAAATACAATCAGCAGCAGCGACGGGATGCTGCTGCTCTGCTTCTTTGCGATCTTTCTGGGTTATACATTTGCCATTGCACATAACGGGAACGGAGAGGAAGAGACGAAAATCAAATTGATGCCCGTATGGAAATCCGGGTTATTCATTGCCGGTGGCCTGGTAGGTCTGATTTATGGAGGGCAGTTCTTCGTAGACGGAGCATCAGGGATTGCGCGTGGCTTGGGTGTCAGTGAGTCTATTATCGGCCTGACGCTGGTCGCCGGAGGAACTTCCCTGCCCGAACTCGCCACCTCGGTCGTTGCCGCCTTGAAGAAAAATCCGGAGATGGCGATCGGGAATGTGATCGGTTTCGAACCTGTTCAATATATTTTTGTATTGGGTTGCAGTGCGACCATCAGTCCGCTGAACATGAAAGGTATTACCAATGTGGACCTCGGGGTTCTGATCGGTTCATGCGTATTGCTTTACCTGTTCGGGCTGTTTATCAGAAAGCGTACCATAACACGCCTCGAAGGGATTGTTATGGTCCTATGCTATATTGCCTATATGATCTATCTGGTCAAAGGATAAGTTACTCCCTGACCAGCCGCATAAGCGTCTCATGCATCGCTCCATTGGTGGCAAGCACTTCATCTCCCCGACTGCCAGTTGTCGCCACCGCTGAAGTCGGTCACTTTGCCGCCGGCCTGCATCAGGATCAGGGCACCTGCCGCTATATCCCAGGGACCGATCCAGGCTTCGATACGCGCTTCGAAACGTCCGGCGGCGATATAGCAGACTGCGGCAGCCGCCGCTCCCATCAGGCGCGTTCCTCCGGCAAAACCGTATAACCGGTCGACCAGGCGGAGGGCCACCGGGCGGTAAGCATCGGAGTTATAAGGAAATCCCAGGTCGATAAAGGCTTTATCCAAGTCAGAGACGTCTGATACGTGTATTTCCCTGCCATCCAGATAGGCTTTACTGCCTTTCCAGGCATAGAAGCATTCGTCGCGACAGACTTCGTAAACGACACCGATCAGCAATTCTTCTTTATTACGCAGGGCGATGCTGACACAGTAAGGGGCGACATCGTGGATATAGTTGGAGGTCCCGTCCAGCGGGTCTACCAGCCAGCAATAGTTTTCGTCTGTCAGGCTGCCGCTGCCTTCTTCGGCGATGAAGCCTGCTTCGGGAAGCAAGGCGGAGAGTTGGGCGATCAGCCATTTTTCCGATTCCTTGTCGACATACGATACGTAATTGTGAGCACTTTTTTCTTCTACACGTGTACGGTCGAACTTACGCCGTTCTTCTTTCAGGAAAGTCCCGGCTTGCCGGGCTATCTGTTGTACCTGGGTACAAAGTTCTTCTAAATTAAGCATATCCTCTTTTTTATCTTTTTTGTTGTGACAAACATACGCATTTTGGAACTAAATAATACGGGTAGTACTGAATATTAACGAAAAAGATATACTTTTGACACAAGACATAAAACAGTTACGATCTATGAATATCCGGAAGCCATGGAAACAGACTCCAAGCTATAAGGGAGAAGAGAAGCCGAGAGTTATAATTTCTTCGATATCTCTTCCTTCTTCCGTTTCGATACGCACCGGAATGCTTTGGGCGTATTGTCCGACCAGACCTGCTCCGACCTGGGTTTCGAGGATCTTTTCATGTTTTCCGACCGCACCGCCTCACGCGTCGGGCAGCAGTATCTGTACAACCTGATGCGGATCATCCCGGACAAAGCGGGCGAAATAGAACGGCATGAAGCACTTATAAACAAGCTGTCGTCGCATCCGGATTTACAGGAAGAACTTGTCAAAGACCTGCAAATCCTGAATGCCTATGAAGCATATAGTATTGCGTCGCTGATGGGTATAGGGGATTTCCGGCTGTTCCTGTATGGAGGAAAATCTTGTTTCGTGTTTGTGGTTTCCTGCCGAGCTTCTTCCTTCTATTGTTGTATTTCTATCAGGCGGGAGCATGGCTGCTTTTGTTGATTGCAGCAATACTTGTGAACGGCGTTATTCATTACGGGAACAAGCCGAACAACCTGAATTTTCTGATATCCATCCCCCAACTGATACGTTTGCTGAATATTTCGGGCAAACTATCGAAGAACCCGCTTTTCACAGAACTCGGCAAAGAGGTTCCGGAGGCGCTGTCTTCATTGGAAACACTGAGAAAGGCGAGCGGCCACCTGCGGATGGAATCGAAGATGGACAGCGACCCGGCCGTCATCCTTTGGGCGATCATGGAATGCGTCAAGATCTTCTTTCTGGCGGAACCGATCGCCTATCATAAGGTGATCACCCTGCTGAAAGATAAGAACCGGCAGATAGAGACGGTGTTTCGTTTTGTCGGGTTGGCAGACAGCCTGTCGTCGGTCGCTTTTCTGCGAAAGAGTCTGCCTTATTACTGTCTGCCGGAAAAGCCGGAAGGCGAGGTGCGGATGGAGACGGATGAGATGTGTCATCCCCTGCTTGAAAACTGTGTTGCCAATACGATCCGGATCGAAGGCCGTTCCATCTTGTTTACCGGTTCGAATATGTCGGGAAAGACTACTTTCATCCGTACCCTGGGCGTCAATATGCTGGCGGCACAGACGCTTCATACGGCTTTTGCCCGGCGGATGCAGATGAAAGCGCCTGTCATGATCCATGCCGCCCTGATGCTTTCCGACAGCCTTTCCGACGGCAAAAAAGTTTCTATCTGAAAGAGGTAGAGTCGATACGCGATATGCTATCATGCAGCCGGAGCGAACATATCAACCTTTTCCTGCTGGACGAAATATTCAAGGGAACCAACACCACCGAGCGGATAGCGGCTGCCAAAGCAGTCCTGTCATACCTGAACACCTCGAACAACATCGTAATTGTCTCCACTCACGATGCGGAATTAGGAACATTCCTGAAAAACGAATACGACCTGTATCATTTCTGTGAAACGATAGCCAACGGCATTCTCTCGTTCGATTATAAATTAAAGGCAGGCAACCTCTACCAGCGGAACGCCATCCGTATTCTGGAAATAAATGATTACCCAGCTACATTGATAGAAGATGCCTACTCCGTTATCCGACAGATAGAAGGCAGATAGTTCTCGCAAAGCATCTTTCCATTGCTCACGCTCTTCACCCAAATTCTGCGGTTCTTCTTTCGGCTCCTCGCACGCGTGTTGTTGCTGTTGTATATTTACTTTCCTTTTTCTTTTCTTTTCTTTGTCGCATTTCTGTAACAGAAACCCCCGTTTCTGATACATTAACAGCATTTTCCACGATGTTAATGCAATTAAACTCTTCGGAAATGGGATTTTTGCATCGTTTTACAACTAAAATGTATCTTTCCTGAATCTTTTTCTTCCGTATCTCCCAAACGATCAGCAAGGTCATACACATAATCATCCGACAATTGCAGGAAATACCCTCTTTTTTTGTAAATGTCGCACAGGAGCGTAAAATAAGCCAGTGAAAACCAAACGACTTGTAGCGGCTTTTCAGTTTACGTACTTGTATATTTTCAAATATATCGGTATCGACCGGAAAATAATCCAGTCCTTTTTTAATAGGTCTAGCCATGATTGTTATAAACTTTTTTTCAATTATGATTTTGTACCGCACGGATAACCAGCCGTAACGTTTTTCAGCATCAGCAGTTCTCCAGGCAGCACGCGTATCACGCACCAGCCTGAGACTGCCGCCTCATTATATTTCTCCATATCACGCAGGTAGCCTTCGGGGGCGGATATGGCGGCCACCGTTGAAGGCGCCGCCCTCCACCTCGACAGCCACACGGCGGGAAGGGATGGCGAAGTCGAACCGCGAGTCCCGCCCGGGATGGAAACGGTATTCCGCCACCACCTCCTCGCCCGTATGCTTCAGGATCAACGCGCTAAGCGGCGAAAAATAGGCCGTCGCCAAAATACTTATTGTATATTTCCCCATTTCGGTGAAAACTGTTGTTTTTTATAGGAAAACGCCCTTCCGGGAGAAAATACAATTCCTTTCGGAAGAAAAATCAAATTTCATCCGGGAAATTGAAAACGGACTCGGATGGGGTGAAACAGGGAAGGGAAGATAATGTAAAATTCGAGACTGGCTTTCAGAAATAAGGTGTCAGATTGAAAAAGATGCTTCAGAGGTTTCGGCACAAAATCATTCGAAAACGTTTACGACGTCCTCCATCAAAACGGCATCCTCGACGAAAACAACGATAGTTATTTGTTCGAATTTATCTGAATATTTTCCACAGAAAAACAGATACGGGACAAATAAAAAAGAAGAACTTAAAGATTTACCAGTTGTCGCAAATTTTGCGACAACTGCAAGAGATGGCAAAACTTATAAAATGGAGTTTTACAATCTGGAGATGATTTTATCAATTGGATATCGGGTAAAATCTCAATCTGGAATACGATTTCGTATTTGGGCCAACAAAACATCGCTTCCCCTGTCGAGGGAATTTTCTTCGACGGTCAATTGTTCGATGCTTATAAATTTGCTGCCGACCTGATAAGATCGGCCCGCAAATCAATTGTACTTATCGATAATTATATTGATGAAAATGTCTTAATGCTTTTCACAAAACGGAGTCCAGGTGTAACTAATTGGCATATTATCACATTACCCCCGTTTTTATTACGAAATTTTATTTCTATATTTGTTAAAGAATTTTCAAACAAAACAGGGTATTTAGCCGTTATGATAATAAAAAAGAAAAAACGCTGATAAAAAGATGAGGATTTGGATAAAACGGATAGGGATTGTGTTGTTGATACCGGTGGTATTGATATTACCGTCTCTGTGCTTTTTATATATACCGCCTGTACAGAATTTTGCAGTGAAACAGGCCGCCTACTATGCCGGAAAGAAGCGACCGATGCAGATCGGGATCGAGCGGATACGCCTCTCCTTCCCGCTGAACCTGACTGTGCGGGGCGTAGAAGTCCTGACGGCTCCTACCGATACGCTCCTGACGCTGAAAAGCCTTTCCGTCAATGTACATGCCTTTGCCTCTGCTGAAAAAAAAGTGCTGGTAGACGCCATCAATCTGGAAGGGGTGAAAGTGAATACCGGGACTTTTATCGAAGGCATGGAGATAAAAGGTGTGCTAGGACGCTTATATGCCAAGGCCGACCGCATCAATCTCTCGAAAGAACAGGTGACGCTCAATACAATCGACCTGTCCGATACCGCTATCACCCTGCTACTGAACGATACGACAACGAAAGCCGACACCACCTCCACCCCAGTCAACTGGATATTGAAACTGGAAAAGATCAATCTCGACCGGGTGGCGTTTGCCATGCAGATGCCTGCCGACTCGTTGCGCCTGACTACCTCATATAGATAAGGCGAACCTGAAAGACGGCGTCGTCGTAGACCTGGGCACCTCACAATATGGAGCAGACCTGTTCACGCTGACCGGTTCGACACTGGGATACGACGGCAACGACCAGGAGCCGGTGATAGGTTTCGACCCTTCGCATATCGCCCTGAGTAATGTCAATATCACCCTGGATTCGCTGTTCTACGGAGGGAGGGACATAAAGGCACGGATACGCGAACTCTCTGCCAACGACCGTTCCGGACTGGCGATCACTTCGCTGACCGGAAGCCTTCACAGCGACAGCACGACTATTAGTGTACCGCAATTATTACTGAAAACAGCTGCTTCGGAAGCACGCCTGCTGGCGATGGTTCCCTGGAGTTCGTTCGATGAAAACCCCGAAGGTGATATGCGGGTGTTATTAACTGCCTCTTTGGGAAAAAGAAGATGTGATGACATTTGCCGGTGCACTGCCCGAAGATTTTCAGAAAGCCTATCCGCAGAAACCGGTTTCACTGACTGCCGGAGTAGAGGGAAACTTATCGTCCATGCTGCTCCGCCAGTTGAAAGCTGAGTTGCCGGGGACTTTCCGGATGGACGTTTCCGGAACGATGAAAGTACTGACCGACAGTATGCGCCGTTCTGGAAAACTGGACCTGAAAGCTAAAACCGGCAATCTCGATTTCCTGCTGACGATGCTTCCCCTCGCCGAACGCCACCGGTATAATATTCCGGCAGGCATCACCCCCTGACCGGCGAGGCGGCTCTGAAGAATAATGAGTATCAAGCCGATCTCCTGTTGAAAGAAGACAAAGGGAAAGTCCTGCTGACAGGCCGTTTCAACCCGGCCAAAGAGGCTTATAAAGCCGACCTGAAAGTGGATAGCCTGGAGCCGGTGCATTTTATGCCGCTCGATTCGCTCTATTATATGAGCGCTTTCCATACAGGCGGAAGGCCAAGGGTTCGATCCCTTCAAAACCTCTTCCTGGGCAAAGCTGGACGGAAAACTGACGGATATACGATACGGCAATTACAACGTATCGGACGTCACCCCCGGTTCGCTGGAAAAGAACTTCGTAAAGTTCGACCTGCTGAGCAAATATCCGCTGGCAAAGATGGATATGACGCTGAATGCGACCTTGCAAAAAGAAAGAGATCAAAGCCATGCTGATAGCCGATGTCGAAAACTTCGACCTCTATGGCATGCATCTGATGAACGACTCGCTGGCAACCTCCTTTCAGCTTTTCGCGGAAGCGGAAACCGATATGGGAAAGAACAACCTGGTCGACGTCACCCTCGGAAACTGGGAACTGACCACCACCACGGGTATTTATAAACCGAAGACACTGACCCTGCACGCCCAAAGCTCCAAGGACACCACCCGCGTCTCCTTCCATGCCGGCGACCTCGGGATCGTGCTGACCGGCAACTCCGACCTGGAGACCATGACCGATAAGTTCAACAAGATTTCCGAAGGGTTGAACAAACAGCTCGAGAAAGATTCGATGATCAATATTCCCGCCTTTAAACCGTTTGCTGCCGGATATGCATCTGGCCATATCGGCAGGGAAAGATAATCCGATTTATAATATATTGCAGCAGGCGAACGTCTCGTTCAACAACCTGAACCTGGAGGCGTTCACCTCTCCCGAAGAAGGTTTCCGGCTGGATGCCGGCATTTACAACCTGATGCAGGACACGACGCGGATAGACACAGTCAGCTTTGCGATCCGGCAGGACTCGCTCGGACTGTTGTATCAGGCCGATGTCATCAAGACGAAATTCCGCCAGCAGGCTCCGTTCACAGCCGGAGTCAAGGGAAGGTCAGGAATACGTTTGCCGATGCCGAACTCCTATACACGGACGGCCTGGGGAAAACCGGTATCCTGCTCGGACTGCGTGCCGACAAGGTGGAAGAAGGTTTCAACCTCCATCTGTTCCCGGACAATCCGATTCTGGCATTCCGTCCTTTCAAGCTGAACCCGGACAATTATATCCTTTATAAGAACGAAAAAGATATTGCCGCCGACCTCCGCCTGTCGGGCGAAGAAAACGCCTCCCTGTGGATACATTCGCTGCCCGAAAAAGGATAAGATGGAGGAACTGCATCTGGAATTGAGCCAGATCAACCTCGATGTGATCTCAAAGGCTTTTTGCGGAGATACCTTCGATGAAGGGTATCCTGAGCGCCGACATGCAGTATGCTCCGTCGGACAGTTCGTTTCTGGTCGTTGTCGATGCGAATATTGATAATCTGATCTATGAAGGCGGACGGGTAGGCGAACTGATGTACAGCACCGTTTATCTCCCGCTGGCAGACAATACACACCAGGTCGACATGCACTTCTTCCGCGACCAAAACGAAGTTATGTCGGCAACCGCCCTTTACAAGATGGGGAGAAAACGACCATCTGGACGGGACACTCGACGTAACGCATCTGCCGCTGGATATGGTGAACCCGTTTATCCCGGATAATATGGCGGCGCTCAGCGGCGTGCTAGAAGGGAACATGACGATAAAGGGCAGCAGCAAAGCTCCCGAAATGAACGGATATATCGAAATGGATTCGACTTCAATGTTCGTCACTGCCGTGGGAACCAGTTTCCGGGTGGACGACAAGAAAATCGTGGTGAAAGAAAATAAGATCCTATTCGACAAATACCATATCCACGCAGCCGGAAAGAACCCGTTCGTGATAGACGGCACGATCGACTTCAATAATCCTTCGCGGATGATGGCCGACCTGAAGCTGAATGCCGACAACATGCAGTTGCTCGACGTGAAGCGTAACAAGGAAAGCATGGTGTACGGCAAACTGCTCGTCAACCTGGCGTCGACGGTCAAAGGTCCGCTGGATGCCTTAATGATGCGCGGCAGCCTGCAACTGCTGGGGGGAACCAATGTGACCTATGTCATGAAAGACTCGCCGCTGACGGTACAGGACCGTCTGTCCGACCTGGTGACTTTCACTTCGTTCGAAGACACGCTGGTGAACCGACGCCGGCAAGAAGCCCCGCTGCCTTTGGGCGGCCTGGATATGCTGCTGACCATCCGCATCGACCAGTCCGTACGGCTGAACGCCGACATTACACCCGACCGCTCCAGCAAAGTCGAGCTCGAAGGGGGTGGCGACCTTTCTTTCCAGTATACCCCGCAGGGCGAGATGATCCTGAACGGACGATATACCCTTTCGGGCGGCATCGTGAAATATGCCCTGCCGGTCATCCCGCTGAAAGAATTTAATATCGAAAACGGTAGTTATGTGCAGTGGAGCGGCGATCCGATGGACCCGTACCTGAACCTGACTGCCACCGAACGCATCCGCACGAACGTGACGCTCAGCGGACAGAACCCGCGCATGGTGAATTTCGACGTGGGCATCGCCCTCAAACAGCAGTTGGAGAACCTGGGCCTGCAATTCGTCCTGACGGCTCCCGAAGATCAGGCGATGCAGACCGAATTGAGCAGCCTGGGTGAAGATGAACGCACGAAACTGGCAGTCGGCATGATCATGACCGGCATGTATTTTGGGCAACTCAGGAAGCGGCAAACAGAATCTGAACATGGGTGCCGCCCCCTGAACAGCTTCCTCAACAGCGAGATCAGCAACATTGCCGGAAGTGCCCTGAAAACGGTCGACATCTCCTTCGGTATGGATACCTACGACGAGAACGGCGACGGCTCAGGCGGCCAGCGTACCGATTATAATTTCAGTTTCGCCAAACGTTTTTGGAACGACCGCATCCGTGTCGTGCTGGGCGGACGCATCTCGACTGGCGAAAATGCCAGCAACAGCAGCCAGACACAGGCCTTTATCGACAACGTCTCGATCGAATACCGGCTGGATGCCAGCGGAACCCGCTACGTGAAGCTGTTCCACGATAAGAACTACGAAAGTCTGCTAGAAGGTGAGATCACCGAAACAGGTGCCGGTATCGTCCTGCGCCGCAAGATGCTCCATCTGCGCGAACTGTTCAATTTTAAAAAGAATCGACCCAAACCGGTAAATGAAGAAGAATGATGGAAAATAAGGACATATTATACAAATTATACAGACTGTTAAACAGGATGGCGATAACACACCCCCTGCCCCCTCTCGAGAGGGGAAAAGTTACCTACAGTTTCCACAACAGAGTATCCGTCTCCCCCTTCTCGAGAGGGGGCAGGGGTGTGTCATAATTTTCCTATTCACTACCCTGATCCTGCTATCCTCTTCCTGTTCGACAACGAAGAATCTGCCAGAAGGCGAAGTACTCTACACCGGCATTAAAAAGATCGATGTCACCGATGACGATAAAACCACCGCCGGCGAAGATGCCCTCGCCGAAGTGGAAGGCGCCCCCTTGCCTATCCGCCCAACAATGCCCCTGCTGGGAAGTTCGTCCATCCGTGTGCCGTTGCCTTTCGGCCTCTGGGTCTATAATGCATTTGTCAATAAAAAGGGGAAGATTGGGAAATGGATTTTCGACAAGCTGGCTGCTAAACCGGTGTTCGTCTCCACCGTAAATCCCGAAGTCCGCATCAAGGTAGCGCAAAACCTGTTGAAGGAATATGGCTATTTCAACGGAACGACTTCTTTCCAGGTGGATACCAATCCGAAAAAATGCGAAGAAAAGCAAAACTCATTTACCAGGTGGCCATGAACCATCCCTATGCACCTACGACAGTATCCGTTATGTAAGGATGCGTCACCGGATGGATACACTGATACAAAATACGATAGGCGAACGCCTGCTTCATGACGGCGAAAACTTCAACGTGACGAATCTGGAAGCCGAACGGCAACGTATCTGCTCCTTGTTGCGCAACAACGGCTTTTATTATTTCCGTCCCGAGTTCATCACTTACCAGGCTGATACCATCATGAATCCCGTGCAAGGTGGCACTCGCATCATGACCAAACCCGGACTGTCACGTGCCGCTCTTCGCCCGTGGAAGATCGGCGATATATCAGTCTGGCTGAACGGCTATAACAATGAGACACCCACCGATTCAGTACGTTACAAAGACATGACCGTCTATTACAGAAGGCAAACTGCGCGTCCGCCCGTCGGTGCTCTATAACCGCCTGCGGTTCCGGTCGGGCGACCTTTATTCGCAGGAAAAACAGCAACGGACCCAGACCAGCTATTCGCGCCTGGGTATTTTCCGGTATTCCGAAATGCAATATACCCCGCGCGACACCACCCGGCGCCAGGATACGCTCGACCTGAAGATCAACACGGTCTACGACCTTCCGCTCGACGGTGAACTGGAAGTGAACGTCACCTCCAAAAGTAACGACCAGGTGGGACCGGGAGCCATCTTCAGCGTTACGAAACGGAACGTGTTCGGTGGCGGCGAGACTTTCGGGGTACGCCTGCGCGGTTCTTACGAATGGCAGACCGGCAACCGGGTGGATGGTGCCAAATCGGCCATCAACAGCTGGGAGATGGGATTGAGCGGAACGCTGACATTCCCGCAATTGCTTTTCCCCGGGAATGATGAAGAAAGACGGCTTGTATCCGTCAAGTACCTCTTTCCGGTTGTATGTCGACCAGCTGAACCGGGCACGTTTCTTCAAGATGCTGGCTTTCGGCGGAAGTGCTTCCTACGATTACCAGTCGTCCGCCACCAGCCACCATTCGATCACGCCGTTCAAGCTGACGTACAACCTGCTCCAGTCTACGACGCATGAGTTCGATAGCATAACAAAAAGGATAACAAGGCGTTAAAACTGAGTCTGAAAACCAGTTCGTGCCGGCAATGGGTTATACCTATACCTATGATGATGCCCCCGATCACTACACGCCGGAACCATACGTGGTTCCAGCTTGCCGTTTCGCAGGCAGGTAACCTGCTGGGTGCCGGCTATGCTATTGCCGGAAAGAAATTCAACGAAGAGGGGAAACATCTGTTGGGAAACAAGTTCGCCCAGTTCGTGAAAGGGACAGCCGAGATACGTTACGATTATAAGATCGGCCATAACCAGCATCTGGTCGGACGCATGATGGCGGGTGCCGTCTACAGTTACGGAACGCCCGAGTTGCTCCCTATAGCGAGCAGTTTTATATCGGGGGAGCCAACAGTTTGCGTGCCTTTACGATCCGTTCGATCGGTCCGGGCCGTTACCTTCCCGAAAAGTCTACTTACAGCTACCTCGACCAGACCGGTGACCTGAAATTTGAAGCCAACCTCGAATATCGTTTCCCGATCCTGGGCGACCTGCACGGGCTGCATTCGTAGACGCCGGTAACATCTGGCTGATCCGTGAAGACAAACAGCGTCCCGGCGGGCAACTGAAATGGGGACGTTTCCTGAAAGACCTGGCGCTGGATGCCGGTGTCGGCCTGCGTTACGACCTGACCTTTATCGTAATCCGCCTGGATATGGGTATCCCATTACATGTTCCTTACGAAACGGACAAGAATGGTTACTTCAACGTCCCCAAATATAAACCGAGGATGGCATCTGGCAATCGGGTATCCGTTCTAGGAGTTCCTCATTTCTTATGTCTGAACAGCAGAACACCCAGTAAAAAACCAGGAAGGCGACAGCCATCATTGTCATCTCCAACCAATAGTGGGAAGGTTCTACCCATATTTCGGTCAGCATGTCCCAACGGCCCAATATCTCGACAAAGGTCCAGAAGATAATCACGGTCGGGATGGCATAACGGATGGCATAGGCCAGTTTCTTGATTTTCAGCAAACGGATAAAGAGGTAGATCGACCACGCGAGCGAACCGAAAGCAATCAGCATCGTCACCGGATGACGGTCGCCCAGGAACTCAGTGTCATAGGCGAAGAGCAAGACCATATAGCAAGTCCACTGCAGCACGTTCAGTTCCATAAAGGTTGTCATAGCCACATTGCGCACAATCGGCTGAAGCGTTTCTACCGGCTGGCCGTAATGTATCTTGCGTTGTATCCAGTTAAAAAGTTACAACCGGAACGGGTACTGAAAATATAGAACAGCATGACAATCGCCCAAAAACCGTAGGAGGATGGCATAATCAGATACTCCGGCTTAGTCACCAACCCTCACCGTTCTCAATCAGGGGTTGCACACCGAAACGGTTGGCAAAGTAAACATACCCGAACTCAATCCAACCCGTCCAGACAAACAGTCCTCCAAACAATCCCCAGAATGTAGCCGAAGTCTCTTTCTTCGAAATAATTCCGACCAATAGCATCACGACACCCAATACTCCCAACCCGAATGCGGCAGGATAAAGATAATTATGACCCAGCAGTTTTTCCATCAGAATCATGGCGGCATGTCCCAACGGCATAGTGAAAAAAGAACAATCAGAAAGGACAGGATTCCCGTCCAGGGTGAAGTAAGTTTCATAAATGTAATGTATGTATTTGTTTATATTGGTTTCAAAAAGTAATCCTTTTTTATTCGGGAACATAAATAATCTCGCCGTTCTCCATTTCATAAGCGATTCCGACTTTCTTTCCCTTCTTACCGGATTTTTCCTGGCTTTCCGAAGGTTTGTATTTCGTAATCGTCTGTCCTTCTTTCGTTATGATTTTCCATATTCTCTTTCCGGGATTCTTTACCATCGTATAATCTTCCCTGCGAGAATATCTCCGTCATGTTGAACTTAGTCACCAGGGCAACCATCAGGGGCGACGGCAAAAACCATCGCCACGTCGAACAGGTTCGACAACATCGCAACCGGGTCATGGTCCTCGGCTGCGTTCAATATCCGGCGGCGGCTCATTCGTTTACGGCTTTTGAAGTGACTAATGTGGCTTTTTGCTGCCTGAGGTTTCTCTTTTTGGAGGTCAGACAGGAAATCGAGATAAACCAGGTCGGAAGTGAACCAGCGCTGTTTTTACCTGTAACAGGATAAATCCGACCGCACCGGAAAACAAGCCCAATACCGTCGTCGCAAAAGCGACCTGCATATTGTAGGCCATAGATGAAATATCGCCGGTGGAAAGTCGCGCTAGGGCAGGTCCCATCGGAATCAGAGTTCCCATCAGCCCGAGGATAGGACCGAATTTAACCAGTACTTTATATTTGCCGAGTTCGGCATCTGCCGTTACCTCATACTCGGAGAGGATACGGTTGGACACGGCCGTGCTGCCGGTAGACAACAACTGCCGGGCAGTACGGGTAAACAGCGAATCCGGCTGCTCTTCCAGTTCTTCCGAAAAAGTATGGATGGTCGCCTGATCCAGTTGGTCCATGCGGGTACGTAATTGTTTATCTTGTTTTATGCGCTGGATATATTGGCCGGCAAAGCCTCCCAGCATAACGATACTCTTGGCGAAGAAAAAAAAGCAATCCGACGATAACGGGTACCAGTAACCCGCTCGATATCCAGAATAAAATATTTGATACTTGTTCCATAATATATTTAGTGCTTAGAATTTTTATGTTGTTTATAAATGCGGACCACCTGTGTCCAAAGATATCCGAGGATGAAAAATAACCAGCAACAGGGCCAACGTACCGGCACAGCCTACCCAGTCGACCGGCGAAGCATGGTTGTAGACTGTAGCCGACGGATGGAAAATCGTACAGCAGATAACCAGTACGCAGACGAAGAAGGTCAGGATAACGACCAGTTCTATCAGCAGCCTCCTTTTCCGCAATCAGCTTGCGCATAAAGAACGATGCCAGTGAGAACGCAACCGTTACTCCGACTGCCAGTCCGATGCTCGTACGCCCATTGATGCCAGCCGATTTTTTCAATCGCTTTACGGACAATTTCGCGTTTTCCTGCCGCTGCTGGCTGTTTGCTTAACGCGGAGGACATTCTTCGATAACCTTTTGATTGCTGCGCTGGATAGAACAATCGCGTTCGCCGAGGTGAACAACAGTGTCCATGTATGCACCAGGATCTGCGTTTCGATGTGGTTTCTGGAACATTTCTCATATAACGCTGGTGAATGCGTAATAAGCTTCGGCACTTGGTATGAATTAATGACTTCTTTCATTCGTCGTCGTTAAAAGGCGATTTCATGCCCTCCTGCCGCCGCCGCCGAGTTGCTTTTTGACAATGACCGGATAGCCGATTTTGTTGGCCCATTCAATGGCCATTTCCACGCTTTCCAGCGCCGGAGAGCCGGGAGTTACCGGAATGCCTGCTTCCTGAGCGACTTTGCGGGCGGTAATTTTATCGCCCATCAGGCGCATCTGGTCTGCCGTCGGCCCGATTAAGAAAGTAATGCCGTGCTTTTCGACCATTTCGGCGAGGCGTTTTCAGGCAGAAACCAGGGTGAATGGCGTCGCGCCCTTTATTGTTAAGTGCGGCGGAAATAATTACCGCTTTGGAGATGGGTCGGGCGGGACCGCTTCGTCAAACAGGCGGACATGGCGTTGCGCGTCGGCTGGAGATGGCGGCAACCGTGCGGATGCCCATTTCGCGACAGGCGCGATGAATACGAAGGGCAACTTCGCCGCGGTTGGCAATCAGTACTTTCCAAACATTATGATTTCCCCTAAAAGTTATTCAATGATTAACGGTTCATATTCAAGCGGATCGCCGCCGGAAACAATAAATTTTGACGCTTTTCGGCCAAAATAACTGGGCGCCACATCGGGTTAAGAAGGTTTTCGCGGCTTTAATCAAGGCCAAACGGTGTCTACCCGGCGCTGACGGTGTCGCCGACTTGGCATAATCAGGGGAATTCGGATCGCTGGAGGTAAACAAGCTTTTCGACCATCGGAATTTGTTCGCCAGGGAAGTTTTATGGCATAGTCTTCTTCCGAAACCCGCAAGAGCCTCGGGGAGCCAGGCAACCAGGGCAACAGGCTGCAGCATGGCGGAGGTCGGTGCAAATGCAGGCAGTACAGGGGAGCCAGGTGGATGGGCAGGCTTGAGGTCTGCGGATGCGGCAATTCTGGTCAGGCAGATGCGGCAGCTTCATCTTCATATTCAAGTTCAATTTGAGGGTTGCTTGTGTCCAGGGGGCTTTCCAGCAAAGTTTGCTGATGACTTTGGTATCAGGGGTTGAACGCCTATTGGGTATTCTCTCTTTCGAAAAATTATTAAAATTTATCAATCA
>VOFJ01002190.1_pt1 | contig 21505 bp, 20 predicted proteins | sample 5384081 | NCBI WGS metagenome assembly VOFJ01 (sample SAMN12384729, study PRJNA508395) | human gut metagenome | isolation source: healthy gut I | host: Homo sapiens | reverse complement strand
TTATCTCATAGACCCCACAGCTTCACCGTGCATTTCCTGCTCGCGCTCTATCCCCTTGCGCTGACCCTCCGCGGCGACATGGACCCGCAGCCGCGTGCGTTTCCGCGCTGCTTTGCCCTGCTCGCGGCAATGGCCGTGCCGATCTGGTTCTTTGACCGCGCGTGTTCGACACAAACTTCATGTTCCTCATGCGCGCCGGCGAGGGCAACCCGCCTCAAGCTCTTCGAGCGCTTCGGCAGCCATCTGCTCGGCTACCCCGTGCTCCTCGCCGTGGTGTTCGCCGTGATGTATCTGCTCCTGCGCGTGCTGCGCCGCCGCACCGCCGTGCCCGCCGGCAAATAAAGCCCTCCGCCGATCCGGCCCGTCCCGCAGGGGCGGGCTGTTTCATTTGTGAACTTTCTGTGTCTTTTCATTTTCCCGCTTGACAAGAAAAATGTTTCGGCTACAATACGCAGGTCAATAGGTCGCATACGACGTAATTTTATTTCCGAGGTGAGGAACCATGTGCAAACGATCCGTCCCCAAGGGGACTGCGCTTTGCGATCCTGCAAAAAACCATACGCCGGCAGATGGATGAATACGTGCGTGAAACGGGCCTGACCGGCACGCAGGTCGGCGTGCTCGGCGAGCTTGGCCGTCTGGAGCGCGAGAGCGCGGGTGAGGTAACGCAGAAGGCGCTGGAGGCGGCGGCGCACGTCACGCATCCGACGATGACCGAGCTTCTGAAAAAGCTGGAGAAAAAGGGCTTTGTCACCTGCCGCACCAGCGAAAAGGACCACCGCTGCAAGGTCGTCTCCGCCACCGAGAGGGCGCACGAGCTGCATCATGCCATCGGTGTTTTCGACGATCGCGTGTTCACGGCGCTCTGCCGCGGACTGAGCGAGGGCGAGGTCGCGGAATTTTTACGCATCACCGATGTGATGCTGGAAAACGCAAAAATATGAACGACGCGCGGGAGCCTTTCCCGTGCGGGAGAGGATGTGATGCCGAATGATCCGACAGCTCACAAAATGTATCCGCGAATACAAAGCCCCGACGATCTGGACGCTCGTGCTCATTTTAGCCGAGGTCGCCATCGACGTTATCATTCCCTTTGAGACCGCCAACCTCATCAACGAGGTCAAGGCCGGCGCGGAGCTCGGCGGCATCGTGCGCGTGGGTCTTGTGCTCGTGCTGCTGGCGATGATCTCGCTCGTGTGCGGCGGCGCGGCGGGCTTTACCGGCTCCAAGGCGGCGTCCGGCTTTGCCAAAAACGTGCGCCACGACCTCTTCACCAAGGTGCAGGGCTTTTCGTTCGAGAACATTGACAAGTTCTCGTCCGCCTCGCTCGTCACGCGCATGACCACCGACATTCAGAATGTGCAGATGGCGTACATGATGTGCATCCGCATCGCGGTCCGCGCCCCGCTGATGATGATCTTCTCCATCATCATGGCGTTCATTATGGGCGGAAGGCTCGCGCTGACCTTTGTGGTCATCGTGCCGGTGCTGGTCGTCGGGCTGTTCTTCATCGCGCGCGAGGCCATGCCCGCGTTCCGCGCGGTGTTCCGCAAGTACGATAAGCTCAACGAATCCGTGGAGGAAAACGTGCGCGCGATGCGCGTGGTGAAGGGCTTCGCGCGTGAGAGCTACGAGACGAAGAAGTTCACCGCCGCGAGCGACAACATCCGCGGCGACTTCACGCACGCCGAGCGCGTGGTCGCGCTCAACTCCCCGCTCATGCAGCTGTGCGTGTACTTCAATATGGTGTTCGTGCTCTTCGTCGGCTCGAAGCTCATCATCACGAACGGCGGCACGACCATCGACGTCGGCCAGCTTTCCGCCATGCTCACCTACGGCATTCAGGTGCTCATGTCGCTGATGATGGTCTCCATGATCTATGTGATGCTCACCATGTCCGCCGAATCCGTCAAGCGTATCTGCGAGGTCTTGAGCGAGGAGTCCGCGCTCACCGATCCCGCCGCGCCGGTCACGACCGTCGCGGACGGCTCCGTGGACTTTGACGGCGTGAGCTTCAAGTATTCCGCCGACGCGGAGAAATACGCGCTGCGGGACATCGACCTCCACATCGCCTCGGGCCAGACCGTCGGCATCCTCGGCGGCACCGGCTCGAGCAAATCGACCCTCGTGCAGCTCATCCCCCGCCTCTACGACGTGACGGAGGGCAGCGTGAAGGTCGGCGGCGTGGACGTGCGTGAGTACGACCTCGACGCGCTGCGCAGCGCCGTAAGCATGGTGCTGCAGAAGAACGAGCTGTTTTCCGGCAGCATCAAAGAAAATCTCCGCTGGGGCAATGAGAACGCCACGGACGCGGAGCTTGAGGATGCCTGCCGCCTCGCGCAGGCGGACGACTTCATCCGATCTTTCCCCGACGGCTACGACACCTACATCGAGCAGGGCGGCTCGAACGTCTCCGGCGGTCAGAAACAGCGGCTGTGCATCGCGCGGGCGCTGCTGAAGAAGCCGAAGATCCTGATTCTCGACGATTCGACCTCTGCGGTCGATACGAAAACCGACGCGAAGATCCGCGAGCGCTGCAAGTCCGAGATCCCGGAGACGACGAAGTTCATCATCGCCCAGCGCGTCGCGTCCGTGCAGGACGCCGACCTCATCCTCGTGATGGACGGCGGCGCCATTGCCGCCTCCGGCACGCACGAGGAGCTGCTCAAGACCTCCGAGATTTACCGTGAGGTCTACGAATCCCAGACGAACGGAGGCGACGAGAATGCCTAAAGTGAATCCGCACGCCGATCCCACGCGGCGCGACCTCGGTCCCGCCGCCCTGGGGCGCACGGTGAAGAAGCTCTTTTCCTACTACCCCGTGCTCGCCCCCGTCACCTTCGTCTGCATCCTGTTCTCCTCCATCGTATCCTCCGTTCCCTCGCTCTTCACGCAGAACATCATCCAGATCATTGAAAAGTGGTACATCAGCCGCGACTGGGCCGCCGCCAAGGCGGAGATCGTGCCCTATCTCACGCTGCTCGTCGTGCTCTACGCGCTCTCCATTCTCTCCATGACGGTCTACACGCAGCTCATGGCGTATATGACGCAGGGCTTCTGCATAAGCTGCGCTGCGAAATGTTCGGTGGGATGCAGAAGCTGCCCATCCGCTATTTCGACAGAACAGCCGCGGCGACATCATGAGCCACTACACGAACGACATCGACACGCTCCGCCAGCTCGTTTCGCAGAGCCTGCCGCAGCTGTTTGCTGCGGGACTGACAGTTATCGGCCTGCTGCTGTTCATGTTCTATTTCTCCATCCCGCTGATGCTCATCGTCTTCCTCGGTATCTTCTGCATGACGAAGGTGACAAAGAACGTCGGCGGCAGATCGGCCAAATACTTCCTCAGCCAGCAGAAGTCCCTCGGCAAGGTCGAAGGTTATATCGAAGAGATGATGAACGGCCAGAAGGTCGTCAAGGTCTTCTGCCATGAGGAAGCGGCAGAACGTGACTTTGACGCCATCAACGAACAGCTGTTCAGCGATGCAAACCACGCCCAGCGCTACGCGAATATTTTCATGCCCATCATGGGCAACATCGGCAATATCCTCTATGTGCTCACGGCGTTCCTAGGCGGCGTTCTCATCTGCTCAGGCGGGAACATCCCGAACCTGTCCTTCCAGAACCTGTTTGAGACGGGCAGTATGCTTGCGCCGCTGAAAATCGCGGTCGTCGCATCGTTCCTTGGCATGACAAAGCAGTTTACCGGCAATGTCTCGCAGGTTTCCCAGCAGATCAACGCCATCGTTATGGCTGCCGCAGGCGCAAGCCGCGTCTTTGAGCTGATCGACCAGCAGCCGGAGGAGGACAACGGCCATGTCACGCTGATCCGTGCGTCGGAAGCGGCGGACGGTACGCTGACAGAAAGCGCTGTGCGCACCGGCGTCTGGGCATGGAAATGCCCGCAGGAGGACGGCAGCAGAAAACTGGTAAAGCTCTGCGGCGACGTGCGCTTCTTTGACGTGGACTTTGCCTATGACCCCGAAAAGCCGGTCCTGCACGCACGACATCGCTCTACGCCAAGCCCGGCCAGAAGCTGGCCTTCGTCGGCGCGACGGGCGCAGGCAAGACCACGATCACGAACCTCATCAACCGATTCTATGACCTTGCCGACGGCAAGATTCGCTATGACGGCATCAACATCAACCATATCAAAAAGGCCGACCTGCGCCATTCACTCGGTATTGTCCTGCAGGACGTGAACCTCTTTACCGGCACGGTCATGGACAATATCCGCTACGGCAAGCTCGATGCGACGGACGAGGAATGCATTGCGGCGGCAAAGCTCGCCAACGCGCACGATTTCATCACCCGCCTGCCGGACGGCTATAACACCATGCTCACGGCCAACGGCGCAAATCTCTCGCAGGGTCAGCGCCAGCTGCTGTCCATCGCCCGCGCGGCGGTCGCCGACCCGCCCGTCATGATCCTTGACGAAGCGACCAGCTCCATCGACACGCGCACGGAGCTTCTGGTGCAGCGCGGCATGGACGCACTGATGAAGGGCCGCACGGTCTTCGTCATTGCCCACCGCCTGTCGACCGTGCAGAACTCCGACGCGATCATGGTTCTCGACCACGGCCGCATCATCGAGCGCGGCACCCACGACGACCTCATCGCCCAGAAGGGCACCTACTACCAGCTCTACACCGGCGCATTTGAGCTTGAATAAGCAGAAAATCGGGGGCGGCACGGGCCGCCCCCGATTTTTCGTTTCTTTGCCCGAAAGGCTCTTGCTTTTTCACGCGGATACGCTATAATGACTTCTACGAACGTCCCGTCAGGCTCTCTGCCGGGGCGCTGCTTTCTCTCACGGAATAAGGAGCCTGCTACGCTTATGGAAAATAAAGTCACCGCCCGCAATCCCATCACGGAGGGCTGCATCTGGAAGGGGATGCTGCTCTTCGCGCTGCCGATCATGCTCGGCTCGCTGCTCCAGCAGCTCTACAACACCGCCGACGCCGTCATCGTCGGCCGCGCGCTCGGCAAGGCCGCGCTCGCCTCGGTCGGCGGCTCGTCGGCCCGTATCTCCAACCTGCTCGTCAATGCTTTCGTTGCACTCTCGTCCGGCGCGAGCGTCATCGTCGCGCAGCACTTCGGCGCGCGGGACACGCAGCGCGTGCGCCGGAGCATCTGCACCGCTATGCTCCTTTCGGTGGTCTGCGGCATTCTTCTCACGGTCCTCGGCATTACCTCCGCGCGGCAGCTGCTCGTGTGGATGCAGACCACCCCCGAGACACTCGACGCCTCCGCCTCCTATCTGCGCATCTTCTTCCTCGGCATGGTGCCGACCATGCTCTACAACATGGGCAGCGGCATCCTGCGCGCGATGGGAGACTCCAAGCGTCCGCTTTACTACCTCTTTGTCTGCGTCGTAGCCAACATTGCGCTCGACCTGCTCTTTGTGATCGTTTTCCAATGGGGCATCGAGGGAGCCGCCGCCGCGACCGCTCTTTCGCAGGTCGTGTGCGCGGCGCTGGTCGTGCGCGCCCTGCGGCGGCTGCCTGAGGAGCAGCGTCTGCTCTACGACCGTGAGGAGCTTGACCGCGGCATTCTCCGCCGGATGCTCCACGTCGGCATCCCCGCCGCCATTCAAAGCGCGATGTACGGCATTGCCAACATCGTCCTGCAGGTCGGCATCAATATGCTCGGCACAGACTCCATGGCGGGCTGGACCGCCTTCAACAAGTTCGATGACTACTACTGGCCCATCTCCAACGCCATCGGCATCGCCGTCATGACCTACGTCGGGCAGAACTTCGGCGCGGGCGACCGCGAGCGCGTGCACGAGTCGATCCACAAGGGGCTGCTCATCCACCTGACGACCTCCGCGCTCTTCTCCGTCATCATCTTCTCGGGTCGCTACCCGATGATGCACCTCTTCGTCGGCGACGATCCGACGGTCATCGCCATCGGCGCGCAGGTGACGGCACTCATCGCTCCCTGCTATGTGCTCTTCACGCTCGTCGAGGTCCTCTCCGCCACCATGCGCGGCGTCGGCGATGCGGTGGTCCCCGCCGCCATCACGATGGTCTTTACCTGCATCGTGCGTCTCATCTACCTCTGGGGCTACGCCTTCTCGCACAACTCCAACCTCACCATTGCCGTCATCTACCCCATCTCCTGGGTGCTCACCAGCATCGCCTTTCTCCTTTACTATAAGTCCCGCAAATGGATGCCCAAGGGCTTCCATTTCTGAAAAAGCTGCGCGCAGAGCCGTTTTCGGCCCTGCGCGCAACCGTCGATTGACAAATTTCCTGCCCGTCTTTCTTGTCCGCAACCGCAAAAAGCGGTATGCTCTGCCCATCAAACAGGCACCGTGCGCGCCGGAGTCGGAGGGCGCGCAGTCCGTGCCCGATATGGATAAGGTCGTGTAGATGAGCCGTCTGTTCGGCGTGACGACCGACTTTCTGCTCAAGGACGAGCTTTCCGAGGAGGAGCCCGCACCCGCGGGCTGCGACTCGCCCCTGCGCCGCGTGACGATGGCGGAGGCGTCCCGAACATCAGGTCGCCTGCTTCGCCTTCGTGCTCGGCGGCGTCAGCGCTCGGCTGCCGCCTCGTGCTCGGCGGAACGCCCATGCGCCGTGCCGCTCTTCGGCGCGGGCATCTACTGCTGGTGGTTTAGCTCATCGCCCCAAGGCAGAAAGCTGACCGCCGGTCGCGGGCGTGCTCTTCGGCGCGGTCATGCTGGTGAAAAAATGTCCGTTCTCCGAGAGGACGGACATTTTTTGCGTTTTCGCCTACAGGCATTCGGCACAGTAGGCGCGGATGTCGAACGCGTCCAGCGGGCTGGTCGCCTTGAGGTAGAGCGGGTGGTGCGGGTGTCCCTTGACCGAGCGCCGCCCCGCCGTGTACCACTGCGCGCCGTGCCGCTCGCCGATGGCGATCATGTCGGCAAGACAGTCCTTGAGATACGCGCGCTGCTCGATGATGTTCCCCCACGCCGCCCACACGGCGGGCTGCTCGGACAGCGAGAGGATGTAGTCGAACGCCTCCATGTTTGCGCGGTGGAGCGCCTCGTTGCACACGCGCTCCATGTCGTTCGGGCGCGTCGCCCGCTGGGCGTAGACGTTGAACATGAGGAAGCTGTCGTAGCCGTTGTTTTTCGCCACGCGCTCCACCGACTGAAGCGTAGGGTCGAGCCGATCCGGCTCGGCGGTCGAGGGATTGATGCCGATGCACACGAGCGGCTTTTCCCCGCGCGTGCCGAGAAGATATCGGTACTCCGTGTAAAAATCCGGCACATAGAGCCATTTCTCCGCGTCGTAGCCGCCGGACTGTCCGCTGCGCGCCATGGCGTCGGCAAAGGGCAGGATGGAAAGCTCCGCGGTCGGAGCGCTCGGGATGTGCGGCATGGTCGTTCCTCCGTTCTGCCGCGCCCGCGGGGCGGCAACCGTTTTCCGACATTTTACCTCATCCGGCGCCGTTCGGCAAGCCTCGCATTTTGGGGGCTTGCCTTTTTTCGTCTCTGTGGTATGATCTGTATAACAAATCATACTTTCGAGGTGAATAATATGAACGCTCCGAACGGCAGACACGCATGGACCGTAACGGTCGGCACCAAGGGTCAGATCGTCATTCCCAAGGAGGCGCGCGACCTTTTCCACATTCAGCCCGGCGATACGCTGCTTTTCCTCGCCGACGAGGCGCAGGGCATGGCGATCCCGCCCAAGGCCGACTTCGCCCGCCTGTTTGATCTCATTTTCGGAGGGAAAGCGGAATGAACATTGCCTTTTTCTGCATCCCCGCCCACGGGCACACGAACCCGACGCTCGCCGTCGTGCGCGAGCTGACCGCGCGCGGACACACCGTCCGCTACTACACGACCGAAGCCTTCCGCGCGAAGGTCGAGGCCGCAGGCGCGGTCTTTGTCCCCTTTGACGCCGAGGCCGCGCGCCCCGGCATGACCGCCGCCGACGGCGCACGTCTGGGCAGCGACCTCGCCTTTTCCACCAGGCTCATCGTCGACCTCACGCTCGCCGCCGACGACTGGCTCAGCCGCGAGCTGACCGCCCACCGCCCTGACGTCATCGCGGGCGATTCGATGGCGTTCTGGGCGAAGCTCGCCGCGAAAAAGCACGGCATCCCCTTTGTCAGCTCCACCACGACCTTTGCCTTCAACCGCTTCAGCGCCAAGGTCATCGGGCAGAACGGCGCGGGCTTCCTGCAATTCCTGCTCGCACAGCCGAGGATCAACCGCCAGCTCAAGCGCCTGCGCGCGGCGGGCTACGCGGTCAAGAGCGTGTTTGACATCATCGCCAACGACAACGAGACGGAAACTGTCGTCTACACCTCGCCGGACTTCCAGCCCTGCGCCGACACCTTTTCGGAAAAATACCACTTCGTCGGTCCCCTCCTGCGCCCCGCGCAGTCGTCCTTTGAAAAGCTGCCGGGACGCTCCCTCATCTACATCTCGCTCGGCACGGTCAACAACGATGCGCTCCCCTTCTACCGTGCCTGTCTTGCCGCCTTCGGCGGCGATCCGCGCTTTCAGCTCGTGCTCTCCGCCGGCACGCAGACAGACCTCGCGGCGTTCGGCCCCATTCCGGAAAGCTGCACCGTCCGCGCGAGCGTGGACCAGATGGCGGTGCTCGACTGCGCCGACGTCTTTCTCACCCACTGCGGCATGAACAGCGCGAGCGAAGGATTGTGGCACGGTCTGCCGCTCGTCCTCTACCCGCAGACGCCGGAGCAGCACGGCGTGGCGAACCGCGTCGCTGCGCTCGGCGCGGGCGTTCCGCTCACGGACCCCTCCGCAGACGGCATCCGCCGCGCGGTCGAGGCCGCGCTCACCGATCCCGCTTACCGCGAAAACGCGCAGAAGCTCGCCGACGGCTTCCGCCGCTGCGGCGGCGCGGCCGAGGCAGCCGATGCCATCGAGCACGCGGCGAACTAAGTGATTCCATGCAAAAACACGCTCCCGCCGACAGCGGGAGCGTGTTTTTATGTTATGTAAACTCTTACAGCTTCTTCTCGCGGTAGTCGTGCATGATGCCCGCAAACAGCTCGCCGGTGGTCGGCGGCGTGATGGTGATGGCGTTCGCACCCGCGCGGATGGTCTCTAAAATGCTCTCCTCCGTCGGCCCGCCGGTAGCGATGATGGCTGCGTGCGGGTACTGCTCGCGGATGTGGCGGACGATGTTCGCGGTCTCCGCCGCGCCGGAAACATTGAAAATATCCGTCCCCGCCTCGATGCGGCCCTTAATGTCCGACCGGTCGGACACGACCGTCGCGATGACCGGAATATCCACCACAGATTTGATCTCCGCGATGACCTCGTTCGGCATCGGCGCGTTGACGACCACGCCGTAGGCGCCCTGATGCTCGGCCTGCATGGCAAGACGCACGCTGCGGCTGCCGTTGGTGTACCCGCCGCCTACGCCGACGAACACCGGCACGTCGGCCACGTTGATGACCGCCTGCGAGATCGACGCCTGCGGCGTGAAGGGATAGACCGCGATGATCGCGTCGGCATTGATGTTTTTGATGATGGCAGCGTCCGTGGAAAAGGCGATCGACTTGATGCGCTTTCCGAAAATGCGGATGCCGCTGCACTCGCTGATGCAGTGTGGCAGCGTCAGCCCATGACTGCGCAGCGTTCCGCTGTAGCTCGGCACATATTTTCTCATGCTGCACCTCCCATACCGTTCTTTGCTTTATGATAGGATTATATTATACAAAAATCCGCGTGGGAGGCCGTGAATAAATTGTGAACTTTTGTTAAATCGTCGTCAAGAAACCTGCATCGTGCAGGTTCTCCGCGCGGACGGCGCGGGTGTGCGCGATGGGCTGCCAGCTCCGCGTGCGGCTGACGAGCGAAACGAGCTGCAGCGGCAGCCACGCCGCCATGAAGAGCGGAAAGCCCGCGACCGTCCGCACGATGCGGCGGTCGCGGTAGCCGCCGAGGTAGGCCAGCAGCGCGGCAAGCGCCATCAGGCCGAGCGTGCTCAGGGTCAGCGAGACCGCGCCGGTCAGCGCGAGAGTCCCCGCCGTCCCCTGCACGAGCGAAGAGAGAATTGTAAGCGTGAGCGGCAGGAGCGTCAGCGCCTGCAAAAACGGCGCGTTGACGATCAGCAGCGCGTCGAGTGCGCGCAGGGGCGCACTCCCCCGCAGCGCAGAGACAAGCGGCGCGTCCATCCTCACCGCCACGTCCATGATGCCGCTGCACCAGCGGCGGCGCTGGCGGAGCGATACGGCGAAGTCGTTCGGCGCTTCGTCGTAGGTCAGCGCGCCGGGGACAAAGCAGACGCGCACGCCGTTTGCCGCGCACTGCGCGGCAAACTCCGCGTCCTCGGCGATGGTCGAGGTGTTCCAGCCGCCGAAGCGCTCAAGCACCGCGCGGTGGACGGCAAAGCCCGTGCCGACCAGCTTGGAGGAAAGACCGCAGCTCATGCGGGCGCGGGAGAAGAAGGTGTCGAAGAGCGTGAAGTACAGCCCATAGCAGCCGGAAAGCCAGGAGTCGTAGGGATTCTTCGCGCGCATCGCGCCCTTGCACACCTGCGCGCCCGCGCAGAAGGCGTCGTTCATGCGGGCGAGGAACTGCTCGTCCGCGACGTTGTCCGCGTCAAAGACGCAGAAGGCGTCATAGCGCTGCGGCAGCAGCCATGCGACCGCCTCGTGCAGCGCGTCGCCCTTGCAGCGCACCGGCTCAAAGCAGCGGAAGATCTTCGCGCCCGCGCAGAGGGCCTCCGACTCGGTGTCATCCGTGCAGTTGTTGGGGATCACAAAAATATCGTAGAGCGCATCGGGATAGTCCTGCTTTTTCAGGCTCTCCACGAGCGCGCCGATGACAGCCTCCTCGTTGCGCGCGGCAACGAGGCAGGCAAAGCGCGTGCGCGGCGCGCACACCGCATAGCGCTTCGGCTTTCGCAGCGCAAAGAGCGCCACGGCAAGGAACCACAGGCTCGCCGCCTTCAGCAGCAGCGTTAAAATCAGATCCAGATGTCAAGCATAGGAAAAGACCGCCTTTCACTTGGGATGAACCAAGCATAACAGGCGGTCTTTAATCGGTCCTATGGTTTTGTTTAAGCCTTTTTTAAGACTTTGTGTCGAAATCGTTACTCCGTGCGCGGCAGGACGAAGCCGACCTTGAACAGGTCGCCGTCGATGGCGATGGAGAACGTGCCCTTCTGCAGCTCCACAAGGCTCTTGGCAATGTTCAGCCCAAGTCCGCTGCCCTCGGTCGAGCGCGAGCTGTCGCCGCGCACAAAGCGCTCCATCAGCTCGTCGGGGTCGATGTTGAGCGCATCGCGCGAGATGTTCTTGAACGAGAACGCCACCGTCTCGCCCTCGCGCCTCGCCGCGATGTAGAGCCGCGTGCCCGCGCAGGCATACTTGCAGGCGTTCGAGAGGAGATTGTCCAGCACGCGCCACATCAGCGCGCCGTCGCACAGGCAGTAAAGCTCCTCGTCCGGCAGCGTCACCACCGGCTCGAGCCGCGCAGCGGACAGCTTTTCGGCGTACTCGCCCACCGTCTGGTCGACCAGCTCGCGCACGCTCCGCCGCGCGATGTGGCAGGGAATGTTGCCCGTCGACGCCTTGGACATTTCCACCAGGTCCACCGTCAGCTTCTTGAGCTTGTGCGCCTGCCGGTCGAGCACGGCAAGGTATTCCCGCTCCTGCTCCGGCGTGTGCTCGCGCTGAAGCAGATCGACATAGTTCACGATGCTCGTGAGCGGCGTTTTGATGTCGTGCGATACGTTGGTGATCAGCTCCGTCTTGAGCCGTTCGCTCTTGAGCCTCTGCTCCACCGCGATGCTCATGCCGCGGCTGATGGCGTTGAGATTTTCGCCGTGACGCTTGAGGTCGAAGTACATCCGCGAGGTATCGACCTTCGAGGTGAGGTCGCCCGCAGCAAGGGCTTCGCCGCCCTTCTGCAGCCGCCGCAGCTGCATGGAAAAGAGACAGGCGGCGGCGGAGAGGACGAGCAGCGTCAGTAGCAGCGGCCCCGCCGCGTGGTTGCTCTCAAAGGCGATGAGCAGCACGCTCACCGCGCAGCAGCCCACCGCCGTGCGCCACACGAGCGGAATGCCGCGCACGAAGCCGGCCAGCGCTCCCCACGCGCGGCAGAGCACGCGCCAGCACCACCTCAAAATCCGTCGGCAGAGCCGGAGAAGCCAACAACAGACCGTATTCTCCCACCATTTTCCCAGTTTGATACGGGCGCAGAGCGTCGTCCAGAACGCAAGAAAAAGCGCATAGGCGAGCGCGGCAAAGGCAAGCAAAAGGGCGAGCGCGATCGGATCATAGCGGTCAACGCGGCTCTCCGCGCTCTCCACCGCGGCGACAACGAGCACCCCGCCTCCGCCGAGAAGGAGCAGCACATAGAGATCAAAGGGGAGCTTCTCCTGCCAGCCCGCGACCGCCTCCTCGCGCCCCGGCCTGCGGCCCGCGGCACGGGCGAGGAAGATGAAGAGGAACAGCTCCGCGGCTGCGCAGGCAATTACGACCGCCGCTGCGTGCGGCGCAAGGCGTGTCATTGTGTAGGTAGAAGTCCCGCGCCCGGTACACGCTGTCCTGCGCGGGATAGTCCACGGCGATGTAGCTGCGGAACACAACGCCGTCCTGCGCCATCTCACCCCACCAGCCCGTCACGGGAACGTCGCCTGTGCGGTGGTTATCGAAGAGGATGGTGCCCGCCTCGTCCTCGATCGAAAAACGGACATTCGTGGAGCGGTCGTCGGCGGGGTACCAGTCATCATACTTTTCCAGCACCCCTGACTGCCCGTTTTCTACATAATAATGATAGCTGTCGTAAACGTGGCTCATCTCGCGGTAGACCGCGCTCGAGCAGATGCTGCTTTCATAAAAGCCTCCGCGCAGCTCGCCGCTGTAGCTGAACGCGAGCGCCGTGCCGTAGCTCAAAAGCACCGGCACGAGCACTACGGCGAGCAGAAAGGCTGCCGCCTTGGCCCAGAAGCCGCCGGCCCAATCATTCCTTTTCATGTCGAAGGTCCTCCATTTTATACCCCAGCCCCCACACGACCTTCAGGTAGCGCGGCTCGGAGGGGTTGATCTCCAATTTTTGGCGCAGGTGGCGGATGTGGACGCTCACCGACGTCTCCGCCCCCAGCGAATCCTCCTTCCACACAAGCTCGTAGATCTGGGCGGAGGAATAGATGCGTCCTGGGTTCTTCATCAGCAGCCGCAGGATGTTGAACTCGATGGGCGTGAGCGCGACCTCGTCGCCGTCAACCGTCACACTTTTTTTCTCCTCGTCGAGCACGATGGGGCCGACGGTGTAGACGTTCGGCTTCTCCTCTTCCTTTTTCGACCCCAGCTGCGTGTAACGGCGGAGCTGAGACCTGACGCGCGCCAGCACCTCCACGGGGTCAAAGGGCTTTGTGATGTAGTCATCCGCGCCGATGTTCAGGCCCAGGACCTTGTCGCTGCTCTCGCTCTTGGCCGTGAGCAGGATGATGGGCACGTTGCTCTTTTCGCGCAGCTTCGCCGTCGCGGCGATGCCGTCGAGCTGGGGCATCATGATGTCCATCAGGATCAGATGGATGTCGTTCTTCTCCACGACCTCGACCGCCTCGCGCGCCGTTGTAGGCTTCAAAGACGCGGTACTCTCCGCCGGATAAATAAATCTTCAGCGCGGCGACGATATCGCGGTCGTCGTCGCAGACTAAAATGTTGTGCATTGCTTTCCTTCCCTCCCTGCCCGACGCGGCGCCGCCTCTCGGGCTTTCCTGAGCTTACTCTACCACCGCAGCCTTAAAAGGAAAAGGGGGAAAGCTTTAATTTTTCTTTAATATCAGAAAATGCTTGCACTCCCCCGCCGCTTTCGCTATAATAACAGAGTGCTTATCCGCACTCACGCGCATATCCGGGTATAGCGAAGCTGGTATCGCGCCTGGTTTGGGAGTGCCGTGGCGGTATCCGGGAAACGAGGCAGTGTGAAACGCCGCAAAGCCTTGTAACGCCTGTGTTTGCTGGATTTCCCCGATTGCCGAAAGCGGCATAAAAGCGGCTTTGACCACATAAATGACCACAGACAGAAAAATCTTTATTTTTCACTCCGCCGTGGTATAATGGCAGAAAAGGAATATCCGGGTATAGCGAAGTTGGTATCGCGCTTGATTTGGGTTCAAGAGACCGGCGCCCTGGAGTCGCCCGCTCACGAGACCATAAAGATTTGGCTTACAGTTCGATGTTTTCGAAAGCGAAAACGCTTTGACGCCAAAGGGTTGCCCACTATTTCAATTCTGCACTTGCGAGAGAGATATTTTCGCGTTACATTTTGGTACTGCCGAGATTCGAACTCCCTTTGTGATTTCAGGGCAGAATTGTTCAAAGCGCGCCGCGGCGCAGTCTTCCCGGCTGGCCTGAAGGCGAGCAGAGCCTCTTTGGTGATGGCTGTGCGGGACCCATTTTTACCAGTCTTGCATTCTTCCTTACTGGCGCAGGGTAAGCCCTCGTTCCAGCATTTCCGCCTGGGTATGCGCCCAGCCTTCTCCATAGAGAAAATAGTACATGTCGGGCTGATCACAGACAAAACACAGGGAACCGTCCTGATTGTCATAGTAAGATGGCTGCATATTCTGGTAATGGCAGCGTTCCTCACGCCCCAAATACACACGGTTGTCCGCACCCAGCATAGCGACCATACCCGCGTAATTACTATGGACCGCAGAGCGGATTTCTACCAGCGGATCTGTTTGAGAAGGAATCTGTCTGCCCGGAATCTCATTTTGTTTTTCCGCTGCATCATTTCTTGGTATCACTTCTTCATGGCTGCGTGCATCCAGCTCCGGTTGAGATGTTCCTTTCCGAACAGCACCGGGCTCCGGTTCTTTTTCTTTCACATAGTATCGGACATTTGCTGTCGTATGTTCGTTGGCTTCCTTTGCATAGTTTTCAGCAGCAGCTTTGGTATCAAACTCCAACGGTTTTCCATTTTCCTTGCACCAGCTTTGTGCCGGTCCGAAAATAGAAGTGCTGCTTCGTACTGCCCATACACCATAGGTCCGTTTCTTTTCCATTCCGCATCCCTCCTTATCGTTCCTGCTGTTTGGAAGTTTGTTGCTTTTTTACCGGGTCTGCCGGTTTTGTTGCTTTTAGCTGCTGACGGAGAGAATTCTTATGCTCCAGTTTGGAATCTGTGATGTTGACATATTCGCCAATGATACAGAGCGCTTCTCCATAACTGCCGGAAACAAATACCCGATCAGACATTTCTTTTGCCTGTTCTTTCAAACCATGCTCCCGCAAAGTACGGGAAGCAATACCCAGCAGATTAAAAATGTTCCCATCTGCTCCGATCAGCGGACAATCCGGTTTATCTGCCAACGCTTCCGGTGTTTCTATAAATCCGCCTAAATAATTCGGCACAAAGTCCGACAGCCATGTGCCGCCATAGACTTCATGGGTCTGTAAACGCCACAGGGCAAGTTTTCCTATATCCAGTTTCACATCATCAAACGGGTAAAGCAGACAGGTCAGTTCGCCGTGCTGAAAAGCAGCCACATTCTCAAACTGACAGCCATCTTTCAATATGCCTGCTTTTGTCAGCATTTCATTGATCCCGTCCACCCACTCTGTCAGATCCCCGCCACAGCCCTGTAAAATCAGTCCTTCCTTATCCGGCATGCGGCGAAGATCCTCCGCAGTAATCGTGTTGATATTCAAAAAATCGCCTCCTATCGTTTTTGTTAAAATATATGTTTTGTCCGCAACTTAACCTCATTTCAAAGCACCGGAGTATTCTTATACAGCTCCCTTGAAAACAGGTGCAAAAAGCCCTTGAAAATCAAGGACTTTTAAGGCTAAGTTGCGGACATATCATGGTTGGTTTTGCCGCTTCCGGCGTTTGCGTTCCCGCTCGGATTTCCGTCTTGCATAGACCCGGCAGGCAGCGGAACAATATGCCTGGCTGGTTGTAGGAAGATATGCCTTTCCACACACAGGGCATATTCTGTCTCATGGAGGTGTCCTCGCCGGTAATGGCTGATTCCAGTGCTGCATCCACCGGCAGCACCGCTTTTTCAAAGTACCTGCAATAAGCACCGGTCCACCATTTATTCAGCATGTAACAAGGGCTGTCCAGAGGAAGGCAGATCTTATCCTGGGAGTCATAGTTGGCGCAAAGCTCCGTAACCAGCTTTCGGATCGTAGCCCGCTCCGAGCGGTTCAATTCTCTCTCCGCCATAACGCCTACCTTTCCGGGGCTCTGCTTTGCCGACCGCTGGAAATTTCGGTTGTATCAGTAACATTCCTGGGCTGTGAAAGGGCATCGGCGATAGAGTTCCGCTTTTTCTGTTTTGGTTCATGGTAAATAAAAAGTTCATTTTTTCCTGGTACATACAACAATCCATTTTCTTCGCAGCGGAAAATATCACATTCTTTGTCTGTTGAAACGGTATAAAAGTCTTTGTAATCATAAGGTGCTTTTTGCCGATCCTGATAGGTACACAGCCCTAAGTTGGGGTCACTTGCCAGCCGTTTCGATATGGCGAAAAAGTCGCCTTCTTTTTTGTGATTTTCGTATGGGCGTGAAGTGATAACCGCCATATTCAAAGGTTTTTCGATCGCTCATTTACGCCTGCCTTTCTTTACTGGAAATTCCAGCTTGAAATTCACATATTTACCGCCGGTATCATCCAGAATCACTTCCGCATCATAGGTCTTTCCTGTTTTTTCACTGTAAAGCCCGGACATAGAAATACGGCCCTCTTTCAAAAGAGCCGCTGCCACAGACTTTGTGATGGATTTTTTCTTGCTGGAAAAGAAACGGTTATCTTTCCAAAGAGCAAAAGAACATTCCCTGTTGTCGCAGAAAAAACCTTTCTTTCCTTCATATACCGGGGCTCCGCAGCGAGGACATACCCCTACGGCTTCATGTGCAGTTCCTCTGGAAGAAGGAAACAGATCCGCAAAACGTTCTTCCGGGGTAGTATGTTCTTTTACCAGCGTCCGGCTCATATCTGCAATCTGATCCATAAAAGATGTTGCCGACAGTTCGCCATGTTCCACTTGTTTCAGCATGGATTCCCATTCTGCAGTTAAGATGGGAGATTTGATATTGTCCGGCAGGACTGCGATCAGGTTCTTTCCTTTTTCCGTAGGAATGAGCTGCTTTTTCTCGCTGTACAAATCCGGCAGAAACCAGCTTTTCCAGTGTTGCCGCACGGGTAGCCGGAGTACCCAATCCTTTACGCTCGGCATCTTCCGGCATATCTTCCGCACCGGCAGTCTCCATAGCGGACAGCAGTGTGTCCTCCGTATAGTGTTTCGGCGGTGAAGTTTTCCCTTCACGGAGACTTGCTGATACAGCTTCAAAAGTCTGTCCTTCCTGCAGCACAGGGAGAGCGACAGCTTCATTTTCTTTGTGTTCCGTTTCACTCTGCCTGATACTCATACGGTGAATCCGTTCCACCTCTTTCCAGCCGGACTGTAAAATAGTCTTTCCTTTTGCCGTAAAAGTATATCCCTGGCAGTCCAATATAGCGGTGACCGCTTCAAATCGGTGTACCTGCGTTGTGGCACAAAGCAGTCTGACGGCAAGCAGGGTAAGCACATCCCGCTCCCCGGAAGGAAGCTCCGACAGGTCTGTCCGTGCAATCTCCACAGTTGGGATGATGGCATGGTGGTCGGTCACTTTGCTGTCGTCTGTTACCCGGTCAATGTCCGGCTCTCCGGCGCAGCCTTTTCCAAAGGGCATATTGTCACGCAGCCATAGGATCAGGGAAGCGGCGGTTGCCTGCATGTCCTTCGTCAAATACTGGCTGTCCGTTCTCGGATAGGTTGCCAGCTTCTTTTCATAGAGAGATTGCACATAATCAAGGGTCTGTTGAGCCGTATAGCCATAAATACGGTTACATTCCCTTTGCAGAGTTGTAAGGTCATAAAGGCGGGGAGGCTGTATAGTTTTTACCTGCTTTTCCGCAGAACGCACAAAAGCGGAGTTGTGGTCACAGTCCATACGGATTTTTTCAGCCTCGGATCGTTCCGTCATTTTTTCGCCGGAAGCAGTAAAACCTCCGCAGGTGATTTCCGGCACATAAAAAGGCTTGCTGATGAAGGATTCAATATCCGACTCACGCTGTACCAAAAGTGCCAGCGTCGGTGACATAACACGGCCGACATTTAGTGTGACACCATACAGGACAGAAAAGCCGGGTGGCATTGATCCCGATCAGCCAGTCGGCTCCTGCCCGGCATACTGCCGCATCATAGAGTTTATCGTAATCACTGCCGGGACGGAGATGGTCAAAACCCTCACGGATCGCCGCATCCTCCATACTGGAAATCCAAAGGCGTTCCATAGGCTTATTACATCCGGCATATTCATAGACCAGACGGAAGATCAGTTCTCCTTCACGCCCGGCATCCGTAGCGCATACCACAGAATCAACCCGTTTGTCCTTCATCAGCCGGCACAAAAGGGCAAGCTGCTTTTTCTTATCCTTTGGAACTTCATATTTCCAGTTTTCCGGTAGGATCGGAAGGTCCTCATACCGCCATTTGGCGTACTGTTCTTTGTAAGCCTCCGGCTGTGCCAGTTCCAAAAAGATGTCCCACGCACCAGCTCACCAGATAACCGGAACCTTCGAGATAACCGTCTTTTCTTTCCGTTGCGCCTAATACTGCTGCCAGTGACATAGCAACAGAGGGCTTTTCTGCAATCACAAGTTTCAATTTTTATTCCTCCTTCATAGTTTCAAATTCTTTATCCGCAAGTTTTCCGGTTTGCATAAGACACATCAACATAACGCCGGAAGCCATTCCTCCGGCAAAGGTAAGGAAATGTGAAATCAGGTTCCACATAAGCATTCCTCCTAAAAATGGGTAAAGAAAAACGCCCACTTCAAAGTGAGCGCATCAACAGGTATCTATTTTGTTTTTGGTTTCAAGTGATCCGGCAGGACGATCTCTCCAACCGGGATTTCCCGCAGTTCCTTTTTCATCCGATGGGTGAAGCGGATCGTCTTTGCCGTACCGCCGGTTTCCCGTCCGTCATATACAGCGATCACTCGGTCGGAGTGCTCCACCATATAGCGGTTTCTGTGGGAGTAGACGCTTGGGAGATATTTTTCCTGTATGACAACAACATCCGCACAAGCCTCCAGCAGTTCACGGGTTCTTGTTTTCTTATTCAGGCTGTCCAGACGTTTGCGGTAAGGGATCACTGCGATCAGCTCCAGCGCCGGATTAGTCTGCTTTCTTTCCAACACCAGCTCTGCAAAATACTGATCCACGCCATCTGCAAAGCTACTCATAAAACAGGTAAATCCATCTGTAACGGCAGCATCGATCTCATGTTCCAAAGCGGCTTTTATTTTGTTGATCTCATTCTGCGGCAAATCCCTGTGTCCGGTAACACAGCAAGTCTTTCCTTTCATCGGTCATCCCTCCATCTGATAGGTAAATTTCTTCACTTTTCACATAGTAATAGATTTTATTTAGCAAGTCAACGATAATACCCTTTTTCCTCTTTGCGGATAATAAAGGGGTGTAAGGTACAATCTATTACAGAATGGGAGGTGAAGGCGATGTATGAAGATTTTGTCCCGGAACGATTAGCGAAGCTGCGGACACAGAAAGGAGTTTCCGCACGCGATATGTCTTTATCGTTAGGTCAGGCAAACAACTACATCAATAATATTGAGAATAAAAAGTCACTTCCCGCTATGCAGTCTTTTTTCTACATCTGCGAATATCTGGGTGTGACTCCGCAGGAATTCTTTGACGAAGGAAATACTTACCCGGAAACCTTGAAGGAATTCATTGCAGAGGCAAGACAGCTTGATCCTCAATCCATGCAATATATCCTTGGTATTATGAAAGAACTCAATAGCAGAAAGTAGGCGGTCACGGTAATGGCCGCTTTTTTCGTGACTTTCTTTATTATATTTTATAATGTTCTCGAAATGTCCGCTCCCTATACCGATAAGTATTCAAAAACTGTTCCCCAAACAGCCTTTTTCTATTCGCCGGTACTGCCAAAGCTGCCGGTTCCTCGCTCTGTTCCCAGATCTGTTACAAAATCCGCAATGACAGTCGGCGTGATCACAAGCTGCCCGATACGGGCTCCCTTAAAAAGAGACTGCGCCTGATTGCTTACATTGCTGATGATCGCATGGATCTCTCCTCGGTAGCCGGAATCCACAGGTGGCAGTTCACAGACCAGACCTTTTACCGCCATACTGGTACGGGGAAAGATATATCCCGCATACCCATCCGGTATTTCCAGTCCAAAGCCAAGAGGAATTTTGGCGATTTCTCCGGGCTGTAAGGTGCAGTCATAGGGCAGATAAACATCTGCTCCGGCATCATTGCCATGAGGACGGTAAGGACGCTGGTGCTCCGGTACGCCAAAGTCAATCAGTTTTATTTTCATCGGCAGCCTCCTTCCCAAAGAGCAGGATAGTCTTTTTCTAAAATATCCTCTGGCGTCATATCTGCCTGCAGTTTTCGCCCGCAGGTCATTTTCCCTTCCAGACATCGATCCAACTGACAAAAAGGCCCGGTCAGTGACGGGGCAAACAAGGCAGGGCTTTAGGTCATAAAGTTCTTTCCAGACCTTTAACAGCACGATCCTTGTTTCATCTGTATTTCTTCGGCATACCCGCTGGCCGATGATATGTTTCCACTGATAAGGGGTGGTGCTGATGAGCAGTACATTCCGTAATCCCTGGGGCGTGGCATAGCCGGCCGCATCGTGCCCGCTTCCGGCAGTGCACAGGGCTTCATAACATTTCATGCTTTCATTACAACTTTTTAAGTACAGCTCCTGTACCACAGCCGGAGCCGTCATAATAGAATACGGGACAGCGAAATCCGCCTGTCCCGTATAGTTGCTGTACTGCAGCGATGCACTCATAAATTTTACTTCGTTCTGGTGGCGGGTGATCTGCGCCAGAAAACGCCTGCTGGCGCCGACAATGGCTACCGTGATCACCGCAAATTTCTGGATGGTAGGATGGGGAAGCGCCCCCATAGCTGCTACTGTCTGAACGCTGAATGATTTTTCGTAGAGCTCCATCAGGTCGTCCATTGAGGCAATCTTATGTCCCTGCTGGGTAAGTCTTGCCGCAAAGACCATGTTTTTTTTTTGCTTCCGCTACCGCCTGGCAGTTCAAAATTTTTACTTCAATCTGTTTAATTTGGTAGCCAGCCCTCCTTTCGATGATAACTTTCACGAACTGTCTGTGATCGCACAGGCATGTGCTTATGGTGGATATGGTTTAGCGGGAACGGGTTCTTCCGTTGCGCACCGATGATGTAACCGGACAAAAATGCGGCACGGAACCAATGGCCTGCATTAGTTTATGTGCCTGTTATCTGTCGTCCGTCCACACACATAATCGGTTGGAGACTGAAAACAGAGCAATTAATGCCGACGGTCAGGCTGCCGTGTCGCCCATGAAGATTTACCGACCACGTGCTCGGCATTTCCAAAACATTGTAGAAGAACGGCACCAACACGCCCAATGGCCGAACGCCAGCATGGCATATATATACTGGTGAAGCATGGCGAAGAAAGTCGTCCAACAATGGC
>VOFJ01002945.1_pt1 | contig 21512 bp, 25 predicted proteins | sample 5384081 | NCBI WGS metagenome assembly VOFJ01 (sample SAMN12384729, study PRJNA508395) | human gut metagenome | isolation source: healthy gut I | host: Homo sapiens | reverse complement strand
TTTTTTTTTTTTTTTTTTTTTTTTTTTTTTTTTTTTTTTTTTCATGTATTGCTTGTCCCGAACGACACGTTCCTCAACGATGCCGATGACCGCGTCGCCATCGTGACCGGACCGAACATGGCCGGCAAATCCACCTATATGCGCCAGACCGCGCTCATCGTGCTCATGGCGCAGATGGGCTCGTTCGTCCCGGCGAAAAGCGCCGTCATCGGCGTGGTCGACCGCGTGTTCACGCGCATCGGCGCGTCCGACGACCTTGCCGCCGGACAGAGCACGTTCATGGTCGAGATGAGCGAGATGGCCAACATCCTCCGCCACGCCACGGCGCAGAGCCTGCTCATTTTGGATGAGATCGGCCGCGGCACGTCGACATATGACGGCATGGCCATCGCGCGCGCGGTGCTCGAATACTGCGCAGACCCCCGCCGTCTCGGCGCCAAGACCATGTTCGCCACGCACTACCATGAGCTGACCGCGCTCGAGCAGGCGCTGCCCGGCGTGCGCAACTACAACATCACGGCCAAAAAGCAGGGCGGCACGCTGCTGTTCCTGCGCAAGATCGTCGCGGGCGCGGCCGACGACAGCTACGGCATCGAGGTCGCAAAGCTCGCCGGCGTGCCGGACACGATCATCACGAAGGCCAAGACCTACCTGCGCGAGCTGGAGTCCGGCGCGGCGCAGCCCGCCGCCCCCGCGCACCCGGCGCAGGACGATGCGCAGATGACGCTCGGCGACGCCGCCGGAGACGTCATCGCCGAGCAGCTGCGCGCCATCGACCTCAACACCATCACGCCGCTCGAGGCCATGCGCCTGCTCTTTGAGCTGCAGCAGAAAGCGAGGGGCTGATATGCGCAGAGCCAAAGCAGAGTGGAGCGATCCCATGCCCCGCGGCGCGCGTATCGCGGGCTGGGTCTATTTTCCCATCCACGTGGCCGCGCTGCCGCTGACGATCGGCGCACTGCTCATGGCGGTGCTCGGCAAACTGCCGTCGGACGTGACGTGCAACGTCTGGTATTACCTCATCGGCCTCGTGTTCACGCTCGCCGTCATGTGGCGCTTCCTGCACCGCAGCTATGACACGATGGCCGGCAGCATCCTGCGCTGCATCGGCATGATGCTCGCCGCCTACGGCATCGACGTGCTGCTCTCGCTCGTGCTGCAGCTCGGCACGGGGCTCATCGGCGAGCTGCCCGTGCCGAACAACGACGCCGTGACCGGCCTTGCCAAAGTGGACTGCAAGCGCATGATCGCCGTCGCGGTGCTCATGGCGCCGCTCGTGGAGGAGTGCCTGTTTCGCGGCGTGGTCTTCGGCACCATCCGGCCGCACAGCCGCTTCTGGGCGTATGCCGTGTCGATCGCGCTCTTTTCGCTCTACCACGTCTGGCAGTACGTCGTCATGTACGGCGATCCGAAGCTGCTGCTCTCGGCGCTGGCGTATGTGCCGGTGTCGGCCGCGCTCACGTTCTGCTATGAGCAGACGCGCTCGATCTGGCCGCCGGTGTTTTTCCACATGTGCATCAACGCGCTCTCGCTCGCGGTACTCGCCGGGTGAGCGCAGAAAAGATCCGCCGCTTTCCGACTCCGGAAAGCGGCGGATCTTTATGCTTCGATTTTCTCGTACACGCAAAACTGATAGCCCACGCCGTCATGCTCGGCGCGCGGCTCGGCGGACACGCAGCGCCACGCGGGGTCAGCGTCCAAATCCGGGAAAAACACGTCCGAGTGGGGCGCAGCGTCGATTTTTGTGACGTATACGCGCGTCATGTGGGGGAACATCTGCCGGAACACACTGTCTCCGCCGATGACGAAGCAGCGCGCGTGCTGCACGGCGGCAGCCACGGCCTCGTCCGGGGAATGCACCACCTGCGCGCCGTCGATCGTGATGTTCCGGCGCGAGAGCACAAAGTTTTCGCGGCCGGGCAGCGGCTTTCCGCCCGGAAAATCCTCCAGCGTGCGCCGCCCGACGATCACGGCGGCGCCCATCGTCAGCTCCCGGAAGCGGCGGCGGTCGGCGGGGATCACGAGCGGCTGTGTGCCCTTGGCACCGATGCCCCAGTCGGCATAGACGGCAACGATTGCATCCATGGCAGGCCCTCCTTACACCGCTATGGGGATTTTCCCCGTGAACTCGCTGTATTCGTAGCCCTCGACCTGGAAGCTGTCGCGGGTGAAGGCATAAAAATCGTTGACGGACGGGTCGATGACAAACTTCGGCGCGGCCTTGGGTTCGTTTTGGATGATCTGCTCGATGACCGGCACGTGGCGGTCATAGATGTGCGCGTCGGCAATGACGTGCACCAGCTCGCCCACCTGCAGGCCGGACACCTGCGCAAACATATGCACGAGCACCGCGTACTGCACCACGTTCCAGTTGTTCGCCGCCAGCATATCCTGACTGCGCTGGTTCAGTATGGCGTTGAGGGTGTTGCCCGAGACGTTGAAGGTCATCGAATAGGCGCAGGGGTAGAGCGCCATCTCGTGCAGATCCTCGAACGTGTAGATGTTCGTCAGGATGCGGCGGGAGGCGGGGTTGTGCTTCAGGTCATAGAGCACGCGGTCCACCTGGTCGAATTCGCCCTCGGGATACTGGTGCTTTACGCCCAGCTGATAGCCGTAGGCCTTGCCGATCGAGCCGGTCTCGTCGGCCCAGCTGTCCCAGATGTGGCCGCGCAGGTCGTGGATGTTGTTTGACTTCTGCTGCCAGATCCACAGCAGCTCGTCCACGGCGGTCTTCCAATAGGTGCGCCGCAGCGTCAGCAGCGGAAACTCCTCGGACAGGTCGTAGCGGTTGACGATGCCGAACTTCTTGACCGTGTGCGCCGGAGCGCCGTCGTCCTCCCAGTGGGGGCGCACGGTCCGGTCGGTATCCCAGACGCCGTTTTCCAGTATGTCGCGGCAGTTGCGGATGAATACCTCGTCTGCGTAGCTCATGATTCGGCTCCTTTCGAAAAAACAATGACATATCAGTTTATCACACGGACGGCAGGGTTGTAAATGGCGAAAGCCGAAAACGCGCCGCACCGCGGTTATTTTACGAAAGGCATAAAAATGCAGGGTAAATTTGGTCAAAATGCCACGGAGATTTGACACGTTTTTTGCACACAGACCGTCCCGTTTTCGGCTGCGGGATGCTATAATCAAAGAAGCGATACCCTAAATCATGAAACGGAGGATATCACATGAAGCACATGAAGAAATTGCTTTCTCTGCTGCTGGTGCTTTGCCTTGTGCTGAGCCTGAGCTGCACGGCATTTGCGGCCGGAGCGGAAAAGCCGCTGGACGGAAAGACCGTCATCCTGCACTCGAACGACGTGCACGGTGCGATCGATCTGTACGCGGCCATGGCAGCCCTGAAGGCGGACTATGAGGCGCAGGGCGCGGAGGCCATCCTTGCCGACGCCGGCGACTACAGTCAGGGGCACCGTCTATGTCAGCGTCAACAAGGGCGCGGACGCGGTGACCATGATGAACGCGACCGGCTATGACGTTGTCACCCTCGGCAACCACGAGTTTGACTACGGCTATGCGCAGCTGGCGGAGAACATGAAGGCCGCCAAGTTCCAGGTCCTGTGTGCCGACGTGCTCGGTGCCGACGGCAAGACCATCTATGACGCCAACACCATCATCGAAAAGGGCGGCGTGAAGATCGGCTTCTTCGGTCTCGAGACGCCCGAGGCGCAGACCAAGGCCAACCCCAAGCTCATTCAGGGCCTGAAGTTCCTCGCCGGTGCGGACGGCAAGGAGCTCTATAACTGCGCGGCCGCACAGGTCGCAGACCTGAAGGCGAAGGGCGCAGACCTCGTCGTCTGCCTCGCGCATCTGGGCGTGGACGAGAGCTCCGAGCCCTACACCTCCTATGATCTGGCCAAGAACGTGCAGGGCATCGATTTCATCATCGACGGCCACTCCCACACCGTCATGACCGCCGGCCCGAACGGCGAGCCTATCCAGTCGACCGGCACGGCCTTTGCCAACATCGGCGTCATCACCATCGACAACGCCACGAAGAAGATCGTCGGCAACGAGCTCAAGGCCATCTGGCACACCGAGAAGAATGCCGACGGCAAGTCCGTCACCGTCGTTGACTACAAAACGCGCGACGAAAAGGTCGCCGCGGCCGCCAAGGCCATCATCGACCCCATCGACAAGGCTTACGGTGAGAAGTTCGCCGTGAGCGAGGTGGCGCTCAACGGCGCGAAGGCGCCCAACGGCAACCGTGACTCCGAGACCAACCTCGGCGACTTGATCACGGACGCCATGCTCTGGAAGGTGCTTGCCGACGCAGAGATCACCGTTCCGGAGGAGAACGTGGTCGCCATCACCAACGGCGGCGGCATCCGCGCGAGCATCGGTGTGGGCGACGTCACGAAGAAGGACATCAACACCGTGCTGCCGTTCGGCAACACGCTCGCCGTGGTCTACGTGAAGGGCTCCGAGCTGCTCGAGGCGCTCGAGGCCAGCACGTACTGCACGCCGGAATCCATCGGCGGCTTCCCGCAGGTGGCGGGCATGCAGTTCACGGTCGCGACGTATGAAACGTACGACAAGAACGACGAATCCTATCCGAACTCCACGTACTACGGCCCCAAGACCATCAACCGCGTGACCATCGGCTCGATCAACGGCAAGGACTTTGACCCCGAGGCCACCTATGCCGTCATCACGAACAACTTCGTAGCCGGCGGCGGCGACACGTACTATGCGTTTGCCGCAGCCACCAACCAGTTCGACACCGGCCTGCCGCTGGACGAGGTGGTCATGGAATACATCACCAAGGAGCTCAAGGGCGTGATCGGCGAGACCTATGCCGAGCCTGCCGGCCGCATCGTGGTCGATCAGGGCGTCGCCCCGGCGATCGCCGATGTGCAGAGCATGGTCATGGGCGAGGCTTCCTACACGGCCGAGAGCTACAAGGCCTATGCCGCCGTCGAGGCCAAGCTGGCCGCTGCCGAGACCGAGGCCGAGCGCGTGGCGCTGTGCGCCGAGCTGCGCGCCGCGGTTTCCGGTCTGAAGGTTGTTGAAAACACGTTTGACGACGCCACGAGCGGCTGGTATAAGCCCGCTGTCGACTTTGCGCAGGCGTCCGGCCTGATGTCTGGCATGGGCGACAACAAGTTCGCCCCCGACGTCACGACGACCCGCGCCATGGTCGCGCAGGTGATGTATGAGCTCGCCGACGAGCCCGACGTGTCCGGCCTGACCTGCCCGCTGAGCGATGTCGACTCCACCGCGTGGTACGCGGATGCGGTCATCTGGGCCTACAACGCCGGCGTGGTCAGCGGCTATGAGGACGGCACGTTCCGCCCGGGCCGCGCCATCACCCGTCAGGAGATGGCCGTCATGTTCTACGGCATGCTCTTCGGTACGGATTCCATCCTCGCCGAGGATGACATCAAGCTCGCCCTCGGCGCGTTCAAGGACGGCGACACGGTCGCTTCCTGGGCACGCGAGGCGGTCGCTGTCTGCTACATCAGCGGGATCATGGTCGGCGACAACGGTTCCTTCAAGCCGACCGACCTGCTCAGCCGCGCGCAGCTCGCGCAGGTGTTCCGCAGCTTCTACGAGACGCAGCTGACCTTTGCGCTCGACGAGCTTCCGGCTGCGCCCGACCAGCCGAGCACGCCCGAGCAGCCCAGCACGCCCGAGCAGCCCAGCACGCCTGTGCAGCCGAGCGCGCCCGAGCAGCCCAGCATGCCCACCGCAGCGTAATTGCAATCCCCCCCGCCCGCACGGAGACCCGTGCGGGCGGTCTCCTTTTTGTGCGTTTTGCGCATGGGATCGTGCTTGACAATTCCGGAAAACCTTTTACAATATAGGGCGAACCGATCCGAAGAGTCTACAAGGAGGTTTTTGATATGAATCTGAACAAATATCTGGACATCGCACCCGAGGTGCAGCAGGCGCTCGCAGACGGCCGCCCGGTCGTCGCGCTCGAGAGCACGATCATCTCCCACGGCATGCCCTATCCGAAAAATGTGGAAACGGCGCTGCTCGTCGAGCAGACCCTGCGCGACAACGGCGCAGTGCCCGCCACCATCGCCATCCTCGGCGGCCGCCTGAAGGCCGGCCTGTCCAAGGAGGAGATCACCTACCTCGGCAAGAGCGGGCGCAAGGTCGCCAAGGTCTCCCGCCGCGACCTGCCGGTCATCTGCGCGCGCGGCGCGGACGGCGCGACCACCGTCACCACGACGATGATGATCGCCCACATGGCGGGCATCTCCGTCTTTGCCACCGGCGGCATCGGCGGCGTGCACCGCGGCGCCGAGACGACCATGGACATCTCCGCCGACCTGGAGGAGCTGGCGCAGACGCCGGTCATGGTCGTGTGCGCGGGCGCGAAGGCCATCCTCGACCTCGGCCTGACGCTGGAGTATCTCGAGACGAAGGGCGTGCCCGTGCTCGGCTACGGCACGGACGAGCTGCCCGCGTTCTACACCCGCGAGAGCGGCCTCGGCGTCGACGCGCGCGTCGACACGCCGGAGGATCTGGCTGCGATCTTCCAGGCACAGCGTGACCTCGGCCTCAAGACCGGCATGCTCGTCACGAATCCGATCCCGCAGCAGTATGCCATGGACAAGGCCGTCATCGACAAGGCCATCGATCAGGCGCTCGCCGAGAGCCATGAACAGGGCATCCACGGCAAGGAGACCACGCCGTTTCTGCTCGCGCGCGTGGCGGAGCTCACCGGCGGCGACAGCCTCGAGAGCAACATCCAGCTCGTGCTCAACAACGCCCGCGTCGCAGCCAAGACCGCTGTCGCCCTCTGCAAATGAAGGGCGGTGCGTGGCTCGTGCTCGCCGTATCCATGCTGATGGGGCTCGGTCTCACCATCGGGGCGATCGCCTCACGCAGGCAGATGCGCACCGCCGTCGTGGTGGTGCTGTGTCTGGTTGGCATCGGCATCGTGCTTGCCGGTGCGGCGCTGAGCATCGGCATCGGCATTTTGTGAGCGCGTGAAACTGCATAGGCAAAAAACACCGCAGACCAACTGGTCTGCGGTGTTTTTTGTCAGCGGGAGTTATTCGCTGCCGGGCTGCGGCTTTGCGACGCGGAAGATCATGCGCGGGGTCTCGGTGCTGGCCTTCGTGTTCGGGGCGATGGACTCGGTGATGAACGAGTTGCCGCCGATGACGGAGTTTGCGCCGATGACGGTCTTGCCGCCGAGAATGGACGCGCCGGAGTAGATCGTGGCGTTGTCGCCGACGGTCGGGTGGCGCTTGCCGGTCACGGCGTGACCGTGGCGCGGACTGAGCGCGCCGAGCGTCACGCCCTGATAGAGCTTGACGTGGTCGCCGATGACGGTCGTCTCGCCGACGACGATGCCGGTGCCGTGGTCGATGAAGAAGTACCGATCTGCGCGCCGGGGTTGATGTCGATGCCGGTCGCGCCGTGGGCATATTCGCTCATGATGCGCGGGATGAGCGGCACGCCGCTCTCATACAGCTCGTGCGCGACGCGGTAGACGAAGATGGCATACAGGCCGGGGTAGGAGAAGATGACCTCCTCCTTGCTGCCGGCGGCAGGATCGCCGTCGAAGTTCGCGGTCACGTCCTTCATGAGGATGGTCTGGATCTGCGGCAGGCGGCACAGGAAGCGGTCGCAGACGGCGTTTGTGCGCTCGCGCAGCTCGCTCTCGTCCGCGATCGTGTTGGAAAAGGCCAGATGCACCTGCTCGCGCAGGTCGGTGTAGATCTCGCCGAGCAGGAACTCCGCAAACGTCTCAGCCGAGACGTGCGACACCGTGCCGCCCGCGAAATACGCCGGGAAGAACACCTTCTGCAGATTCTCAATGATCTTGATGATGACCTTGCGGTCGGGCATGCGCAGGTGCTCGCTGTACATGGGCACCTCGGCGGTCTCGTAGCCGTTGGCGATCTGTGCGGCAACGGCGTGCAGCAGACTTTTTTGCGTCATGATGGGCAATCTCCTTTTCGATTTTCTTCTTTTTTCCACGGGCTGCAGACAAAAAACGCAGGAAGCGCGCTGCTTCCTGCGTAAAAACCATTGTGGATACCATACGGGCGCGATCCCGCGGCCGTAGAGCTACCGGCAGAAAGCGACGCAGCTTTGCGCACGACAACAACAGGCCGTCGGACATGCCGCGACCCGGATGCTGCTGCAGCTGCAAAGACGCATTGCTCAGGCTCCTTCCGGTAATGCCCCTTCGATGGGGCGCTCTGGTATCTTGTATAACACGAACTGCCGCACTTGTCAAGTGACGATGTGCCGCACTTGTCGCACGCACCGCTCAGGTGCGCTTTTTCGGCAGCTTCGTGATGCGGCCGTCGCCGTGGTCGATGTATGTGTTTTCGAGCACGTCGATCGTGCTGCGCCGCCAGTCGGCGATGTATTCCTCGCGCAGCGTCTTGCGCTCGGCCTGTTCGTCGGGCGTGAGCTCGCGCTCGCGCGCGATGCGCGTCAGCTCGCTGATGCGATCCATCTTTTCCTGTGTCAAGGCTTCTTCTCCTCTCAGTTTTTCAGGCTGTGCAGCGGGGCGGGGATGCGCCCGCCGCGGGCGATGAACTCGGCCGCGCTGCAGCGGTTGACCGGCATGACCGGTGCACTGCCGAGCAGCCCGCCGAATGCCACCGTGTCGCCCACGCGTTTTCCGGGCGCGGGGATGATGCGCACGGCGGTGGTCTTGTTGTTGACCATGCCGATGGCGGCCTCGTCTGCGATGATGGCGGAGATGGTCTCGGCCGTGGTGTCGCCGGGCACGGCGATCATGTCCAGACCGACCGAGCACACGCACGTCATCGCCTCGAGCTTCTCGATCGTCAGGCGTCCGGCCTCGGCCGCGGCGATCATGCCGGCGTCCTCCGACACGGGGATGAACGCGCCCGAGAGCCCGCCGACGTGGGACGAGGCCATGACGCCGCCCTTTTTCACCGCGTCGTTGAGCAGCGCGAGCGCCGCCGTCGTGCCGGGTGCACCGACGGATTCCAGCCCCATCTCCTCGAGCACGGCGGCCACGCTGTCACCGACGGCGGGCGTCGGTGCGAGCGACAGGTCCACGATGCCGAACGGCACGCCCAGCCGCGCGGATGCCTCCTGCGCCACGAGCTGACCCATGCGCGTGATGCGGAAGGCCGTCTTTTCACCGTCTCGGCCACGACGTCGAACGGCTGACCGTGCACGCTCCTGAGCGCGTGCTGCACGACGCCCGGACCGGACACGCCGACGTGCACCTCGCACTCCGGCTCGCCCACGCCGTGAAACGCGCCCGCCATGAAGGGGTTATCCTCCACGGCGTTGGCAAAGACGACGAGCTTGGCGCAGGCCATGCCGCCCTGCGCGGCGGTGAGTGCGGCGGCGCGCTTGACGGTGCGCCCCATCTCGGCCACAGCGTCCATGTTGATGCCTGCGCGCGTCGAGCCGACGTTCACGCTCGCGCACACCAGCTCCGTCCCGGCCAGCGCCTCCGGAATGGAGGCGATGAGCACGCGGTCAGAGTCCGTCATGCCCTTTTGCACGAGCGCGGAAAAGCCGCCGAGGAAGTTGACGCCGATCTCATGCGCGGCGCGGTCGAGCGCCTGCGCATACGGCACATAGGACTGTGCGCCCGAGCCCGCCGCGACGAGCGAGATGGGCGTGACGGACACGCGCTTATTCACGATCGGGATGCCGAACTCGGCCTCGATATCCTCGCCCGTGCGCACGAGCCGCCCCGCGAGGCGGCAGATCTTGTCGTACACCTTCGTGCAGCTGCGCGCGATGTCCGTGTCCGCGCAGTCGAGCAGGGAGATGCCCATGGTAATGGTGCGGATGTCGAGATGCTGCTGGTCGATCATGGCGATCGTCTGCAAAATTTCACTGCGGTTGATCATGGCTGTATCCTCTCAGATGCGGTGCATGGCGTTGAAGATGTCCTCGCGCTGGGCGCGGATCTGCAGGCTGCGCTGCGCGCCGGCCTCGTCGAGCGCGCGGGCGAGGTCTGCAAACGGGACGGTGCACTGCGACGCGTCCACGAGCATGATCATCGTGAAATACTCCTGCAGCACCGTCTGGCTGATGTCCAGCACGTTCACACCGTACTGCGCCAGCAGGGCGGTCACGTCGGCGATGATGCCGACATGGTCTTTTCCGATCACGGTTACGATTGCACGCATAGATTGTCCTCCTTATTGACCGATCGCGCCGAGCTCATCGAGATCGCGCTCGAACGCGGGAATGAAATGCTCCAGAAAATACTGCACCTCCGGCAGGGGAGAGGCCTCGAGCGCCGCGCGTGTCTGCGCCTCGGCGGAGAGAAACTCGTTGTTGCCGGCCTTGCGCTCCTCGATGCACTTGATGTAGGCCGAGAGCTTGTCGGCCGCCTTCACGAGCGGGTAAATGTCGCCGTCCTTGTCCTCGCTGAGCACATCGGCATAGGTCGCGCGCAGCTCCGGCGGCAGCATGCCGAGCAGCTTCTGCACGGCCAGATCCTCCACCGCGTGGTAGGCCGACATGATCTCGGCGTTGTGATACTTGATCGGTGTCGGCAGGTCGCCCGTGAGGATCTCGGACGCGTCGTGATACAGCGCCGCCGTCGCAAGGGCGTTGACGTCGCACGGCTTGCGGAAGATGTCGCGCCGGATCACGCCGAGCGCGTGGGCGAGCACCGCGACCATGTGGCTGTGCTCCTGAATGTTCTCGGGCAGGGCGTTGCGCATCAGCCCCCAGCGCGCGATATAGCGCATGCGCGAAATGAGCGCAAAGAAGTTGGAATCCATCGTTTGCTCCCCTCAAAACGGAAAATTTACAATCTGGGCACATTTTATCATGCCGTTCGGGGAATGTAAACACGAAAAAGTGTTGCAATATCAGGTTTTCCATGCTAAAATGCAGATTTGTGCAAACAGAAATATCTAAAAAATGTGATTCTCTTTGAGGAAGTGTGCAAAATGGAGAAATTGAGAAACATCGCCATCATCGCCCACGTTGACCATGGCAAGACCACGCTGGTCGACGAAATGCTCAAGCAGGGCGGTGCATATCGCGAGCATCAGGAAGTCGTCGAGCGCGTCATGGACTCCAACGATCTGGAGCGTGAGCGCGGCATCACGATCCTGGCCAAGAACACCGCCGTGCGCTACGGCGACACGAAGATCAACATTGTCGACACGCCGGGTCACGCCGATTTCGGCGGCGAGGTCGAGCGTGTCCTGAAGATGGTCAACGGCGTCATCCTGCTCGTGGATGCCGCCGAGGGTCCCATGCCGCAGACGCGCTTCGTGCTCAGAAGGCGCTCGAGCTCGGCCACCGCGTCATCGTCGTCATCAACAAGATCGACCGCCCCGACCAGCGCATCCACGAGGTCATCGACGAGGTGCTCGAGCTGCTCATGGACCTCAACGCCACCGACGAGCAGCTTGACTCGCCCATGCTCTTCTGCTCCGGCCGTCAGGGCACCGCGTCCTACTCCCCGGATGTGCCGGGCAAGGATCTGCGCCCGCTGTTCGAGACGATCCTGGAGTACATCCCCGCTCCGGAACAGAATGTCGACGCGCCGTTCCAGATGCTTGTGTCGTCCATCGACTACAACGAGTTTGTCGGCCGCATCGCCATCGGCCGCATCGAGCGCGGCGTCATCCGCCAGAACGAGGAGATCGCCGTGTGCAACTACCACCAGCCGGATGCGCCGGCCAAGAAGGCCAAGGCCGTGTCCATGTATGAGTTCGAGGGCCTGCAGCGCGTGCCCGTCACGGAGGCGGAGGCCGGCAGCATCATCGCCATGTCCGGCATCGGCGACATCACCATCGGCGACACGATCTGCGCGCCGAGCTGCGTCGAGCCGATCGAGTTTGTCAAGATCTCCGCGCCCACGATGGAGATGACCTTCTCCGTCAACGACGGCCCGTTTGCCGGCCGCGAGGGCAAGTTCGTCACCAGCCGCCAGATCCGCGAGCGGCTCTACCGCGAGACGCTCAAAGACGTGTCTCTGCGCGTGACCGATCTCGAGGGCGCGACGGATTCGTTCAACGTCGCCGGCCGCGGCGAGATGTCGCTGTCCATCCTCATCGAGACCATGCGCCGCGAGGCTATGAGTTCCAGGTCTCGCCCCCGCGCGTGCTCTACCAGACGATCAACGGCCAGAAGTGCGAGCCCATCGAGCGCCTCGTCGCGGATGTCCCGACCGATGCGGTCGGCTCCGTGATCGAAAAGCTCAGCGCCCGCAAGGGTGAGCTGCAGCAGATGGAGCCCATCGGCAAGCGCACGCGGCTGGAGTTTCTCGTGCCGGCGCGCGGCCTGTTCGGCTACCGCAACGAGTTCATGACCGACACAAAGGGCGAGGGCATCATGGCCTCCGTCTTTGACAGCTACGCCCCGTACAAGGGCGACCTCAGCCGCCGCAACACCGGCTCGCTCGTCTCGTTCGAGACCGGCGAGAGCATCACCTACGGCCTGTACAACGCGCAGGAGCGCGGCCAGCTGTTCATCGGCGCGGGCGTGCCCGTGTACGCCGGCATGGTCGTCGGCGTGTCGCCGAAGCAGGAGGACATCACCGTCAACGTCTGCAAGAAAAGCAGCTGACCAATACCCGTGCCGCCGGCTCTGACGACGCGCTGCGTCTCGTGCCGCCGCGCAAGCTGAGCCTGGAGCAGAGCCTGGAGTTCCTTGCGGACGACGAGCTGCTCGAGGTCACGCCCAAGAGCCTGCGCATCCGCAAGCGCATCCTCGACCACGAGCGCCGCATGAAGGCCGCGCACGGCAAGGGCGCAAAATAAATCTTTACAAGCGCGCCGCGATGTGCTATTGTAAAACAGTCCATGTGCCCGGATCCGGGGTCTGGCCGCTTTGCAGCGGTTCCTTTCCGCCCGGTTCTGCGCCAGCGGATACGAAATAAAGAAAGGAATGTATCACCATGATCACCAAGACCGAAAAGACCGCAGTCATCGAAGCCAACAAGACGCACGAGGGCGACACCGGCTCGCCGGAGGTCCAGATCGCCATCCTCACCGAGCGCATCCGTCAGCTCACCGAGCACCTGAAGGTGCACCCGAACGACAAGCACAGCCGTCTGGGCATGTACAAGATGGTCGGCAAGCGCCGCCGTCTGCTCGACTACCTCGCCAAGAAGGACATCGAGCGTTATCGTGCGATCATTGCAAAGCTGAACATCCGCAAGTAAGTTCGGCTTTTCCGAAGGGTATGAACGTTTGAAAGCAGGGGGATAATTTCATATTGTCCCCCTGCTTTTTTCGTCCGCGCCCGAATGTTCATCTTTCGGGAGCGCCGCTGCCCAGTATTTGAATCTGCGCCCCATCGCGTATGGGACGCGGATGCAAGTGCTGGCTCTGGCGTTTCCGCTGACAAAAGAAAGGAGCACCAGAACCATGATCATCACCACGCACAAGCAGTTCCCCAACTACAAGCGCTACGAGATCGAGTACGAAGGCCGTCCCCTCGTGATGGAGACCGGCAAGCTCGCCGAGCTGTGCAACTCCGCCGTCCTCGTCAGCTACGGCGAGACGACCGTGCTCGTCACCTGCACGGCTTCCGCCCGCCCGAAGGACGGTGTGGATTACTTCCCGCTGTCCGTGGACTTCAATGAGAAGCTCTACGCCGTCGGCCGCATCCCCGGCAGCTTCATGCGCCGCGAGGGCAAGCCCAGCCTGCCCGCCGTGCTGGCCAGCCGCCTGATCGACCGCCCGATGCGCCCGCTCTTCCCGAGCGACCTGCGCAACGACGTCATCATCGCCTGCGAGGTGCTGTCCGTCGACCGTGACTGCAGCCCGGAGATCACCGCCATGATCGGCGCGAGCGCCGCGGTGAGCATTTCCGACGTGCCGTTCAACGGCCCCATCGCCGGCATCGTCCTCGGCTGGGACGGGGAGAAGTACCTCTTCAACCCCACGCAGGAACAGCGCAAGACCAACCGCATGATCACCACCATCGCCGCCACCCACAAGAAGATCGTCATGATCGAGTCCGAGGCCGATCAGGTGCCGGACGACGTCATGTACGAGGGCATCGTGCAGGCGCATGCGCATCTGCAGCCCGTGCTCGACCTCATCGACAAGATGGTCAGCGAGATCGGCAAGCCGAAGTTCGAGTACGAGCACGCCTCCTTTGACGAGGAGCTGTTCGAGCTCCTGTGCGCCAACGAGATGGAGGCCATGGAGTACTGCATGGACACCGACGACAAGAACGTGCGCGAGGCGCGCGTGAACGAGTGGATCGCCGCCGTGCAGGAGAAGTATCTCGACGAGCATCCGGACATGATGCAGTTCATGGACGAGATCCTCTACAAGATGCAGAAGAAGATCGTCAAGAAGTGGCTGCTCGCCGGTCACCGCGTTGACGGCCGCAAGATGAACGAGATCCGCCCGCTCGATGCCGAGGTCGGCGTGATCCCGCGCGTGCACGGCTCGGGCCTGTTCACCCGCGGCCAGACGCAGGTGCTGTCCATTGCCACGCTTGCCACGCTGTCCATGGCGCAGAAGCTCGACACCATCTGGGAAGAGGAAGAAAAGCGCTTCATGCACCACTACAATATGCCGCCGTACTCCACCGGTGACGCCCGTGCCGCCCGCAGCACCAACCGCCGCGAGTACGGCCACGGCGCGCTCGTTGAGAAGGCGCTGCAGTGCGTCATCCCGCCGGTCGAGGAGTTCCCGTACGCCATCCGCGTGGTGTCCGAGGTGCTCTCGTCCAACGGCTCGACGTCGCAGGGCTCCATCTGCGGCTCCACGCTCGCGCTCATGGACGCCGGCGTGCCCATCAAGGCGCCGGTCGCCGGCATCTCCTGCGGCCTGATCCAGGACGGCGACGACTTCACCACCTTCATCGACATCCAGGGCGTTGAGGACTTCCACGGCGAGATGGACTTCAAGGTCGCCGGCACGAAGGACGGCATCACCGCCATCCAGATGGACCTGAAGAACGACGGCCTCAAGCACGAGATCGTCAAGGAGGCGTTCCGCATGACGCGCGAGGCGCGCTTCCAGATCCTCGACGAGATCATGCTCAAGGCGATCGCCGAGCCGCGCAAGGAGCTGGCCGATTCCGCCCCGAAGATGATCCAGATGAAGATCAACCCCGACAAGATCCGCGAGGTCATCGGCTCCGGCGGCAAGGTCATCCAGAAGATCTGCGCCGACACCGGCTGCAAGATCGACATCGAGGACGACGGCTCCATCTTCATCGCCTCCGAGGACATCGAGGCCTGCCGCGCCGCGCGCCAGACCATCGAGAACATCGTCTTTGAGCCCGAGGTCGGCGAGCTGTACTACGGCAAGGTCTCCAACATCCGCAGCGAGTTCGGCGCATGGGTCGAGCTGGCTCCGGGCAAGGACGGTCTCGTCAAGATCAAGGATCTTGAGTTCAAGCGCACCGAGAAGGTCGAGGACGTGCTCAAGATCGGCGACATGACCTGGGTCAAGGTCATGAACGTTGACGACCGCGGCCGCATCGACCTGTCCCGTAAGGACGCGATGCGCGAGAAGGGTCTCATGTAATCTCGATATCAGCACAACTGTGTGGGCGGGGTGCAAGACACTCCGCCCATTTTTTCAGGGGGGGCACAGCACACTATGTACGAAAAACGAACGCTGCCGAACGGCGTGCGCATGGTCTATGAGCACATGCCGCACGTGCGCTCGGCGGCCATCGGCGTGTGGATCGGCGTCGGCTCGCGCTACGAATCGCCGAGCAATGCCGGCAGCGCGCACTTCATCGAGCATATGCTCTTCAAGGGGACGGCGCAGCACACCGCCTCGGAGCTGGCAGAGCGCATGGACGCCATCGGCGGTCAGGTGAACGCCTACACCACGCGCGAGGGCACGTGCTACTATGCGCGCGTGCTCGACGAGCACCTTGACCGCGCGGGCGACCTGCTGGCCGAGATGCTCTTCACCTCGAACTTTGCCGAGGCGGACGTGGCCAACGAGCGCGGCGTCATCCGCGAGGAAATGGACATGTATGCCGACACGCCGGAGGATCTGGTCACGGAGCGGCTCATCGGCGCGGCCTTTCCCGGCACGCTCGGGCGTCCGGTGCTCGGCCGTCCGGCCACGATCGAGCGGCTGACGGGGGCGCAGCTGCGCGCGTTTCAGCTTGCGCACTACATCGCGCCGCGCATCGTCGTCGCCGTGTCCGGCAGCTTTACGGAAGAGAACCTTGCGCACCTGGCGGCGCACTTTTCGTGGCTGCCCGCGCGGCCGGATCTCACGATGCGCCGCGGCAGCTACACCCCGGCCTTCACGCTCAAGCGCAAGGCCATCGAGCAAAACCAGATCAGCATCGGCTTTCCCGGTCTGCCGACGGGGTCGGAGGCGCGCTTTACCATGGCGCTGCTCTCGTCCATTCTCGGCGGCAATATGTCCTCGCGCCTGTTTCAGACCGTGCGCGAGAAAAACGGTCTCTCTGCTACGCCGTGTACAGCTACACGGCGGGCTTTCTCGACTGCGGCATGTTCGCCGTCTCCACTGCCGTCGGCCGCGAGACGGAGCAGCGCGCCCTTGCGCTCATCCGCGACGAGCTCGACCGCTTCCGCAACGACGGCGTCACGCAGGCGGAGCTCGACCGTGCGCGCGAACAGGTGCACGCGAGCGTGCTCATGGCGGAGGAATCCACCGCTGCGCGCATGAACAAGCTCGGCTACTCCGAGCTCTACCTCGGCCGGGTGCTCTCGGCGGATGAGGTGCTCGCGCGCTACGACGCCGTCACCTGTGAGGACATCCTCGGTCTCGCGCGCGAGACGCTGGACTTTGCGCGCGTGTCGTTTTCGGCCGTCGGCCGCCTGCGCCCGCAGGAGGAATACGAGCAGCTGCTCAAGGGATAACAGAAAATCTCCCGGCCTGCAAACGCGGGCGCTGCAGTCAGGCCGCAAATCCCTTTGTCAAAAAACGCCGCGGAAGCTTAGCGGGGCGTTCGTAAGACAGTTAACGGAGCGCATCCGTGCGGATGCGCTCCGTTTCTTTATGCTATTATGACATACGGCACAGTTGCAGCGGCCCCCTTGGCTCTCCCAAAGGGAGAGCCAAGTTCCGCGCGTAATGCACGACACCGAACGGTGCATAGAAGTGCGCCCTCGTTATCTGTTCGATAAATACATTAGCAAGATTTGCAGGTGAGTTCGGCTCCATAGTATCATATGGCCGGATAAACTACAAGAACAGCCACAGCAGTGCAAACTGCTGTGGCTGTTCGCTGCCTTACGAACACCGGCCATTTTGCGGCGTTTTCGCTTTTCAGCCGTTCTGGATCAGCAGCTCTGCGATCTGCACGCAGTTGGTGGCTGCGCCCTTGCGCACCTGGTCGCCGCAGCACCAGAGACACAGACCGTTGGGATCGGTCAGGTCGGGACGGATGCGGCCGACGAACACGAGATCCTGATCCGACGTGTCGAGCGGCATGGGATACTGCAGCGCGTCGAGATCGTCCACAAGGCGGCAGCCGGGAGCGGCGGCGATGGCCGCGCGCGCCTCGTCCACGGAGGTGTGGTGCGCGAAGTGCACGGCGGCGGAGATGGGAGTGGCTGCGCACGACGGGCACGCGCACGCAGGTGCACGCCACGTTCATGTCCGGCAGATGCAGGATCTTGCGGCCCTCGTTCTGGAGCTTCATCTCCTCGGAGGTGTAGCCGTCGCACTGCTCGCCGCCGATCTGCGGGATGACGTTGTAGGCGATCTGGTGCGCGAACACCTTCGGCGCGTAGGCCTTGCCGTCGCGCAGGGCGTCGATCTCGTTTTGCAGCTCGATCGGGCCGCCGGCGCCCGCGCCGGACACGGCCTGATATGTCGAGACGACCATGCTGTGGATGGGCGAGAGCTTGCGCAGCGCGTTGATGGCCGTGAGCGTGATGGTGGTCGAGCAGTTGGGGTTTGCGATGATGCCGTGGTGCAGCTTCACGTCGCCGGGGTTGATCTCCGGCACGACGAGCGGCACGTTCGGGTCAAGGCGGAAGGCCGAGGAGTTATCCACGAATACGGCACCGGAGCGCACGATCGCGGGGGCAAAACGCTCGGCGATGTCGTTTTCCGCTGCGCCGAGGACGATGTCCATGCCGGCGAAGGCGGCGTCTGTCGCCTCCTCGACGACGATGTCCTGCCCCTGCCACGACACGACCTTGCCGGCCGAGCGGGCGCTTGCGAGCAGGTGCAGCTCCCCGACGGGGAAGCTGCGCTCGGCGAGGATCTTCATCATTTCCTGACCCACGGCGCCGCTTGCGCCGAGGATGGCAACACGATACTGCTTCATATCTGAAAACTTCCTTTCTTACTTCACAAAGCTGTTATACAGGACCTGAATGGCGGGGGCAAAATCCTTCGTGTCCACGCCGACGATGATGTTGAGCTCGTCCGGCCCCTGCGAGATCATGCGGATGTTGATGCCGTGCTCGCCGAGGGCGGCGAAGATGCGGCCCGACGTGCCGGGGCGGAACACCATCTTCCGGCCGACGGCCGCGACGATGGAGATGTTCTCCGTCACGTGCAGGTGATCCGGCTTGAGCTGCTTTTCCAGCTCGCCGAGCACGGAGTACAGACACGGGGTGATCTTCTCTCTCGGCACGACCAGTGACAGGCAGTCGATGCCGCTGGGGGCATACTCGATGCTCACGCCGTTGCGCTCGAACACCTCGAACACCTGCCGGAACGCGCCCACGCTCGAGGACATACCGGTTTTGGCGATGGTGATGATGGAGTAGTTTTTCTTGCCCGCGATGCCGGTGATGAGCCGTCCGTCGTCCACGTCGTCAAACGACTCCATGATGAGCGTGCCGGGGTGGTCGGGGTCGTTGGTGTTGCGGATGTTGAGCGGGATGTTCTTCTCGCGCACGGGGAACACCGTCCCCTCGTGCAGCACCTGCGCGCCGACGAAGCTCAGCTCGCGCAGCTCGTTATACGTGATGCGCTCGATCGGCAGCGGGTCGGGCACGATGCGCGGGTCCGCCATGAGGATGCCGGACACGTCCGTCCAGTTTTCATACACATCGGCATTGAGCGCCGCCGCCGCGAGCGCGCCGGTGATGTCGCTGCCGCCGCGGGAGAAGGTGCGGATCTTGCCGTCGGGCGTCACGCCGTAAAAGCCGGGATGACGACGCTGCGCCCCTCGGCCAGCCGCTGCAGCGCGGCGTAGGACGCCTCCTTGTCGATCGTGCCGTCAAAGCGGAAGCGCACCCACAGCTCCGCGTCGAGAAACGAGTAGCCGAGGTAGTCCGCCATGAGCAGGGCGGAGAAATATTCGCCGCGCGACACGAGCTCCTCCTCCGAGATGCCGCTGCGCAGCTGCTGGCGCAGCACGTCGAGCTCGGCCTCGATGTCGACGCTCAGCCCGCACTCATCGCGGATGGCGATATAGCGCTCGCAGATCATCTGAAAGATGCTCTCGCAGCTCACGCCGTACTGCAGATGCGCGTGGCAGAGGTAGAGGAGGTCTGTGAGCTTGTGGTCGTCCGCGTCACGCTTTCCGGCGGCGGACACGACGATGACCCTGCGCGCGGGATCGGCGCGCACGATGTCGCGCACCTTTTCAAACTGCTTGGCGTCCGCCATTGACGAGCCGCCGAATTTTGCAACTTTGAGCATGGGCCCCTCCTTATTGCAGCGCGGCAAAGAAGCTCTCGCCGTCCTGCCCGAGCGCCTGCGCCATGAGCGCGTGCATCCGGCTCACGGGGATGGGCTGCGTGATGACGGCGCCTTCCCAGTCGCCCTCGGCGAGGGCGGCCAGCTCCGGCAGCGCGGCGCGCGTGCGCACATAGTAGCGGTGCTGCACGCCGGCATTGTCCGGCACGGCCGGAACGAAGGAATCGGTGTAGAAGGCGTGCACGCCGCGCGTGATGTCCACCAGATCCTGCACGACGTTGTAGGCCGTGGGGTAGCGCCCCGCGCCCTGACCGAAGAAGCTCTGCACGCCCATACGGTCGCCGTCCATGCTGATGAGGTTGAAGTTCGCGGGCACGGCGGCCTCGAGCGCATCGCTGCCGAGCAGCGTCGGCTCGACGTAGGCGCTGATGCTGCCGCCGCGCTGTTCGGCGGTGGCGATCAGCTTGCACGTGCAGCCGTGCGCCTGAAAGCGCGCGATGTCCGCCTTGCGCACGTTGCGGATGCCGGACACCGGCACGTCCGCCTCGCGCAGCGACACGCCGAAGGCGGCGTTTGCGGACAGGATCAGCTTGCGCTGGATGTCCAGCCCGTCGATGTCGGCCGAGGGGTCGGCCTCGGCATAGCCGAGCGCCTGCGCCTGCGCGAGCACGTCGGCAAAGTCCACGTCGCTGTGGTGCATCGCGTCCATGATGTAGTTGGTCGTGCCGTTGAGGATGCCCCAGACGCGGGAGATGTGGTTGGCGCGCGCGGCCTTTTCGAGGTTTGTCAGCCACGGGATGCCGCCGCCGACCGCCGCCGTGCACCGCAGCGCCGCACCGTGCTCCTTGGCGAGCGCGTTGAGCTCGTCATAGTAGCGGCACATGAGGTATTTGTTCGAGGATACCACGTTCTTTCCGGCGCGCAGCGCAGCCACCACGTACTCATACGCCGGGTGCAGACCGCCCATGACCTCCACGACGGTGTCCACCGACGGGTCATTGAGAATGTCCTGCATCTCGTAGGTGGTTCGGGCGGTCAGCTCGCCGAGATCGCGCCGGCACAGCACCCACGCTGCGCGGATATCGTCCCGGTCGGCGAGCATATCGTAAACGCCCCTGCCGACAACGCCAAAACCAAGAAGTCCGATGTTCATGATGTTCCCCTCACTTTAGATCCGATGAAAATTGCACGCGATAAGCGGACATATGTTTTTCGAGCGAGAACAATATACCACGCCTGTCTGTGAAATGCAAGGCTGCATGGCATTTTTGCGCCGAAAACGGCAAAAAACCGGCAGAAGCGAACTTCTGCCGGTCGTGTTTGTGCAGTTTTTACTGTCCGCGGTGCTGCAGCGCGGTCAGGTAGGGGTTGAAGCGGCGCTCGGTCTCGAGCGTGGAGCAGTCCATGTGGCCGGGGTAGACCTCGTAATCGCCGGGCAGGGCCGCGATCTTCGCCAGCGACTGCAGCTCGACCTCCATGCTGCCGCCGGCAAAATCCGTGCGGCCGCAGGAGCCGGCAAAGAGCGTGTCGCCTGTGAAGAGTGCATCGCCGCAGATGAGCGTCACGCCGCCGGGGGTGTGGCCGGGCGTCTCCATGACGCGGAAGGTCAGATTGCCGACCTTGACCTCGTCGCCCTCCTTATAAAAGATCGTGCCCTCGGGCGGGACGAACGAGTAGCTGTCGAACGCGACGGCCGTGCCCGCGTCGAGCGCGTTCATGTACACGGGCGCACCGGTTTCCTCGTGCACGGCGTAGACGGCGCCGGTGTGGTCGTAGTGCCCGTGCGTGAGCAGGATGGCGCGGCAGGTGAGGTGGTTGTCCTCCAGATAGTAGAGGATGGTGTTGGACTCGTCGCCCGGGTCGATGACGGCGCACTCGAGCGTGGATCTCGTCGGTGACGATGTAGCAGTTGGTCATGAGGTGCCCGACGGGCGACATTTGATGAGCATGGGGTAGCCTCCTTTATAATTGATCGGTATCGAGCAGGATGGTGACAGGGCCGTC
>VOFJ01003744.1_pt1 | contig 21533 bp, 52 predicted proteins | sample 5384081 | NCBI WGS metagenome assembly VOFJ01 (sample SAMN12384729, study PRJNA508395) | human gut metagenome | isolation source: healthy gut I | host: Homo sapiens | reverse complement strand
TAATCTCTGATCGCGCCACGGCAGTACCAAGACCGCCCTTTGGCCGGAAAACAAACCCGGAGGCGGCAAAGCTGCTTCGTCCGGGGAGAGTGTCATGACCATCGTATTTTTGGCCTGTGGTCTGATTGCAGGCTTTTGTGCTGCTGATTACCGTTGCCTGATTATTTTCGTATTCCCGCCATCCGGGAGCCATAGGCAATGCGGTTCTGGTTATACGTTTTCGTAAAGAATGTCTCGTCGACTATCTTTGGGAAGTTAATTCCTTTTTCGATAAGCTTTCCTGCGATCTCCATCGTTTTTCTGGAAGTGCAGGAATACTGAAAACACCGGTATCATGCACCATTCCTGTGTAGATACATTCTGCGATCTCCCGGTCAATGCGCTCGTCTGGAAGCAGTTCAAAGATCAGTTCACAGGTGGAGCTTGCGTCTGGGAAAATATAGTTATGTTCTGCAAAGTTCTGATTGCTCACATGATGATCTACACAGATCGTATCTTCTGCCGATTCAAAAATACTTTGCCGAAGCATTGCCAAGACGCTTTGCATCACCGCGGTCCTGTGCGATAAACAGATCATATTTCCTGTCATCCGGCCACTCACTCAAAATCTCTTCCGAACGCTTCATAAACTTGAAAATATTCGGGATCGGCTCTAAGTAAAGATCGACCTTCACACGTGGAAAATAGTTTTTAATATAATTGTATGTAGCGAGGCAGGAGCCTGCGCAGTCGCCATCCGGTCTGACATGACCTGCAATGGCAACTGTTTTTGCATCTGCCAGATAAACATCAAAATTTGTCATCTCTATTCCTCTGTCTTATCTGCGATATCTTTTGTTACATCATCGATCATTTTTGACATTTTTACACCATATTCAATGGACTGGTCTAAGATAAAGGTGATCTGTGGTGTGTTTCTCAGGTTAATGCTCTTTTTGCAAGCATGGTTCTGATATAACCCTCTGCACTCTTTAAGCCTTTGATCGTATCCTGCTGGGATTTTTCATCTCCTAAGACACTGATATATGCCTTACAGGTTTTCAGATCCCGGAGCCACCTCCACAGCAACTACACTTTGTCAGTGGATTAATGCGTGGGTCTTTGATCTCACCACGGATAATGTTACTTAATTCTTTCTGAACCTCTCCATTGATCCGGGTATTTTTAATACTGTTTTTCTCATATTTTATGCCTCTTTTTTATCTAGGAACCTCTACCATGGTATATGCTTCCACGATATCAAGCTCTGCAATATCATTAAATCCTTCGAAGACAAGACCACACTCATATCCGGCTTTTACTTCCTTCACATCGTCCTTGAAACGCTTTCAGGGAAGCAAGATTTCCTTCAAATATCTGTGTTCCCTCACGTGAAATACGGACTTTGCATCCACCTCTCTGGAAACACCCGTCAAGCACATAGGAACCTGCAATATTTCCGATTCCGGATGCCTTGAAGATCTGACGCACCTCTGCATGACCAAGTACTTTCTCCTCATATACAGGATCTAACATACCCTTCATAGCTGCTTCCACATCTTCAATTGCATTTGTAAATGACTTTGTAGAGACGTACGTCAACGTTCTCTTCTGTCTGCTGTCACTTTTTTGCAGTTGGATCCGGACGAACGTTAAATCCGATAATGATAGCATTGGATGCGGATGCTAAGGTAACGTCGGACTCATTGATGGCACCTACACCGCCATGGATGACTTTTACTACTACCTCTTCGTTGGAGAGTTTTACAAGACTCTGTTTTACAGCTTCTACAGAACCCTGTACATCTGCTTTAACAATAATATTCAATTCTTTTTTACATTTCCAGACTGGATCTGTGAGAACAGATCGTCTAAGGACATCTTTTGCCTTCGTATCTTCGATCAGCTTATTCTTGCTCTCGGAAATATAATGCCTCAGCAAATGCTCTTTGCCTCTTTCTCAGAATCATGGAAACGAATGTCTCACCTGCTTCCGGGACAGCGGACAGACCAAGAATCTCAACCGGAGTAGATGGTCCTGCCTCTTTTTACTCTTCTTCCCTGATCGTCGATCATCGCACGGACTTTACCAAAGCAGCTTCCGCAGCAGGCGATTGATCACCGACTGCTTAACGTACCTTTCTGTACTAATACAGTGGCAACTGCTCCGCGGCCTTTATCCAGCTCTGCCTCGATGACAAGACCTCTTGCTTTACGGTTTGGATTTGCTTTTAACTCAAGCACTTCTGCTGTTAAAAGGATCATCTCCAGCAAGTTGTCAATACCTTCTTTGTATGAGCAGATACCGGACAGAAAATAGTACTTCCACCCCAGTCTTCCGGAATCAAGTTCATACTCGGACAACTCCTGTTTTACTCTCTCGATGTTTGCACTTGGTTTATCGATCTTGTTGACTGCAACGATAATTTCAATTCCGGCAGCTTTTTGCATGGTTGATTGCTTCTACCGTCTGGGGCATTACACCGTCATCAGCTGCAACTACAAGAATTGCAATATCGGTTGAATTAGCTCCTCTCATACGCATAGCCGTGAAGGCCTCATGTCCCGGTGTATCCAGGAATGTGATGTTCTGACCGTTGATCGAAACAACAGATGCACCGATATGCTGTGTGATACCGCCTGCCTCTCTGTCTGTCACATTCGGGTGGAGCGGATCGCATCCAGCAGGGAGGTTTTACCGTGGTCAACGTGACCCATGACGCAGACAACCGGCGGACGTGCCACAAGTGTCTCTTCCGGATCGTCTTCCTCTTTTAAGAGTTCTGCGATCACATCGATCTTCTCTTCCGGCTCACAGATGCAGTTGAACTCTAAAGCGATCTCTTCGGCCTGATCGTAATCGATCTCCTGATTGACTGTTACCATCGTTCCTTTTAAGAATAATTTCTTCACGATCACGGACGGCTGCACTTTCATCTTATCGGCAAGCTCTTTGATCGTCAGCTTCTCCGGAAGGACCAGTGTCTTGATAGTCTCTTCTTCCTGTTTTGGCTGTGGCTGCTGCTGTGGTTTCTTCTTGCCGCCGTTCTTCTCCAGATTTACGAAGCGCTCCTGCTTCCTGCTTCCTAAAACATCATAATCGCCGCGCTGTTTTCCGTTGCGGTTCTTGTTGTCACGTTCTCTCTCCGTGTCTCTTTTTCCGCGCATCTCCTCTGCCAATGGTGCAGAATCCTTATTGAACTTGTCGATCTCACGGTCTAATCTTCCACCATTATCTCTTCCGCGGAAGTTATTATTGCGTCCTCCGCGCGGTCTCCCCTGATTGAATCCCTGTCCCGGTCTTCCGTTGTTGAACGGTCTCTGGTTTCCGCCGTTTGGTCTCTGGCCTCTGTTATCTCCCTGACGGGCTGGTCTGTCACCATTGTTACGGTTATTATATCCACCTTCGCCATTATTATTTCTGTATGGACGGTCTCCCTGCGGACGGGCTGGTCTGTCGCCGTTTGCACGGTTATTGTATCCGCCATTCTGTCCGTTTCTTGCCGGGCGGTCTCCCTGTGGGCGTCTGTTGTCCTGATTTGGTCTGGAGGTCTTCTCCTGCTGACGCATCTGCTCATAAATAAAACATTCTCAGTTGGTTTTTGAAAACTCTCTCCTGTCTTTTTTTTCTCCGGTGCAGTCTGTGCAGTTTCAGTCTTAACTTCCTCTGCTTTTGGAGCTTTGTTTTTGCTGTCTCTTTTCCTGCATTTGGATTGATCAGACTGTCAAAATATTTTCTCATATCATTGCCGGACATCGCTGGTTTTGCCTGACCAGCCGGTCTGTCACCACGGTCATTTGCCGGGCGTCTGCCATCCTGTGATCTTCCGCCTTTTGCTCCCTGGTTCGGTCTTCTGTTATTTCCATGTCCTGCGCCCTGTTTGCTGTACTGTGCGTTAAACACGGCTGTGATGCTGGACTTTTTCTTTGGTCTGTCATGCTCAGCATCTGCTGGTTTCTTCTCCTCTGGTCTCGCTTTCTCCTCTGCCTTTGGTGCAGCTGGTTTTTCTGCTTTCTCTGCGGCAGGTTTTTTTCTTCTGCCTTTGGTGCGGATTTTTTGTACTTTTTACGGATGATCTCCTGCACATCATCATCAATGTTGTTGCTTGCGGACTTGATCTCGTACTCTGTACCGCTTAAACTATCTATAATTTCCTGTGATTTTATCTCTAACTCTTTTGCAAGTTCATGAACTCTCATTTTTGCCATATATCCTGTTTCCTCCATTATTCAGTTGTTAACGTCAGTTTCAATTTATCTTCGATCGAATGGGCCAGCCCTTCGTTTGTCACTGCAAGCGATGCACGGAATTCCTTTTCCAATGAAATGTCCCAATGTCTCTTTGTCAGAATAAATATACATTGGAACCTCATAAAAATCGGTCATATTGGAAAACATCTTTTTCGTGTTATCGGAGGAATCTCCTGCCACGATCACAAGATAAGCCCTGCCTTCCTTGACTGCTTTCTCCGTTGAAAACTCACCACTTACGACACTACCGGATTTTGCCTTTGCAATTCCCAACATGGATAAAACTTTATCTGGTCTCAAATTCTTCCATCTCCTTTGTCAGCATTTCGTATACATCTTTTTGGAATCGGCATTTTAAATGAGCGTTCTAATCCCTTACATTAATTGCTTTCTGCAGACATTCGCTTTCCGGGCAAATGTATGCACCTCTGCCATTTTTTCCGACCGGTTGTATCTAATATTATCTCATCTTCCGCTGTCTTAATGACTCTTATCATTTCTTTCTTAGGCTTCATCTCTCCACAGCCTATGCATTGACGCATCGGAATCTTTTTATTTGCCATAATCTGCTATCCTCGATCAATTCTCCTCGGAATACTCTGTGTCATCCTGATAGTCTGCATCATTGTAGCCACCATCTTCGTCATAGTATTCATCATCTTCGTACTCGTTCTCATAATCAAAGAAATCGCCGGCTTCTCTCGCCTGTGTCTCACTCTTGATATCGATCTTAAATCCTGTCAGTCTTGCTGCCAGTCTTGCATTCTGTCCTTCTTTGCCGATCGCCAGGGACAGCTGATAATCCGGTACGACTACTTTTGCTGCTTTCTCTTCTGCATCTGCGATAACAGAAATAACCTTTGCCGGGCTCAATGCGTTCTCGATCATCATTGCCGGATTCTCATTCCAGGTAATGATGTCAATCTTCTCACCGCGCAGTTCGTTGACGATCGCATTGACTCTCGCACCGTTCATACCGACACATGCGCCCACCGGATCCACATCCGGATCATTGGACCAGACGGCAATCTTGGTTCTGCTTCCTGCCTCACGTGCGATTGCCTTGATCTCAACTGTTCCGTCTTTTTACTTCGGCAACTTCAGACTCGAACAGGCGCTTTACCAGCTCCGGATGGGTTCTGGAAACAAGCACTCTCGTTCCTTTGGAGGTAGATTTTACTTCCAGGATATAGACCTTGATGCGCTCGGTCGGCTGGAATACCTCGCCTCTCACCTGCTCGTTCTCGGTCAGGATGGCATCCACTTTACCCGAGGTTGATGCTCACATTCTTTCTCAACATAACGCTGAACGATACCTGTTACGATAATCATTCTCTTTGCTGTAGTACTCATCAAAAAATTGAACTTTTTCTCTCTTCCTCACGGATCTTCTGTAAGATCACGTTCTTGGCATTCTGTGTTGCGATGCGTCCGAACTCTTTGATTTCACTTCTACATTTACAATGTCATCCAGTTCGTATTTGAGTCGATCATCTTGGCATTGACAAGGCTGATCTGCTCTACCGGATCCTCCACCTGCTCTACTACGGTCTTCTCCTGGAACACATGATATTCACATGTTTCCGGATCAATGTTAACTTTTACGTTTTCAGACTTTCCAAAATGGTTCTTGCAGGCGGTCACCAGTGAATTCTCGATTGCCTCAAGCAGTGTCTCCTTGCTGATATTTTTTTCCTGTTCTAATATATTTAACGCTTCTAACAATTCATTATTCTTAGCCATTATTTTATCCTCCATTATTTTTTCTGTTATTTTACGCTAAAAATCAAAAGCCAGGCGGATCAATGCGATATTGGATTTTTTCACAAATACCATCTCTTTTCCGTCTTCCTGCTCAATTGTCACTGTATCGGCATCGTATGCTTTTAAAATGCCGTAAAATTCTTTTTTCCCGGTCAATCGCACGGTAGGTTCTGATCTCCAGTTCCTTCCCCATGCTTCTTATATAGTCTTTTTCTTTTTTTTCAGTGGTCTTCCAAGACCCGGAGAGCTCACTTCAAAGGTATAGGAACCTTCTACATAATCCTCTCTGTCAAGAATCTCATTCATCTCCCTGGATACATCTGCGCAGTCGTCGGAAGTGATTCTGCCTTCTTTGTCAATGTAAACCCGTAAATACCAGGTACTTCCCTCTTTCACATACTCCACATCCACAAGTTCAAAATTCCTGCGGTCTAAAATCGGGGTGATGAGTTCTTCGGTGCGTGCTTCATACATCTCTTTTTTCGACATGTGTACACCTCTTCCTTCCATATTCAGTTTTTTTTCGTGTTCCATCACGCTGCTGTCTCTAAACATAAATTGAGAGAGGGTTCTGCCCTCTCTCAATCAAGTCAACGTGTTAACATAAATAAGGTAACACTCTTTCTTCTATTTTGCAAGCTTTTTATTAAAAAGCATTTAAAAATGCCAGAAACATTGTTTCTGGCATTCCGGGTTGGGCTGTTATAAAAATAACAGAGCAGTTCGTAGGGGAATCGAACCCCCTGATTCCGCCGTGAGAGGGCGGCGTCTTAACCGCTTGACCAACGAACCATAGTTACAAATAACAGATATAAAATTGCTGAGCAGTTCGTAGGGGAATCGAACCCCCTGATTCCGCCGTGAGGGGCGGCGTCTTAACCGCTTGACCAACGAACCGTGCTTGTCTAATATAACACGGTAAAAAGGAAAAAATGCAAGCACTTTTTTATAATTTTTTAATTTTTTGTATTTTTTATTAAATAATATGCAATTTCAACAACAATAGAATGCACGCTCCGCGAACATTCTATTGTCATGAATAAGAAAGCCCGCGGCAACTGCCGCGAGCCCTGTAAAATCGACTTTATTCACGATGCATAGAGAAACTATCCATATCATAGTTCTTTAAGTTTTCATGGATTCCACGTCCATCTGCATTGCTGATCAATGCATCTCTGTTCTTCTTGGAAGAGATCTGCTCGTTGAATGCACTTGGTCCGCCAACACATCCACCTTCACATACCATACCTTCGATGAAGTCTTCCGGCAATCTTCCGGCTTTCATTAATAACAGCGCTTTCTTACACTCTGCTTTGCACCATTACACTTGCATACCTTTGCATCAATCTCATCTTCAGATTCTTTTAAGCTCTGAAGAAGTGCTGCTGTCACACCGCCTGCATTGGCAAATCTCTTACCGTATACAGAAGATTCCTGATAGCTGTTCTCATCCGGTTCTAATGCCACACTCTTCGCTTTCATGATGGCACGAATTTCAGAATAGGTTAATACATAATCTGCATTGCCTTCGATCTTCTGGTCTACCACCTCGGATTTCTTAGCGATACATGGTCCGATAAATACGGTAACTGCCTCCGGATCTTTTGCTTTGATCAGACGGGATACTGCTGCCATCGGGGAAATCGTGGTAGAAATATTGTCTGCAAGCTCCGAAAATGATGTCTTACCATATTGACAAATGCAGGACAACAGGAAGTTACTTTCTTCTTGCCTTCTTTGTAAGCTTCTGCCCACTCTTCTGCCTCATAAGCGCCTGTCATATCTCCGCCGAGACCGACTTCAAAGAAACCATCAAAACCAACTGCCTCCATTGCTTTCTTCCAGCTGTTCATCGTGATATCATCACCGAACTGTCCCTGTGTTGCAGGAGCTGCCATTGCATAAACTTTTTTTATTAGATTTTAATGCTTCAATTACATTTACAATATAGGTCTTAGATCCGATCGCACCGAATGGACAGCTGTGGATACATTTTCCGCGCGGATACATTTCTTCTCGTCAATAACAGAGATTCCGTACTCGTCATATGTAATCGCATTGACCGGACAGCTGAATTTACATGGTCTCTTTAAATGTGCGATCGCATTGTACGGACAGGCCTGAGCACATTTGCCACACTCTTTACATTTCTGTGGATCAATGTGGGAACGAAGTCTTCCCGGCTCGATCGCACCAAATTTACATGCATTGATACATGCCTTTCCAAGACAGTTCTGGCAGTTTTCTGTCACTGTATAACTGGAAATCGGACAATCTTCACAGGCAGAACTGATCACCTGGATCACATTACCGTCATCTACTGGTCCAGGAGCTTTTCCTTCTGCCAGTCTGACTCTCTGTCTGATAATCTCTCGCTCTTTATAGATGCAAAGCAGCGGAACTGTGCTTGCTGGTCCTGGGATTAATTGGTTTGCAATGTAGTCTTTCTTCTCCTCAAGCTCACCTGCAAATGCAAGTTTTGCCACTTCATAAAGTACATCGTGTTTAATTTTGATCACATTTTCATCAGCGTACATTGTAAATACCTCACTCGTTTTTTGTTCGTTAATTTTTTAACCATCTAAGACATTATATCGAAAATGTATGGAATTACAAGTACCTCTGATGTTTTTATTGTAATACATAAGCTTTTTGTGCAAAGTAACAATTTCACTTATACTTTTTTGTGCAATTATTCCGTGACCGCCTGAAACAGTCCGTCCCCCTATTTTCGTCTGTAATAAACATCGCGGTCAACCGCCTTATTCCAGGAGGCAACGATCGTCGTACAGACAGCGTCTCCTGTGATGTTGACAGCGGTACGTGTCATATCCAGGATCCGGTCAATTCCCATGATCAGCGCGATTCCTCGATCGGAAGTCCAACGGAATTAAATACCATGGTCAATGTGATCAGACCCACACTCGGCACTCCGGCGGTTCCGATGGAGGCAAGCGTTGCGGTTCCAATGACAGTGAGGTAATCCATCATGTCAAGCGGGATTCCAAACGCCTGTGCGGTGAACACAACCGCCACACCCTGCATAATCGATGTTTCCATCCATGTTAATGGTCGCTCCGAGCGGGATCGTGAAAGATGAAATCTTTTTCGAAACACCCATTTTCTCCGCAAGCGTATCAATATTCATTGGAATGGTTGCATTCGAAGTTGAGGTTGAGAATGAAAACGCCATAACCGGGAAGAAATTCTTGATGAAAATAAACGGGTTGAGCCCTGAAAATATTTTCAGCAATCCGAGGTACACCACAAAACGCTGCACTGCGAGTGCAAGCAGAACGCAGAACATATATTTTAACAATGGGATGAACACCTCAAAACCGATCTCTGCAAATGTTTTTGCGATCAGGCAGAACACTCCGATCGGTGCAAGCTTCATGACAGCCATCGTCATTTCCATCATAATATCATTGAACTGTCCAAAGAAGTTCTTCACAATGTCAACACGGTCTCCCATGTTTGCGAGAATCACACCGAGGATCAATGCAAACACAATGATCTGCAGATATTTCCTCGCTTAAGGAATTAAAAAAATATTGACCGGGATAATGTCTAACAGTGTTTCTGTCATGCTCATGGACTGTGTTGTCTCACTCACGGTGGAAGTCACCTGGATCTGTGACATGTCAAGTCCTTTTTCCCGGATTAAAAATATTGGCGATCGTCAGCGCAACGGTAATCGCAAGCGCTGTCGTACACAGATAAAAAATTAGTGTCTTCACACCGACGCTTCCAAGCTTTTTCGTATCTCCCACTGCCATGCTTCCGCAGACGATGGAGCAGAATACAAGCGGAACGACGAGCATACGCATCAGACGGATAAATCCCTGTCCGACAATATAAAAAGACACCCTGCACAATGATATCATCCACCACGTAGTTCGATGGAATCACATAGTTGATGATCACACCGGCCAAAGCTCCTGCAAGAAGCGCAATAAAGATCATCGTGGTAAGGCTTATCTTTTTTTCTTCTTTTGAACTCTATTCTGCATGATATAATCCCTCTCTTCCAGATATTCTCTCAGGGAATCCTGCCAGTCTGGGAAATCATAAATCGGAACCATGCTCATAATAAAATTATCGAGTACCGCATACGCCGGTCTCACCTTGGAAAAATCCGACATGACAGTTGGAACCGGCTGCATGGAAGCCGTCTTTCCTGTCATTTTCAAAATCTCCTGTGCAAACGCATAACGGCGCGCACACGCCCTTGTTTGTCGCATGATAAGTTCCGTACTCGCTCGTATGCACCAGATGTAATAAAAATCTTGCCAGTTCGTTTGCACTTGTCGGTGATCCAAACTGGTCAGAGGCGATCGATAACTGCTCGCCTGCGTCCACTTTTTTTAAGAAACCATTGATAAAATTCTGTCCCTTTCCATACACCCAGGTGCTCCGCACGATAAAATGTTTTGTTGTGAATTCTTTCACATAGTTTTCCCCCGCAAGCTTGACTTTCCATAAACCGTTCCCGGATTTGTAATGTCAAATTCTGTGTAAGGCTCTGTGCTTTTGCCGTCAAACACATCATCATCCGTGGAAAGCTGTACCATTTTTTGCCTGCATTTTTGCTGCAGCGATTGCCAGATTTCTGGCTCCCAGTGCATTTACTTTAAACGCCTGCGAAGGATTTTCCTCACAGGAACTGATACCCGTCATACCGAACAATTGCTGATAATGTCCGGGCGGTTCATCTCGCCAAAACGAAGTACTTCATCTGTATCCGTCACATCAAGGTCATCCACATCTGTATCTAACATTTCAAATTCCAATTTATCCACAACATCATTCACTGCCTGGCCAATCTGACCGCGGGCACCACATTCCCAGATTTTCTGCATCACTGTTCCTCCATTTTCTCTTCTAGTATTTCTCAAAGCATAGAAAAAGATGTGAGTTTATGATTCACATTACATCTCACATCTTTTTACCGTTCTTTATTATATTGATTCACGCATTTGATGTCAAATATTTTTTTCCATGCAGGACAGATGATTTTTTATACAAAACATGCGACCACTACGCCATGTCATGATATTTTCCAAGGAACTCCCTCGTTCTCTGATTTGTCGAAGTAAATAATAACTCCGGTGTCGTCTCCTCCACGATCACACCTTTATCCATAAAGATCATACGGTTTGACACATCTTTTGCAAAGTTCATCTCATGCGTGACAATGACCATCGTCATTTTTTTTTCCTCCGCAAGCTCCCGGATGACTTTTAGGATCTCAAGCGTCAGTTCCGGGTCGAGCGCGGAAGTCGGTTCATCAAAAATAATATTTCCGGCCGCATGGCAAGTGCCCGCGCAATGGATACCCTCTGCTTGCTGTCCGCCGGAAAGCTGACATGGATAGGCATCTTCCCTGCCGCTTAATCCCATCTTCTCCAGTAATACCTTTGCTTCTGCAACAACCTCTTCTTTTTTCCGCTTCTGAACACTGACCGGGGCATCAATGATATTTTTTTTAGGACAGAATAATGTGGAAACAGGTTAAAATTCTGGAATACCAGTCCAAAATGTCTCTGTATCTTTTTTCAAATCTGCCGGTTTCGCATAAACCGTTTTTCCATTGATACTCTCTGCCGCCTTTTCCCCCATATACGTTAAGCTTCCGTCATCCATCTGCTCTAACAGTGTCGCACATCGCGCAGAGGGGTGGATTTTCCGGAACCAGAAGGTCCGATGATGGAGACAACCTCGCCCTCTGCAACGCTTAAACTGATATCTTTTAAAACTTCGTTTTCGCCGAAGCCCTTTTTTACATGCTTTGCATTTCCAGTAAATTCATATCATTTCCTCTTTGCCTTAATTTTACTACGATTGTATCTCTAATGATAATAACTCATCTTTTTCTCAAAAAATTCCATGATAAATGCCACCACATAGTTAAAGACATAATAGAATATCGCGGCTGCCACAAACGGGATCATGCTCTTCTGTGAAGCTGCCAGTGCCTTTGCCTGTGAAAACATCTCTGCATAAGCAATGGAAAACGCAAGCGACGTGTCTTTTACCAGCGTGATCACCTCATTGGTCACGGACGGAAGAATACGCTTGATCACCTGTGGAAGGATGATCTTTACAAATGTCTGTGTTTTTCCATAGCCTAATACTTTTTGCCGCCTCATACTGTCCAACCGGCATGGACTCAATACCACCACGGTATATCTCTGCAAAATATGCAGCATAGTTGATTGCAAATGCGATCACAACCGCATATGCGCGGTAGCTTGACGAAATATTCACGCCGAAAATATAGTATGGTCCAAAATATACCACCAAAAGCTGTAGCATTAAGGGTGTTCCACGCATAATGGAAATATATATTTTGGTGATCGTTCTTATCACAGCATTTTTTTGACATTCTTCCGAAGGCTACCAGAAGTCCAAGCGGCAGTGAAAAAATAAGTGTTAATAAGAAAATCTGAATTGTTGTCATCATCCCGGAACCAAGCTGGGAAATCATTACCTGAAAGCTCATATAAAAAGAACCCCTATCTTTTTCTACTGTAAAACCAATGCGCTGTTATTTGCCGAGCGTGCAGACATCATAACCGAAATATTGGTTGGATATTTCTGCGAATGTGCCGTCCTCTACCATCTCTAATAAAGTGCTCTGCACCTCATCGCGAAGTGCTGTGTTTCCAAGGAAAAAATCCAACCGCATACTGTTCTGAGGAAATCGTCTCATCTAAAATCTGATACTGATCTTCTTTTCCCTCAATCTGGAACTGTGCGACACCGATATCTATCGCAACAGCATCGACTGCGCCAGACTCAAGATCCATAAATGCGGTGTTGTATTCGCCTACCGATAAGAGCTGTGCAAAGGAAGCCATCAGATCTGCATGTTCTTCATCGTTTAATGCGGTCTCTGCGGCAGACTCTTTTCTGTACCTCCACCACTTTTCCTGCAAGATCCGCAAGTGTGTTAATTCCGGAATCTTTCTTTACCACAACCACCTGGCTGTTGTCCATATATGGATCTGTCCATGTATACTGATCTTCACGTCCATTCATCGTAAATCCATTCCAGATACAGTCGATCGTACCGGCTTCTAACTCCATATCCTTTGCATCCCAGTCGATCGGCTGTAACACAATCTTTTTGCCCATACGCGCTGCACACACACTCCGTCGCCATCTCAATGTCAAACCCTGTAAATTCGCCATCATCCCCCACATAACCAAACGGCGGAAAATCCTGGTCAAATCCAACAGTAAATGTATCTTTTCCGTCTGCTTGATCCGTTTTTGCTGTATCAGTGGAACCTCCACACGCTGTCAGCGACAATGTCATCCCTGCAACAAGTAATAATGCCATAAATTTCTTCATAAAATCTCCATCCTTTATTTTCAGTTTATTACCACGCTACCACATTAAAGTGTCTGCTTATAACCTGTCACAGAAACGGATTCGTTGTCAAGCACAGCTTCTCTCTTTTCAAACATTTCCTATTGCATAAAAAAAAGCAGGAACACGCAATGTGCTCCTGCCCTTTCTTACAGAATATATTTTTTCCATTGGTCTGATACAACAGCTCTCTCTGTACCGGCTTTGTGATTCTTTCATTCATGCCTGCCTCATGCACTTTCACGATATCCTTTGCCATCGCATTTGCAGTGACTGCCAGAATCGGGATATCCGATGCGTCCGGCTTTTTGTTTCGCCTCGGATACTCTTTTTTGCCTCATACCCATCCATGATCGGCATATTCAGATCCATAAAAATCATGTCATAATAGTAATCCGGCATATTCTGATAGCGTGAAAGTGCCGCTTCCCCATTGTCGGCACATTCTACTTCTGCGTTGACAGCCTTCAGAAATCCCTGAAAGACCTCTGCGTTGACTGCATTATCCTCTGCCAGCAGTGCACGCTTTCCGGAAAAATCATAGTCCTCCGTTTTATTTTTCTCTGTCTCCGGCACACTGCAGATCTCTGAGATCAGACTGTATACCTGAGACTGCAGCACCGGTTTTTTTCAGGATATAATCTACACCCGCCCCTGCGCATCTCTTCCTCATAATCCTCTGTATCATAGGAAGATGTAACGATTTTTAATGTATCACGGTCAAAGATCTCCCGCATTTCCCTGACCAGTTTTTTGCCATATCCCCCGGCATCTGCCAGTTGACAAAACAGATGTCGTAGCCTTCCCCTCGTTCATACGCTTCTTTGAGTATCCGGATGATCTCCTTCCCGTCTGTCGAACTGTCATACCGGATCCCGAGTCTCGTCAGCGTCGACATCATATAATGCAGTGCGATCTCATCATTGTTTACCAGAAAAACTTTTAATGATCTGAACTTTACGTTTCTCCCGCACAATACTTTTTCCAATTTCAAATGGAATGTCCACGATGAATTTTGAACCCACATTATATTCGGATGCCACATCGATCGTTCCGTGCATCTGTTCGACAATGCTCTTTATGATTGGAAGTCCCAGACCGCGCCACCGTAATATTTTCCGTTTTCATGCTGTTCCTGCTCAAACGGTTCCCAGATTTTTTCCAAAGCTTTTTATCCGAAATCCCACATCCGGTATCACGCACTGTAATATGTAAAACCGTCCTGCTGTCATCCACATCCAGCTCAGACATGCACACCTCAATGGTTCCGCCCCTTCTCGGTAAACTTAAACGAATTTGAGAGCAGATTCACAAGCACCTGCTTGACACGGATTGCATCTCCAATCAGATATTCATGTGTCACATTGTCAACCCTGAAATAAAAATAGATCCTTTTTCATTCTGCACTGGGAATAAAAAAGACCAGAGACCTCCGACACGACCTCATTGAGTGAAAACGCCACATGACGGATCGTCATTTTTCCATTGTCAATGGTCGCCATATCCAGCACATCATTGACCAGTTCCCACAGATACTCCGCCTGGTAACGGATCTTCTTAAAATCCTCCCGGACTTCTGCATCTTTATAATGGGCAAGCTGTGAAATGCCCAGAATTCCATTGATCGGTGTGCGGAGTTCATGGGACATCCTTGCAAGAAACAGTTCTTTTTTGCCCTGCCCATCTCCTGCTCTTTCTCTAACTGTGCCCTGATCTTCTCCCGTTCCAGAATATATTTTTCCACAAGATTATGAACTCTTTTTTTCATTCGATGGCCGGATCACACGGAGAAAAAATATACTCATCCGCTCCAGCTTCTAACGCCTGAACCTCTGTTTTCTCATCAATTGCAGTTTTTGCGACGATCAGGGATATCCGCATACTTATCCTGCTGTTTCATCTCCCGGATCACTTCAAATCCATCCATCACCGGCATGCAAAGATCAAGAAGAACAATATGTACCTTTTTGTTGTTCCAGTTGTTCCATCGCCTGTTTTCCGTTTTCCGCCTCCAGAATCTGATATTCGTCTTTAAAGATTTCTGCAAACGAAATGCGTTCCACTTCCATGTCATCTACAATGAGCATTGTCAGTTGTCTGTTCATATCTGATTCGTACCTTCCTGATTCGATAATGTATCATCTCTTTAGCTATTATACATAATTTTTCACATAAAAAGCGTTTTTTTTGTTTTTTTTCACAAAAATATGCATTATCTGGCATCTTCTAAACATGATACAACATTTTTCGACAAAGATTCTGCCTCGTTTAATGAAACAAAGGACTGATCGCCAGAAGAAAAAAATCCCCACATAATAAGTGGTGAGGTTAAACAGGTGGACTTTCCGGCTCTTATTTTTATAAAAATAAAAGAAACAGAATGGAAATATCTGAGATCATAAACAGAAAACTTCCCACCGCACAGACGATATGCCGCATGTCAGGGATACTCACTGCTATATGCATGCTTTTTGCAAACAGGTATGCAATAAAAAAGTGTAGACTAAAATGCATGGCCGGAGTCTTCCGGTATGAAAAGCTGCCCATTCCTGTCACTGCAAAAATCCCGATCACCGCTATGACCGGAAACACCATATCTGCAACTGCCGGCGGCTGCATCCGTCCAGCCACCGGATAAAGAACAGATGCCCCATTAAAAATGTGACAAGTCCCAACAAAAAAGTCTCTTTTTTTTTTTTGATCTTATTATAAAAAGCAAGTATTACATCTCCTGCAAAGCAAAGAGACAAACGCCGGAAGCATCAGCCAAAAATCCAGAATATCCCGACTGACAACTGCTTTGCCAGAAACACAGACACAAACGCTGCACTCTGCAGTGTCTTTACAAGCACATAATTTTTCTTATAATCCGGCTTTTTCACCTGATTTAAAAACCATAGAAACAGCACTCCATAAAAGACTGCCATTCCCAGAAACCATATCCAACGCTCCATAGAAAGCTCCTATTTTTGTTTTCCAAATAATACCGGGTTTCCTCTTTGCCGTCACGATCAGTGGGATCACCATGCAGATCCATATGACCGGTTCTGTCCAGATGACTGCCGAATAACCAAACCTACGGACCAAAACCAGCGTGAACACCACTTTTCCCGCCAGCTCTATAAAACTTGAAAAGACGGGCGTCCTCTGATCTCCGATTCCCTGCGCCGAATTGCGCAGGATCACAATAAACACACAGACCACCTGAAAAGACATATCGTACACCAGATACTGTGTGCCCCAGTAAATGACCTCCTTATTCTTTGAACTTGCAATAAAAGAGATCAGATACGGTGATATCGTATGCGATAAAATAAAAAATAATCACACTGAACACACAGCCGATTCCAAGCACTGCCTTTAAGCCCTGCCGGATCCTGTCATACTTTCCGGCTCCGTAATTCTGTCCACAGTAAGTTGCCATGGAGGCGCCAAAAACGCTGACCGGACGACTGAATATCTCAAACACTTTGCGCGCCGCTGTATGTGCCACGATAATGTTCGTTCCAAGTTTATTGATTCCCGTCTGCAAGATCAAAGTACCGCAGTTTACCAGAGATGACATGAGTGCCATCGCCAGTCCGTTCTGATACAGAAGTCTCATGCCGTTCTCTGTCCCACTCAGATCATTCTTCGAGATGTGAAGGATTGTGAAACCGGACCTTCGATACGCAGAAAGCATAATACTGCTGAGACCAGTTGTGACAGCACCGTCGCACAGGCAGCCTCCTGACACGCCCATGGAAAAGCCGCCGATAAAGAGATAGTCAAGCACAATATTTGTGACCGCCGCAATGACCAGAAAGATCAGTGGTGTCACGGAATCCCCGATCGCCCGGAGCATATCCGCACACAGATTGTATGCCAGTGTAACAAACATGCCCCACACTAAAAATCCTGATATAATCATGTGCCATGCAAAACTGTTCTTCCGGAACATTCATGGCATGAAGGATCGGATTTAAGAAAAAAGCAGTACTGCAAAAAAATGATCACAACCGCCGTCATCATTCCCAGTATTATGGAAGACGCCACATTTTTCTTTTAAAAGTTTCTCATTCCCACTTCCATAGTTCTGTGCGGTCACAATGGAAAATCCCAATGTAAAGCCGCTGAAAATTCCGGTCAGAAGATTATAAAGGATCGACACGGAGCCAACTGCCGCCCAATGCCTCTTCCCCTAAAATACTTCCGACGATCTTGGTATCGATCAGACTGTACATCATCTGGAACAGTCTTCCCAAAAAGACAGGAATTGCAAATAATAAAATCAGTTTTAACGGATTACCCTCTGTTAAATTTAAAGTTTTTCCTGTTTTCCCATCAGCCATTTTTTCGAAGTCCCTTCGGGTAATGATTTTTTAAAATGCCACCGGCTAACTTGCCCCAGCCAATGCTGTAACCATCCACAGCCACTAAATACCAGCCCTTTTTCTCCGTCCATATTCAGGGTCTGTCCATTTAAGTATGCTTTGACCTGTGGATCGTCACTCTCTAAATTGCACACATGCTTTACCTGATCCGGTCTTAACGCTAACGCCAGTGCATGGGACGGCTCGAAACGGTTCTTTTTTGGTTCCCAGATGCAGTCCCGGGCGGAGCACTTTCAGATTCCGGATGGACGGCATTCCCTCCGGCATCCGATAAAGCTGGTCGCCGAATTTCAGGAAACTGCCTGTTATATTTTTCACAAGGTTTTCCTCTGCAAATGCAAAAAAAATTCCTTACACTCTTTCTCACTGATCCCCTTCTCCACGCCGTTTCTGCAATAGCCCTGACAGGTTCTGGATAAAACACCCGCTTTCTGTAAGACAGCGAGGTAATGTCCTTCGCCTTTTAAATGGTGCGGCCATAAGCGGATGGTATGCTCTAAGCCCTCAGCCGGATGATCTGTCCACGCCGGGACACCCGGCATCATACCGTCTTTTTTTCTCCGCCGGCAACAGTTCAAATTCCGGGTGTCGCTCTAAAAAGCGGCTGATACTGCCTTCATTCTCCGCCGGGGCAAACGTGCAGGTCGAATACACAAGCCGTCCGCCCGGCTTTAACATCTCCGCTGCGCAGTCTAAGATCTCCGCCTGTCTTGCGGCACAGTTTTCTACATTTTCCGGACTCCACTCATCACAGGCATCCTCGTTCTTGCGGAACATTCCCTCACCGGAACACGGTGCATCCACTAAAAATACGGTCAAAATATTCGCGGAAATTATCCGAAAGTTTCTGTGGTGTCTCATTTGTCACAAGCGCATTGCACACGCCCATGCGCTCGATGTTCTGGGACAGGATCTTTGCCCGGGCCGGATGGATCTCATTGCAGACGATCAGTCCTTCCCCCTGCATGGAACATGCAATCTGCGTGCTCTTACCTCCCGGTGCGGCGCACAGATCCAAAATGCGCTCTCCCGGTTCCGCCATCAGATACTCCGCCGGAGCCATCGCACTCGGCTCCTGAATATAGTAAACACCCGCCTCATGATACGGATGTCTGCCGGGCTGATCATTCCCACTGTAATAATAGCCATTCGTTGTCCACGGCACTCTGTTTAAAGAAAACGGCGCCTGCAGCAAAAAGTATCCCGCTCTGTTTTCAGTGGATGGATTCTGAGTGCCTGATATTTCGGCAGATCATAGCTTGCATAGAATGCCTTTGCGTACTCCTCTCCGAGCATTTCTTTCATACGCACACAAAATTGTTCTGGTAACATAATTTCTCTCCGTCCTGTTTTTCCTGTGATTGATTCATTTTCATAATTCCGTTTTTATGAATTTTACAATTGTATTTTCTCATCGGTTAATTGTTTCAGTGCATCTCCCAGAATGTGATTGGATGATTTTTTCCCTCATTCCATCGATTGTTTCCCGAAGCGTCTGGTTTCTTTGCCTCTACCTCACGCTCAAACTCTCTTGCAGAGAGCAGATGACAGCCCTGCCCGGTGATGATGATCTGCTCAAGACCATCCGAAGTCGCCACTGTCACATGGTATTTTCTTCCGTTTTCATGTGCAAACTTTTCAATATAAGCATCGGCAGTCTCTGCTTCTTTTGTATACACGACATGAATATTATGGTGATCGAGCATTTCCGTCTGGTGTCCTTTTTACGCGGTACGCATCAAACACCACGATCAGATTGCATTTTTTATGCCCTGATAATTGCACAAAAATGTCTAAAAAGCTTTCCTCTTGCTCCGTCGATATTGACTGCCGCCAAGCTCTTTTTAAGCTCTCCCATGCAAAAAATGATATTATAACCGTCCACCAGCAGATATTCCTCTTTGGAAACTGCCTTTACAGGTGCATAGCATGGCGCATTGTCTCCCGAGATCACTTTTTTTTCGCAGTGCGCCACTGCTTTGTCGCTCCCTTCTCATGTTTATTTGCATGATAGGTACGTGCTAAAGATCGCATCAATCTCCTCAATGTCGATCCAGTGATCCGGATCATAGGTTTTTGTCTTTTACCGGAAGGTGCTTCCTCCTGCTGTTCTTTCTTTTTTAACAGCCTGCCCTCCACATGCATGTGATCCGGCACTTCATTCCATGGAACGATAAATCCTGCTCCGTGCGCACAGAAAACAGAATCCGCCGGGTGCGAAAGATCCCGCTCCGGATCATAACCGGTCTGTGCGACCACCTCTTCCGTGTTGTGACATGGGTAATATCCCCCCGCAAACCGGAACGTTACTTTTCCAAGTCCTTTCGTGTAGGCAGTCACTTCCTTCTGGTAATTTGCCATGCACGCCACCGAGCAATGCCGCGCAGAACCTGTGCATCGCCCTCCTGATAAGGACCGTTCAAACTTTCCATGCATTTTTTCACTATCCGTCATAGCACGTCCTACCATATTCTGCGGAACAGCTATGTGAAATTCATAATACGGCTCCAGCAGCACAGACTGCGCCTGTTTTAAGCCCTGGCGCACTGCCCGGTAAGTCGCCTGTCTGAAATCGCCGCCCTCCGTGTGTTTCGTGTGTGCCTTCCACCGATCACTGTGATTTTTTCATATCTGTAATCACCGAACCGGTCAACACTCCGATATATGCTCCCGCTCTTTTTAAATGTGTCACGATCAACCGCTGCCAGTTTTTATCCAGCACATCCTCACTGCAGTCTGTGTCGATCACAATACCGCTTCCCGGTTCCAGCGGCTCTAACAAAAAGATGTACTTCCGCATAATGTCTGAGAGGTTCAAAATGTCCCACGCCCCTCCACCGTACCTGCAATGGTTTCCTTTGTATACAATCTTGCCCGGCCAAATGACACATCCACGCCAAAACGCTCTGCAATCATACTTTTTTTTAAAATTTCCGTCTGAACCTCGCCCATAATCTGGATCTGATCTCCTGAAGCTTTTCGTTCCATACAATATGTAATTCCGGCTCTTCCTCCTCGATCTGGCGCAATTTTGGCAAAGATGACTGCCGGCTCCACGCCCTCTGGGAGAATCAGACGGAAATGCAGTACCGGCTCTAACACCGGTGTTTCTCCCTGCGCTTCTATTCCAAATCCCTGTCCCGGATATGTGTGGTCTAATCCGGTCACAGCACACACCATTCCGGCATCCGCTTCATTGATCAGCTCATATTTGGTTCCGGAATAAATGCGGATCTGGTTCACTTTCTGTTCCCACACTTCCTCACCAAACCGCACATGATCTGCATTCGAAAGCGGTGATTTTCACTTTAACGTTCCTCCGTCACTTTCAGATACGTCAGCCGGTTATTTGCCTCATCTCTGGCAATCTTAAAACTTTCATGCCAAATTCATCCGGGTATTCCGGTGCCAGTGTATATCGGTCAAACCCTGTAAAAATGTGTCCACGCCGGCATTCCGAAGCGCAGAACTCCAAAAGCACGGAAATATCTTTCGCCGCACGATCATTTCCCTGATTTGTTCACCGGCAATCCTTCCGTCTCCAAAAAGCTTTCCATGGCATTCCCATCTTCCATGGCGATTTCTTCCATGACCGCACTGTCTTTATCATTTTCCTGTGTTCCTGCGCGCTAAGATTCGTGAAATCTATGCATCCGTCTGACAACTGTTTTTTTAACTCAAAAGAATTGCCCGCTCTGTCGGTTCCCCGGCTGATCCATTTTATTGATAAAAAGAAATACCGGGATCTCATGGCCCGTAGCAATACGTAACTGAACGAAGTATACCGA
>VOFJ01003669.1_pt1 | contig 21538 bp, 37 predicted proteins | sample 5384081 | NCBI WGS metagenome assembly VOFJ01 (sample SAMN12384729, study PRJNA508395) | human gut metagenome | isolation source: healthy gut I | host: Homo sapiens | reverse complement strand
CTCGGTACTTCGTTCAGTGCGTACTCCAGGTGAACGGACCGCTTGTCACGGTCCACTTCCACAGCTTCCATCCGGGTTAAAACCCGAGCTCCAGTCAGGGCCTCATATTTCTGGGGTGTGTTGACAATCAGGGACTCCTTTTCCTCAATCACATGCCCCACATAGTAAGGAAGGCCGCAGCCGGCATAGGAGATGTCAGCCCCTTTGTTTAAAAAATCAGGACTTCGTTGTTCCGACCCTCCCGCATCAGCTTGGCGGCAATCTTTGTTCCGGCTGCAACACCGCCCAATATAACAATTTTCATAATACGCTCCTCCCGTGTGAATTTGACATTGCTGTGCTATGTGATATAATGGCTACGACACAGAGGTCCCCAGTTTCCAGACCTGCCGGGAAAGCGCTGCCATAGCCACTTCACTGTAGTGGATATATAACGCCATTTTACCATTCCCTGCTGTGGTTGTAAAATAGGAAAATTTGAATTCTATTATTGGTTTTTCCAATAGCATCTGACGAAGGAGTGACGAGACCAGTGGCCACGTTGAAGCAGCTACATATCTTCCTTGCCGTTGCCGAAACGCTCCAAATGAGCGAGGCAGCCAGAAAAACTGTACGTTTCCCAGCCGACGGTCAGTCAAACGATTTTAGAGCTGGAACGGGAGTTTGGGCGGTGCTTTTTGAGCGTTCCCCACGATATTTGAAGCTGACAGCGAAGGGCGCCCTTCTCTGGGAATACGCTCAACAGGTGGCAGACAGCTATACCCTGCTGGATCATGGAATGAAAAACATACCGTCTGCCCGGGAGCTTCGCATCGGCGCCACCATTACCATCGGTAATACACTTTTGTCTGGGATTGCTTCCGCCCTGAAAAAAAGCCAGCCGGATATTTGCCAGCATCTGTATGTAGAGAACACCCAGGCTCTGGAAAGCCGTCTGCTGCAGGGGGGAAATAGACATTGCCTTTATAGAAGGTGTCATACGTAGCGACAAGATAGTCAAGCTCCCCTTTGCACAGGACGCTCTGGAGTTAATTTGCGCCAAAGGACACCCCCTGTATGGCCAAAAGCAAGTGCGGGCAGAGGAGCTGCGCAATCAGGACTTCATCCTGCGGGGGAGCAAGGAAGCGGAACCCGCAACATATTTGAGAACTATATGCGCACTGCGAAAATTCCCATTCACGTTGTGGGAGAGTCCACCAGCAGCACAGCAATCATTGAAATGGTGATGCGTGGACTGGGCTTGGGTGTGCTCTCCCGGCTATGTGTCCAGCGGTATACTTCCGAGCAGCTGATTTGCTCCTGCACCATCCAGGGTATGCCGATGAACCGGTATTTTTACATTTGCTATTTGGCTGGTCATCCGGTGACCTCTCAAATGGCCGACTTGATCCGCCTCTCCCAGCAGACTGTGCAGCTGGCTTAGCTCTCACGAAGAAGGAATTTGTAATGAAACCATGGCAGCATTTTAAAACCATTACCCGCCACCGGCTTTTTGGTGATGGTAAACTGTTTCCGGATCGGACTCATCCGTCAGGGGCTGACCCATGACCTTTCCAAGTACTCCCCCGACGGAGTTTTGGACCGGAGCCAAATATTACCAGGGAATCCGCAGTCCCAATGCTGCAGAGCGGGAGAAAAGGGGTTATTCTGCCGCCTGGCTGCATCACAAGGGCCGGAACCGGCATCACTACGAGTACTGGACAGATCTGAATCCTGCCACCCGCCAATACGAGCCGGTTCCAATGCCCAGGCGGTATCTGGCGGAGATGGTGATGGATCGCATTGCCGCCAGCAAAGTCTACCGGGGAAAGCAGTACACGGATGGCTCCCCCTTGAGTACTTTTTGATGTCCCAGGAAGGTCCCTTGATGCACCAGCAGACCGCACGCCAATTGACCATGCTCCTCACTATGCTCCGGGATCAGGGGAAACGGCCACATTCCGTTTTATCCGGGAGATGGTGCTCCCCTGGAAAGGACTTCTGAGGAGTGGATATGACCGGTCCCTCCAACCGACCTGGTACAGAGCCCAATCAGGGCTTTACCAGAATGCCCATGGCGATCTGCGTGGGCTTTTTGATTTTGCTGCAGAAACAATTGCAAAGTTACGCAGAAAATATCCAAACGAAAAAAAGACCGCAGGAAGCCTGGGAAGCGGTTCAAAATTGGGTTGTTGGAAAAATCAAAATGGCTATATGTTGAATGCCTGATAGAACTTCCGTTGTGTTGGAATTAGCCCAACGACTGCAGGGAGTGAAGACAGCGAACAGACATTTTTTCCCGGTAGGACAAAATGTCCTGAGACGAGCCGCAAAAAATGCAAATCTCTTCATATTTCCGCAGCACCACGGAAGCGCCGTCTACGTAAATTTCCATTGCGTCCTGCTCGGCAATGTCCAGCGTCCGGCGCAGCTCCGCTGGCAGGACGATGCGCCCCAGGTCATCTACTTTGCGAATAATACCCACCGATTTCATGTAAAGTCTCCCCTTTTCCATTCTAATGTGATTCGGTAATCTTCTATTAATAGAAGCCGTGCCCTGTCTCTGTTCCCTATTATAAATGATTCGACAACATCTGTCAAATATTTCATTTGGTAAAAACACGAAAAAAATATCGTATAAATGGCTTCTGTATTTCATACAGTCCTCTGAAAGGAGGGCTTGTCATGGTGATGGCCTATATCTGGACTGGAATGGTCCTGACAGCAGTGTTGTTTTCCTTTTTGGAGTGGCGCTGGCGGCGTCCTGTCCCAAGCTGTTTTGGAGGGGGCTCAGGCAGGTGTTACCCTCACCCTGTCCATGGCGGGGGCGGTATGCCTTTGGTCCGGCGTGGGACGAGTCATGGAGTGCGCAGGGCTGAACCGGATTTTGGCCCGTTTCCTGGGACCGGTGATTTGCCGCCTATTTCCCAGCTCCCGAAAGGACCCCAAGGTAGGGGAGCTGGTCTCTGCCAATGTCTGTGCCAACCTACTGGGATTGGGAAATGCGGCCACTCCCATGGGGGTAGCCGCTACCCAGCGTATGGGCCGGTATGCAAAGCCTGGCGAGGCCAGTCATGAAATGTGCCGGCTCATTGTGATGAATACAGCATCCATCCAACTGATCCCCGCCAATGTGGCGGCTGTGCGGGCTGGACTGGGCTGTGCCGCCCCGTTTGACATTTTGCCTGCAGTTTGGGTTACGTCTCTGTGTTCGGTCTGTGTAGGACTTCTGGCGGCCTTTCTCTTTCAGAGGGTGACCCACGATGACTGATTACATCATTCCCCTGCTTCTGGCAGGTGTGGCGCTGTTTGCTCTGGGGCGCCGGGAAAATGTCTATGAAGAGCTGCTGACCGGTGCAGCCGGAGGGTTGAAAGCTCCTGGTCTCCATTGTGCCGGCGCTGATCGCGCTTCTGACGGCGGTTCACATGCTCCGGGCGTCCGGGGCTATGGAGGCAGCGGCCAGCTTCCTCTCCCCGGTCTTCTCGTTTCTGGGAATTCCGCCGGAGACTGCGGCACTGGTTCTGGTGCGGCCCATCAGCGGCAGCGCCGCTCTGGCAGTAGGGGCGGACAATGGCCCAGTATGGCCCGGACAGTCCCATCGGGCGAACTGCGGCCATCATGCTGGGCAGTACGGAGACGACCTTTTATACCATCAGCGTCTACTTTGGCTCCGCCGGTGTGCCGGACCCGATATGCCGTCCCTGCAGCGCTTTTTGGCAGATCTCACCGGCTTCTGCATGGCTTCCCTCACCGCCCGGTTGTTTTTCTGAAATTTTCTCTGTACTTTTCCCCGCATTTGGTATAGTGAAAGGCACGAAAAACAGCAAGTGAGGAATACACCATGGAGAAAATTCTGAATCTGATTTCCGCTAAAATGGCAGACGCCTTTGAAGCTGCCGGATTTGACCGGTCCTATGGCCGGGTCACGCTCTCGAACCGCCCGGACCTGTGCGAATACCAGTGTAACGGCGCTCTTGCCGCCGCCAAAGCGTATCACAAGGCGCCCATTCAGATTGCCCAGGCTGTGGCAGAGCAGCTGCATCACGAGGACTTTGAGTCTGTGGCTACTGCGATGCCCGGTTTTATCAATCTGCGGGTGTCCGGCTCTTTCCTGCAGGCCTATCTGTCTCGCCATGCGGCATGACCCGTACTTCGGGGTGGAACAGGAGCCTGTGCCAAAGACCATTGTGGTGGATTACGGCGGCCCCAATGTGGCCAAGCCGCTGCACATTGGCCACCTGCGTTCTGCCATCATCGGCGAGAGCATGAAGCGGATTTACAAGTTTTTCGGCAATCACACCATCGGGGACGTGCATCTGGGCGACTGGGGGCTGCAAATGGGCCTCATCATCGCAGGACTTCAGGACAGGCAGCCGGAGCTGTGCTATTTTGACGGCAGCTTCACCGGTCCCTATCCCGAGGAAGCGCCCTTTACCATGACGGAGCTGGAGACCATCTATCCTGCAGCTTCCGCCCGGAGTAAGGAGGACCCTGCCTTTGCCCAGCGGGCCCACGAGGCCACCTTTGCCCTCCAGGAGGGACGGCCTGGGCTACCGCGCCCTGTGGAAGCACATCATGGCGGTTTCTCTGGCAGACATTCGAAAGAACTATGACAATTTGGACGTCCATTTTGAGTCCTGGCTGGGTGAGAGCGATGCGCAGCCGGATATTCCCCCATGCTGGAGCAGATGCAGGCCAAGGGCCTGGCGGTGGAAAGCGATGGCGCACTCATTTTCCCGGTCGCCGAAGAGGGAGACAAGAAGGAAATGCCTCCCTGCATCCTGGTGAAATCCGATGGCGCCACCCTGTATGATACCACAGATCTGGCCACCCTGGTTCAGCGGGAGCGGGATTTCCATCCGGATAAGGTCCTCTACCTGGCGGATAAGCGCCAGAGCCTGCATTTTGAGCAGGTCTTCCGGGCCGCCCGGAAGGCAGGTATTGTCCGGCCGGAGACGGAGCTGGAGTTCCTGGGCTTCGGTACCATGAACGGCAAGGATGGCAAGCCCTTCAAAACCCGGTCTGGCGGCGTCATGCGTCTGGAGCAAGCTCATTGGGGACATCACCGAATTTGTCCGGAAAAAAGGTTGTGGAAAATCAGATCGTAGAAGCGGATCAGGTGGAGGAGACCACCCGCCGGATTGCTATGGCTGCCCTCAAGTACGGCGATCTGTCTAACCAACCTACCAAGGACTATATCTTTGATATGGACCGCTTTGCAGCCTTTGAGGGGAACACCGGTCCCTATATTCTCTACACCGTGGTCCGGATCAAGAGCATCCCTGGCCCGGTACGGCTCCTGGCAGCACCTGGAGATCCAAGCCCCCTGCCAGTGCGGCGCAAAAGGATCTGATGCTGGCCGTCACCAAGCTGGCTCCTGCTCTGGAGGGAGCATACCGGGACTCCGCGCCGAACCTGATCTGCAGCTATATTTACGAGCTGGCCGGCGCTGTGAATGCATTCTACCATGAAACCCGGATTTTAACAGAGGCGGATCCGAACCTCCAGGCCGGCTATATCGCCCTCATTGGCCTGGCCAAAGATATCCTGGGAGCAATGCATCTATCTCCTGGGTTTTCAAGCGCCAGAAAAATGTGATTGAGATACCTACGAACTCCCCCGCAAGAGGCCGTGCACAAAACGCACCGTTTCTTGTGGGGGAGTTCCCATATCGGTATTGCGAACGGTCGCCCAGCGTACCCCATCAGCAAAATTTTCTGGTTTTTCAAGTTCCCGGACAATTCGCACAGTCTCCGGTAAAAGGAAAGGCGCCTGTTGAGTTAGTCTGGAATGTGGGCAGAAAGAAACGGTCAGGGCAGGGCCCGGGTTTCCTGCCATGCATTTGCAGGAAACCCGGCAGACTCTGTCCTGACCGCCTTGTTTGCAAGGCCTTCCCCTTATTTCTTGCGGAAGGACATGCAGTCGGTGCACTGGTCTACCGTGGGATTGCACTCATGGGTACCCACCAGGATCTTGTCCAGGGAGCAGTAGTTGGCCTCATCGCAGTGGTTGGCACAGGAGACAACGGTGCACTCGATGGATTTGTTGGCAAGCATGGCAGTTCATAAGGCTGGCCTCCTTTCCTTTGGTTCGGGAGTAGTATGTCCAGGAAGGGGCGGTTCATTCGGAAAATCCCGCCTGACCGCCGCCTTTTTTCGGTCATGCTTTGGAGAATTCTTCCATAGAAAATTTCCCGGGACACATTGCCTTTTTCCCGGGAAATATGATACTCTAGCTACATGAGTCCCATTCGGGAGGCTGCGTGCAGCCTCCCGTATTTGAAGCGGATGGTCTGCGTTCTGTGGAAGCGGCATCCGCACATTCACTAGTATGCCCGGACTTTTCTGCCGGTGCATGGAAATTTTTGTATTTTTTCAGGAGGCTTTGTCATGGCTATGGTGTCCCCCTCCATCCTCTCGGCGGATTTTGTCAACCTGGAGCGAGATCTTCGGGCCATCGCCCGGTCCGGCGCAGATTACATTCATGTAGACGTCATGGACGGTCTCTTTGTCCCGAATCTGACCATTGGCATGCCTGTGGTCCAGGCCATTGCCCGGGTTTCCCAGCTGCCTCTGGACGTCCATCTCATGATTGACCGGCCCATCCGGTATGTAGATGGCTTCTGCCAAGCCGGTGCGTCCATCCTGGCGGTCCATCTGGAATCTGACACACCGGAGGGCATTCGGGCAGCTCTGGAGCGCACCCGGGCACTGGGGGTCCGGCCAGCCCTGGCCTTAAAGCCCGGTACCCCCGGCCGAGGCCGCCCTCCCTTACCTGGAGCAGTGCGACATGATCCTGGTGATGACGGTGGAGCCAGGCTTCAGCGGTCAAGCCTTCATGGCCGATATGATGCCCAAGCTCCAGACCATTCACCATTGGATCCGAGAGCGCGGCCTTTCCTGCATCCTGAAGTGGACGGCGGTGTGGGTCCCGCCACCTTCCAGACCTGTCTGGATCATGGCGCAGACCTGCTGGTGGCCGGCTCGGCCTATTTTCGCGCCCCCTGACCGGGATGCCTTTGTGAAGCTGCTCCAGGGCGACCGGAAGGAGCTGACCTGAAGCCTCACCGGCCCTGACTGCCCAAAAAGGAACAGCAAAACCCGGACGGCCTGCACCATCTCCCTGGCGGAACTGAGCGAAGACAGGTCCAAAGGTGGGGTGATTTTGGCTGTCTGAGTACAGGTTTTCAAACTGCCTGGCCTGAATCAGAAGCCGCAGAAGCGCCCGCTCCACCGGCTCCCGGCGGCTCCTGCCGGGGCTGGGGCCTGGGCCTCCCCCTGCTCCGACCGGGCCATACCGCGCAGACAAGCTGCCCGTTCCATAGCCTGGCGGTGTAGCCGGAGGAGCGCTTCCCGTCCGCCGGTTCCCATAGAGCGACTCAGCGCCTGACACTGGCGTCCAAAACCTTCCTCCTCCCAGGCCTGACGCAGAAGCTCCTGGGGCGTCCAGGACATCTCTGGCGGGGACAGTACAGGCTGCGGCATAACAGGTGGCGCCGGGGACTGGGGTGGGGCTGGCCGGGACGGTGAAGCCAACGGCTGCCGGTTCCATTACCCGCTGCCAGATGGGATCTGTTTGGGATTTGTCAAATGGGTCCATGGTCATTCCTCCTTTCTCCATAGCTATGCAGCGCTTGGCGAGAGGTGCCGGAAGTTTTCTTTTTTTGATGCAAGTTGGATGCATCCCCATTTTATTTTGAAGTCATCAAGGGACGTGGCTCTTTTGCGTAGAACCCCTGAGAGAAGGAGAGGATTTGATATGACGAGAAAAACACATGGCCCATCCGGCTGCTGTGCCTGCTGCTGGTCCTGGCTCTGGCGCCGCTTCAGGTCCTGGCTGAGGAATGGCCGGGTATGGACGCCTTTTGGTCTGCCGGAGGAGCTGCCCACACCCCCTTTACCGACGTATCGGTCCATGCCTGGTACTATCCCTATGTCCGGGTGCAGCACACTCTGGGAATGATGGCCGGGACAGGAAACGATGCATTCTCCCCCCCAATGTCACCGTGCCCCTCACCCAGGTGTTTACTGTAGCTGTTCGGGTCTATGAAAAGTACTGGGGAATCCCAGACACCTCTGCAGAGCTGGGCTCGCCCTGGTATACATACTACATCAACCGGGCCAGGGAATACGGCATTCTGCCGCAAACTCTGGAGGGTGTCTCTGTTTTTCGGGCCGCCACCCGGGCGGAGCTGGCGGAGATTCTCAGCCGCAGCCTGCCGGAGGTGGAGCTGGAGCCCATCCATCAGGTGGATGCCTTGCCGGACTATACCTCCCAGGACCTTTACTGGAACGGAGTCATCACCCTGTACCGGGCCGGCGTCCTCATGGGCGACGACGAGGCCGGTACCTTCCGGCCAGACAGCAACATCCGCCGCTCCGAGCTGTCCGCTATCCTCACCCGGATGGTCCGGCCGGAATACCGGATTCAGCCCGACTCTCCCGACCCCATTGTGCCGGATACCGGCATGGACGCGTTCCAGCTGCCGGAGGAACTGCCGGAGCTGCCCTTTGTGGATGTGGCTTCCAATATCTGGTACTATCCCTATATTCAAAAGCGGCCTATGCCATGGAGCTGATGAACGGCATGGGCAACGATCGCTTTACCCCCAACGGTACCGTTCAGCTGAGCCAAACCGTAGCGGTAGCTGTGCGGATTTATGAAAAATATTGGGGCATCCCCGATACCTCCAGTGAGTATGCCCGTCCCTGGTACACCTACTACATGGACCGGGCCAAGGAATACGGCATTCTGCCGGACTCCATGGCAGGCAGCAGCCCGACCGGGACCGTTTCCCGGGCGGAAGTGGCGGAAATTCTCTACCGGAGCCTGCCGTCGGGGAGCTTCCCAATGTGAATCAAATTGACTCCCTCCCGGATTACGGCCCGGAGGACCCCTACTGGTCCTCTGTCTCCGCCCTCTACCGGGCAGGCGTTCTGACCGGCGATGACATCTATGGCACCTTCCGCCCCAACAGCAACATTCGTCGTTCCGAGCTGGCCGCCATTCTGGTTCGCCTGGTCCGGCCGGAATACCGGAAAATTTTCACCCTCACTCCCCTCCCCCAGGAGGTCATTGAGACCATCGTCTATGGCAAAAGCGGGGCCGGACGGGAGCTGAAGGCTTACCGCTACGGCGACGGCAGCAATGTCCTGGTGGCGGCCTTTGCCATTCACGGCTGGGAGGATAATTTCAACCGGGACGGCCAGCTGCTGGTGGACACCGCCCATGATCTGATGGAGGCCCTGGAGCAAAACTACGACGCTCTGATCAAAGAGGGCGACTGGTCCGTATACGTCCTGCCCTGCCTGAATCCGGACGGCCTCTATGACGGCTGGACCTGCAACGGCCCCGGCCGGTGCACCACCTACCGCTTGATGCCAACGGAAACAACGTCTATGGCCCGGGCATCGACCTCAACCGCAGCTTCCCCTACCGGTATCAGAGCCAGAGCGGCGACCGGAATTACAACGGCTCGGCTCCTCTCCAGGCCAGAGAGGCCCAGGCCTTGGCGAAATTCGTCCAGTCTGTCAAAGGCTCCGGAAGCAATGTGCTACTCATCGATACCACGGCTGGTATCGCCAGACCATTGTCTCCGGCGGCGAGGCGGTCCCGTTTACCGGGCTTTCAACCGGTACTTCCCCCAAAACCGCTACACCTCTCTGGCCGGTGGCTCCGGTTACTTCGCCTCCTGGGCAGCTTACGTAGAGGACTACGATGCTTGCCTCTTTGAATTCCCCCGATGTATCCAGTACCCGAGACTTTGAAAATAAGGGCTACGGCGAAGATTACGTCAACGCCATTTGCTGGATGCTGGAGCATTACAACTGATTTCCTATGAGCAAAATGCTCCCCGTAGCGCAGCCCAGCCGAAGGCCGCTCCACGGGGGAGCATCCTTTATTTCAATTTCAGGCCACCTGCTGGCACAGCCACTGGGCCAGCAGCGCATCGTATTTGCCATAGGGATGTACGCCATCGCCGCTGTAATCGGGAAGCAGATACCCATTCTTGTCCTCATATAAGGGACGGGGTCCAGGCATCGGACCTGCTCTCCATCACACAGCTCTCGGATATCCTGGTTGATCTGATCCAGGTGATCCGGCTTCAAGTAATGGACTGCGTCGGACTTCTCTTTGGAGACCCCATAAATTTGGAGCAGATAGATCACCGCATCCGGCTGGGCTCTTGAATCTGCTCCACATCCTGCCGGTAACGTTCCTTCAGGGAGTCCAGTGGGTACCCCGCCTCGTTCAGGCCCAGCATAATAAAAATTTTTCCCGTAATTCCGGCTGGTCAGCAGGCTGGTCAAATCAGTTTCCCCAAAGTCTGTATCGGAAGCAGTTTGGGAAAAGAGCTGAAAACACACTGAGCCCCCCCCCCGGCAAAGTAGTCCGCTTGGCCCAGGCGGGCATACATGGACAGACCCACCATGCGGGAATCTCCAATGAAAAGCGCATCGTCAAACCAGGACTCATCCTCCCCATATACCGGCGGCGGAGCAGTTGCCTCCGTTGCCTCCTCCGACGGCTCTGTAGGCTCCGTCTGTACGGCTGGGAGGCGTAGATTCCGGGGGTTGACTTGGGCTGGAAGGCTCCGTGATGGGAGACTGTAAAGGCTTCCAGGCTGTCCCTTTCCTGCATCATCAGGAAGGGAACCGCCACTGCCATTTGCCTCCGTAGCGCCCATCCTCCTTCAGCTTGGCTTTCAGGGAGAGCCCAATGCAGGCCACAAGGATCCCACTTCCCACCAAGAGCACCGGCAAAAACCAACGCTGCTTTGTTTCGTTTTTTGGTACGCTGCATATCCGGTCCTCCTAGAAGCTAAAATACATAAACGGATCATTCACGGAAACGGACATGTAATAAACTGCCACCCAGAACAGCAACAGGCACACCGCCGTTCCCACTGCAGAAGACCGGATCCGGACCCAAATCCGCTCCGGCCAGGGACTGGAGAGGAGAAAGCCCAGAACCAGAAAGAGACCAAACTGCTTCCCATAGCGAAGGAAGTCCCCCCGGTTTACCGCAATGCCACCGCCAAAGAAGGGGAACAGGGCGGGTCAGGTAGATTCCAATCTGCCCCACATCCGGCACCGCAAACAGGAGCCAGGTCAGGGGAATCGCCAGAAGCATGTACACACGGGCAACCCTCCTGTGGCGCTCCAGGAAGGGGCCCAGGCCCAGCTTTTCCAAAGCAATCAGCAGGAAAATCAGGAGGCCCCACAGGAGAAAGTTCCAGGTGCTGCCGTGCCAGATTCCAGTGAGTAGCCACACCACCAAGAGATTCAGAATGGTCCGCGGCATTCCCTGCCGGCTGCCCCCATGGGAATGTACACATAATCCCGAAACCAGGCGCCTAGGGTGATATGCCACCGCCGCCAAAAGTCCGTCATGGTTCTGGCTGCATAGGGATGATCAAAGTTCCGGGGTAGGGAGAAGCCCAACATATGCCCCAGGCCCACTGCCATACGGGAATAGCCCCAGAAATCAAAATACAGCTGGAAGCAGTAGCCAGCCAGGCCCAGCCAGGCCATGGGGGTGGAGATGCTCTCAAACCCGATGGTCTGAACCTGTGACCACAGTCCACCCACCCGGTCAGCCAAAAGCACCTTCATGGAAAGGCCCACAATGAACTCCCGCAGTCCCCGGTCAAACCCCTCCAGGCTGTACCTCCGCCGCACCAGCTGGCTTCGAAGCTCCCCAGCAGGCATCAGAGGTCCGGACAGGAGCTTTGGGGAACATGAGGATTCCCGCCAAATAGTCCCATGGCCGTCTCACAGGCTCCACCTGCCCCCGCGTCACATCGATCAGATATGCTGCCATCTGAAAGGTGTAGAAGCTGATGCCCAGGGGCAGCGCTACCCCCACACCCAGCAGGCCCAAATATTTGAACAGCAGCAAAATGCCAAAAAGCAGGACCAGACCGGCAGACAGCAGACGCTTTTTCGCCTGAAAGCGGGGAGAATCAGTCCTGTTGCCCAAGTTAACATAACTTCAGCTGCCAGGAGTACGATCCACCATGGGTGGCGCCATGTTCCAATCACATAGAACACCATACTGCCCAAAGCCAGCACCATGTTCCGGCGCGATGGTGGAAACAGGTAATAGCACCCCAAAAACCCGGGCAAAAACAGGAAAATAAACTCTAAACTATTGAAACCCATAACTTTTCACAATCTCTCTTCTGAAATCGCACGCAAAATTTTTCCCCGCCAGTCCGCTGAGGGCAAGCCATCGGAACGTAAGAAAAAAAGTCACCTGCAAACCGAATTCGCAGGTGACTTCCTGCTTGGCCCGGTCAACATAAATGATTATATGCGAACTGCCGCCAAGTTTCAAGGTATGTAATTCCTAAAAATTCTAAAGAAGATGACACCTTTTTGTAATCTTTCGACAATTTTGTAAACACCCTCTCTGCTGCCTTCTGCAGCCCCCGCAAATGGCTCCTGGAGCCCCCGCTTTTATCCGGAAGCTTCTTCCAGGCCGGTTCTAATGGGCGAACTGACTTTCGTACAGCTCCGCATAGAACCCACCCTGGGCCAAAAGGGGAGAGGCGTGGGTTCCCTGCTCCACAATGGCGCCGTCCCGCATCACCAGGATCAAATCCGCCTCCTGAATGGTGGACAGGCGATGGGCTACAATGAAGCTGGTACGTCCCTCCATGAGGGCTGCAAAGGCCTGCTGGATTTTCTGCTCTGTCCGGGTATCGATGGAGGAAGTCGCCTCGTCCAGAAACAGCATGGGCGGCAGGCACAGCATCACCCGGGCAATGCACAGCAGCTGCTTCTGTCCCTGGGACAGGGATCCTCCGGCTTCGCCAATGACGGTGTCATACCCCTCGGGCAGGCGCAGGATAAAGCTGTGCGCATGGGCAGCCCTGGCAGCTGCCTGAATCTCCTCAAAGGTTGCCTCCGGGCGGCCCATGGCAATGTTCTCCCGGATGGTTCCTGCCTTCAGCCATGTGTCCTGGAGGACCATCCCGAAGCATTGCCGCAGCTCCTGCCGGGCCAGGCTCCGGGTTTGGACGCCATCTACCGAGATGCTCCCCCGGTCCACCTCATAAAAACCGCATCAGCAGGTTGATCAGCGTGGTCTTGCCGCATCCTGTGGGGCCCACAATGGCAACCCGCTGCCCCGGCCGCACCCGGAGGCTGAAATCCTGGATGAGGGGGCGGTCCGGTGTATAGGAAAAGAAGACATGGTCCAGCTCCACCTGCCCTTTCACCGCCGCCAGCTTCCCCGGCGCGGAGTCCGGGGCTTGGGCCGGCTCCTCCAGCAGCTCAAAGATACGTCCCGCACAGGCCAGGGCATTTTGCAGCTCCGTGATGACACCGCTGATCTCATTAAATGGCTTGGTGTACTGATTGGCGTAGCTCAGAAAGGTGGTGAGTCCCCCACCGTAATCCCCCCCTGACACAGCGGCCAGGGCGCCTGTAAGGCCAACGCCGGCATAGACCAAGGCATTCACAAACCGGGTGCAGGGATTGGTGATGGAGGAGAAGAAAATGGCCCGGAGGGAGCACTTACGCAGCTCCTCATTGACCTGGTCAAACTACCGCCTGACTTTGACTTTGGTGGCCAAAGGCCTGCACAACCTTCAGCTCCCCGATGGTCTCGTCGATGAGGGCCGTCTGACGGCCCCGGATCTGGGACTGGAGGCGGAACATGGAGTAAGTCCGCTTCGCCACAAATTGGGCCACAAACAGGGACACCGGCGTAATGAAAATGACCACCAGCGCAATTTTCCAGTGAATGAGCAGCATAAACAGCAGCGTCCCGCCAATGGTCATGAGGCCGGTAAACAGCTGGGTAAAGCCCATAAGAAGGCCGTCGGCAAACTGATCCACGTCTGCAACGATCCGGCTCACCGTCTCTCCGTGGGGATGCCGGTCCAGGTAGCGGAGGGGCAGCTCCTGGATGTGCCGGAAGGCCTCCTCCCGCAGGTCCCGAACCACCTGAAAGGTAATGCGGTTGTTCAGCTCTCCCATGCACCACTGGGCCAGGGCGCCGGCAGCGGCGGTCAGTCCAATCCACAGGAGAATGGCGCCCAGAGTCTCTCAAAATCCACCTGCCCCGGGCCCAGAATGCAGTCCACGCCCCGGCCCACCAAAATGGGCACATAGAGCTGGCAGGCCACACAGGCCAGGGGCCAGAAGAAGGGTCCCGGCCAGGAGCATCCAGTGGGGCGCAATCCGGCGCAGCACCTTTCTGAGGATCGCCTCCTGCTTTTTGTCACGAGACATGGCTGTGCGCCTCCTTCGGGAACTGGGAATAGTAGATTTCCTGATACACAGGGCACTGCTCCAGGAGTGTTTCGTGAGTCCCCTGGCCCACCACCCGGCCATCATCCAGTACCAGAATCCAGTCGGCATGGCGAATGGACGCCGCCCGCTGCGAAACCACAAAGGTGGTAGGGGGATTGGGCAGAGCGCCTATGGCGGCCCGGAGCCTGGCATCCGTGGCATAGTCCAGCGCGGAGGCGCTGTCGTCCAGGATCAGGATTTCCGGCTTTCGGGCAACCGCGCGGGCGATGGTCAGCCGCTGGCGCTGGCCGCCGGAGAGATTTCCTCCCCCCTGCTGGACCTCCGCATCCAGCCCCTGGTCCTTCCCCTGGACAATCTCCATAGCCTGGGCCACAGTGAGGGCCGCCTGAAGCTCCTCGTCCGTGGCGTCCTCCCTGCCCCAGAGGAGATTGGAACGGATGGTCCCCGGAACAGCACCGCCTTCTGGGGAACCACGGCAATCCGCCTGCGAAGCTCCTCCAGGTTCAACTCCCGCACATCCACCCCATCCACCAGAACCTGGCCCTGGGTGGCGTCATAAAAACCGGGGGATCAGATTCACCAGAGTGGATTTGCCGGAGCCGGTTCCGCCGATGATCCCCACTGTCTGACCGGGAAGGGCCAGAAAGATCACGCTGGAAAGGGCCTCCGCACCTGCCACGCCGTAGGTGATTCCGGCATTGCGGAACTCCACCTGTCCCCGCAGCGTCTCCTCCGGGTGACGGCTGCCGGAAGTCTGGCTGGATTGCATGGCAAAGACGCTTTGAATCCGGTTTCCCGCAGGCCACCGCCTTGGTCATGGTAATGATGAGATTGGCAAATTTAATGAGCTCCACCAGAATTTGAGACATGTAGTTATACAGAGCCACCACTTGCCCCTGGGTGAGCGCTCCGGAGTTCACCCGGAGCGCGCCAGTGCGCAGGAGGGCCACCACAGCCAGGTTCAGGATCACATAGGTCACCGGATTCAGTAGGTTGGAAATCCGACCTACCCGGAGCTGGAGCTGGTTCAGCAGCCGGTTTCGCCGGGAAAACTCTGCAATTTCCTCCTGCTCCTTCCGAAACGCCCGCAGAACCCGCACACCGGTGAGATTCTCCCGGGTGGCCGCCGTCACGCCATCCAGCCGGTTCTGCACCTTCCGGTACATGGGAATCGTCACCAGAATGATGGCAAAAACCACCGCCAGCAACACCGGAATCGCCACGGCAAACACCGTTGCCCCAGGGACGTCAATGGTAAAGGCCATAACCATGGCCCCAAACACCACAAAGGGGGGACCGAAGCAGCAGGCGCAGGGCCAGGTTTACCCTGTTTTGCAGCTGGTTTACGTCGCTGGTCATGCGAGTGATCATGGTCGCAGAGCCCAGGGTATCTATTTCCCGGTAGGGACAGCCTCTGAAGATGGGCAAATAAGGCGCTCCGAAGCCGAGCGGAAAATCAGGTGGCTGCCCTTGCCGCAAAATATTGGGCCGTGATCGAGCAGACCAGCCCCACAACTGCCAAGAGCACCAAAAGGCCACACCGCTCCAAAATATACCGGCGGCTTCCGGTGGCAATCCCAACGTCGATGATGGACGTCATGACCAGCGGCACAAAAAAGCTCAAACAGCGCCTCCAGCAGCTTAAACAGGGGACCTAGGACGCACTCTTTTCGATACTGCTTTAGGTAAATCAGCAGTCCCTTCACACACATTTCCTCCCATCCCGGTGGCCTCGGCCTACCAAAGCTTCATTTGTCTTTCTTCCAATTTATTTGGAAATTCCCGCAAAAAAATGAAAGTTTTCCTGTAAATCCATGCAAATCCCTGTTCCCGGCAAAACTCCTCCATCAGGCTCATCAGCGCCCTTCCCCTGGGGCTGGCTACCTCGTAGGCACTTCCATAGCAGCGCCGGTAGCGGTCCGAAAGGCCGGGGAAATGCCGGTCAATTGGCTGAAAAAATATTCCCGGTTTCCCTCCCGCAGAGTGAGGCCCATGCCGAAGCAAATGATTCGCCTCACCCCCGCCCGGGCGCAGTACCGAAGACAGGCCCATAAGATTTTCCTCTGTGTCGTTGAGAAAGGGTAAAAATAGGGCTCAGCCAAACCATTGTGGGTATCCCAGCCTCCCGGCAGGCCTCCAGCATCTGGACCCGGCGGGCGGTGGTGCACATATTTCATGCATGCGGTTTTCTCCCCGGCCTGTCTCTCAGGACTCTGGATGGAACAATACACGCCAATAATCCCGGTCCAGAATCCACGCAGAAATGGTAAACTTATTATTGACCATATCCTTGATAGACTGCACATAGTCCTCTGAAATTTCCCCGCCGGTGAGGCTTTTCACCTCGCCGGTCTGAGAATTGTAAGAGGCCCGGTCTGTGAGCCAGCTGCGGTTGGAGAAGATCACCAGGGGCTCCGCCTGGGAAAAACACATCCTGCCCCATGTATAGCCGGGGAGTCAAAGTCCAGCCCGAAGAGATTACACAGGGTGGGCAGGAGATCCAGGGAAGAGCAGGGACGCTCCACCTGCTCCGGCGTCATGCCTTTTTTATATAGAATGCAGGCGTTGCGGTACAGCTCAAAGTTTTCCTCCAGCGTGTGTCCGGCCAGCTCGCTTTGCTCCTCCGGCGTGAGGCCATAGGGGTAGTGGTCGCCCGTCAGGGCGATGACGGTGTTCTCCGCTACGCCGGCCTCGTCCAGCCGCTGCAGCAGCAGCTCCAGCGCACGGTCCAGCTCGATCTGGCAGGCCAAATAAGCGCGGACATGCTCACTGTATGGGGCGTCCTCCACCAGAGCCTGGTTCTTGGCAGCCATGGCATTGCCCTGGAAGTTGTATTCCAGATGGCCGGAAACCGTCATATAGTAGGCGTGGAAGGGCTCCTCATTCATATACTCCTCTGTGGTCACATCTATCATTTCCAAATCCGATTCCGGCCAGGGACTCTGTAATCTCCAGGCCGTTTCCCACCGCCTTGTACACATACCCCAAATTGGGATGAGAGAGATCCCGGTCGTAATAGCCATAGTCATGGTTGTGATAGGCGTAGGCGCTGTAGCCCAAAGCCTTCAGCTGGGCGCACATGGTGAGGGGCATATCGTTCTCTGAGGAGCGGTAAAAGCTCCAGACTCCGGATTTGGGAATGGTACCGGTCACCGCCACGTACTCGCCATCGGAGGTGGAGACGCTCCAGATGGGCGTATAGAAATTGGTAAAATAGAAGCCCTCAGTCTGGAGCTTGTATAGAGTCGGCGTGCGCGCCGGGTCAATGGCCAGGTGAGAAACGCCCTCTGCCGTAATGAGGATCAGATTGCAGCCTGCAAACATGCCAGTCTTTTCGTTTTTCCTCGTGGGCTGGAGGTTTTTAAAATAGGTGTGCATCTGCCGGAGCTCCTCGTCCTCCTCTTCTGCCAGCAACCGGTCAAAGTCGATTTCCAGCACATTGGGACTGGTGTCCAGAGGCGGTTCCTCCGTCTCCCTGAGATTCCTGGTCCGCCGTTGGGTCTGGTTTCTCCTCTGTGGGGGCAGGCTCTGTAGACTCCGGCAAAACCAGAGAGCCGGAGCCTCCCCTCCCTGTCACCGTCCATTTCACATCCCGGGCAAACGCCGTCCCAAGCCCCAGCTGGGCCGCAGACTCTTTGACTCCGTTCACATTGTGAAACATCCCGTAGGGAGACTCCCCATCGGTGCCCCAAAGGGGAAGCAGCCAGGTCACAGCGAAATAGAACAGCACTGCCAGTCCCCCCAGGAAGACAGAGACCTTCCAGCTGACCTTGCCTGGGAAGCTCCAAATGCGCCTGCCATACACTGCCGCAAGCACCAGCGGCACTGCCAGGAGCAGAAGGAGAAACAGGTTTTTCCCAATGGCAGACAGGGCAACCTTCCAAAACTGAACCACCTGGCCCGCGTTTCCCATAGAAGTCGCAGAATAGAATTGGAAGAAAATTTTGTAATAAACCAGCTGTGAAGCGTACAGCAAATAGGTGATAATTAGAAACATCAAAACCAAGAGCCGACTCCACCTGGCCCGGAGCTGCACCGCCAGCAAAAAAACCGTCAGCGCCAGCGGAATGGCAAACAGCACACTGAGCACCAGCCCACTCCGCCAAAAAGCAGCGGAAATGGTGACAGCCCGCACCAGCCATTCCGAATAGACCAACGTCAGCCAAAGAAACAGAAGCAATCCCCAGGGGCGGCCCTGGAACTTCTCAGAACCCCGGCTTGATTTTCTCGCCTCGGCAAACTTTCCTGTTCTTCTCATAAGCATCCCCCTCACGCCAGCTCAGTTTACAAATGTATATGTTTGAATGCCACGGAAAACCCGGCTCAGCCGGAAATCAATCCACCGGTGAGCCCGTACTGCTCCGCCAGTGTATCCAAGGTACCGTCCTCCTGCAGCGCCGAAAGGGGCCCGGTTCAGCCGGCCGGTCAGGTCGCTGTCGTGGGGCAACGCCACAGCCAGCTCCTCCGTCCCCAGCTCTACCCGCGTCTGCACCGTCAGCTCCCCGATGGGCCTCTACGGCGGCCTGTGCCACCAGATGATCCACCACAGCGCCCTGGGCAAGCCCCTTTTTGGACTTCCTCCAGAGCTGCCTTCTGGCTGCCCACAGAAGCCACTGACACGTCCGGCAGGCATGCCAGCGCAGCGCTCTGCCGGCGGCAGAGCCGGCCTCCACCGCCACGGTCTTCCCTTTCAGCTGCTCAGCAGTTTGATACTGCTCCACTTCATCCCACCGGATCACCAATGCCGGGCGGCTGGCCAAATAAGTCTGGGTAAAATCCAGGGTCTCTAAAAAAGATCCGAACGGGCTGTGATGCCGCTCCAGAGGCAGTCCACTTCGCCCTGATTCAGGGCCTCCACCCTGCCGGACCAATCCAGCTCCACAAATTCCGGCTCCAGCCCCAGCTGCCGGCACACTGCGGGCCAGATCCATGTCAAAGCCGGACCAGCTGCCGTCTGCCTCCTTCTGGCTGAATGGTGCGCATTCCGTTACGCCGATTCTCAGAATGCCCTTCTCTTCAATCTCTTTCCAATCCTGCCGCTCTGCCTGCTTTTTGCCAGCGGCAACCAGCCGCCAGACAGGTCATCGCCAGGGCAAGTAATAAGCAAGCCAATCGTTTCATAAGCATATGACTCTCCTGTCTCAAAGATGAACTTCCATGGGTTCCCTGCCCTGGGTCTACTGGACGACAGAGCAGGGCAATTCTCCTGGGTATTTTACCACATCTGACCTCTTCTGTCACGGGTCCGCAAAAAATTGCGAAAAAAACAAAGCTTCGCAAAGCCTGGCTGCCTCTCTCTCCAGCCCATTTTTCAGCAAATCTCACAATCCAAACTATTGACAAGTGTGATATAATGGCAATGTGCACCAAAGATTCCCTTACCACTACTTTTAGGAGGATTTTCACTATGGCAAGAACTCTGCAGGACGTCCTCGCTCTGTGCCGGGAGAAGGACGTCAAGATTGTGGATTTCAAGATGACCGACATCGACGGGCGGTGGCGTCATTTGAGCATCCCCGTTGACCGCCTCAATGAGGACACCATTGTCTATGGCATCGGTTTTGACGGCTCCAACTACGGCTACGCGCCGGTGGAGAACAGCGACATGGTCTTTGTTCCCGATCTGGACTCTGCAACCATGGACCCTTTTTACGGAAATCCCCACCCTCACCATGATCGGTGACGTTATGGTCATTGACCGGCCCAATAACCGGCCTTTTGACCAATATCCCCGGAACGTGGCCAAGCGGGCTACGGAGTATATGCGCCAGCTGGGCATTGCGGACCAGATGATCGTGGGCCCTGAGTATGAGTTCTATGTCTTTGACCGTGCAAGCTACGTGACCAAGCCCCAGGAGATGGGCTTTGCCGTGGACACCCACCAGGCAGAGGGGCCTCCGGCGAAGAGGGCAACAACGGCTATCAGGTTGCCCACAAGGCGGGCTATCACACCAGTCTGCCCATGGACATTACCAACGATTTGCGTAGCAGAATTTGCCTGCGGATGGAAGACTGGGGCGTTAAGGTCAAGTATCACCACCACGAGGTCGGCGGCTCCGGCCAGCTAGAGGTGGAAGTGGAGCTGGGGAAATGACCCAAATGGCGGACAACACCATGGTTGCCAAGTACATCATCAAAAAACTCCGCCATGGAGGCCGGCCGTACCGCTACCTTCCTGCCCAAAGCCCATTGCTGACGAGGCCGGCAGTGGCATGCATGTACACATGCAGCTGTTCCGGGACGGTCAGCCCATTTTCTACGACGAAAACGGCTATGGCCAGCTGAGCGACACGGCTCTGTGGTTCATCGGCGGCTTGCTGAAGCATGCGGCCTCTCTCTGCGCCATCACGAATCCCAGCACCAACTCCTTCAAGCGTCTGGTGCCGGGCTTTGAGGCGCCCGTCACCGTCGGATACGCCATGGCCAACCGGAGCGCTGTGGTGCGGATTCCCGCCTACGCAAAGGCCCCCAAAATAAGCGCTTTGAGCTGCGCAATCCGGACGCCACCTGCAATCCCTATTATGCCTTCGCCGCCATTTTGATGGCCGGCCTGGATGGAATCCAAAAACAAAATCGATCCCAAAGCCAACGGCTGGGGTCCCTACGACGTCAACCTGTTTGACCTGCCTGAGGAAGAAAAAGGCCAAAAATCGGCGGTCTGCCCAAGTCCCTGGAGGAGGCCCTGGACGCGCTGGAGCAGGACCACGAGTATCTGACCCGGGGCGGTGTCTTCCCCCAGCGGCTGCTTGACATTTGGGTGGAAAAAAAAAGAAGGAAATCAGCAAAATGAACCGTGTCCCCACCCTATGGAGTATGCCATGTACTATGACCTGTAATCGGTAACTGCTGCCCATGGCTTCATGAAGAGGGTCGCCTCAAACCTTGTTTTGGGGCGGCCCTTTTCTTCCGTCCATGTTGCTTTTTCTAACCGGTGCAGAAATCCCCCATGAGCTTGCCCATGGGGGGGTTTCTTAGAAAGGAGTATGATGAAAACGCTCTTAGAAAGCTTGGGAAAGCACGGTCAGAACTTAGCCATCTGAGCACGAGTCACAGGGTTCATGGGACCGACTGTTGCCATCGCCGTAGCCCTCCAGAAGGCCCTCAGCTGCGGCCCAGGCCATGGCTTCTTTTGGCATAGGTGGAGATTTCGTCCGCATCCCGGAAAACGGACAGGTCGCTGCCGCTTGCGGGCTCCTGGCCCAGGTAGTTCACTACATACCGGTGGAAGGCCGCCAGCCTGCCCTGCTACAGATCCGTTGGGAGCAAACTCCGTCTCGGTGATGCCCTTGGCAAT
>VOFJ01000534.1_pt1 | contig 21543 bp, 18 predicted proteins | sample 5384081 | NCBI WGS metagenome assembly VOFJ01 (sample SAMN12384729, study PRJNA508395) | human gut metagenome | isolation source: healthy gut I | host: Homo sapiens | reverse complement strand
GCCGAACGACCACGCGGGCAGAATCAGCGCCAGATAGGTGTTGTTGATGTGCAGCCACGAAATGATGGCGTACTGCGGAATCTGCGTCACCGTCCAGTTGAACATCATCGACAGCACGACCATGCCGAACAGCATCGCCTTGCCGGGGAATTTGTCCTTCGCCAGCGGATACGCCGCCCACGACGCCACGATGACGTGACCCACCATGCCCGCCACCGTGATGATGATGGTGTTCATGATGTAGCGGCTGAACGGCACCCACGAGTCGTTCATCAGGATAAACAAATCCGAGAAGTTGCGCAGATTCGGGTTGCGCACAAAAATCTTCGGCGGGAACTGGTACAATTCGTCCAGCGGCTTCAGGGCGTTGTTGATAATCATGACCAGCGGCAGTGCCATGAAGACGCCGCAGATGAACATGAGTGTGAACAGCAGCGCGTTGCCCGCCATCGAGCGGTTGAGCTTGCGGGCTTTCTTGGGCATAATCTTCTGCCGGCGCAGCTTCTTTTGCAGCTTCGGCGGCAAATCCTTGACTGCCACCTGACCTCTCCGTTCTGCCATGCTTACTCACCCACCCTTCTCAGTACTCGCTGAACGAGCTTATTCGTGCCGACCATCAGCAGGAACAGGATGGTCGCGATGGCGCAGGCGTAACCCATCTCCATACGGGTTGAACCGTAGTCAAGCAAGTGGGTGACAATGGTTGCGCCAGCATAGTTGACCGACGGGTTGCCCGCCAGATTGATGGAAATGTCCGCCACGGCGAAGGACTGCGTAATCTGCATGACCGCGCCGAACATCAGCTGCGGCTTCATCGCCGGGAGGGTGACATACCACAGCTCCTGCCAGCGGTTCTTGATGCCGTCAATGGCGGCGGCTTCGTACATGCTCTTGTCCACCGTCTGCAAGCCTGCGATGAAAGACAGGAAGCCTGTGCCCAGGCTCAGCCACAGCTGAACGATAATCAGCATCGGCATGACGTACTGCTCTGTCTTCATCCACAGAATCGGCTCGTTGATGATATCGAGGTTCAGCAGGATACCGTTCAAATAGCCATAGCGGTCGCCGGTCAGAATCAGGTTCCAGACCATGTAGGCGTTGCCGCAGATGGACGGCGCGTAGAAAATCAGCGTCAGGAGCGTGCGCATCCCGCGGTTGAACTCGTTGATAATCCACGCGAACAGCAGGCACAGCATGTAGCTGACCGGGCCGGTAATGACAGCGAAAATCAGCGTGTTTTTGAGCGAAATGATGAAGATTTCGTCATCCAGCAGGAGCTTGACGTAGTTTTGCCAGCCGACGAACTCCGGCTTCTCCAGCATGTTCCAGTCCGTAAAGGAAACGCCGATAGCCATCAGCACCGGCAGCACGGTGAAGAAGAAGAACAGGATGAAGTACGGCGCCATCAGCAGGTAGGACGCGCGGTGCTTCCAGATGGTTTTGCCAAGCGACTGACGCTTGCCATGCACCAAGGTCGGATTGCTCATCTTACTCCTCCTTCGTCGTGTCTTCCGTCTGATGGAGCGGCAGACCGAATTCCGTGCGCTTGTAGTTGATTTCGGCGTTAATGTAGTACACCTTGTCCATCAGCGCCTCGCGCGGGGTGGTGTTGTTCGTTGCGGTATCTGTGGTGATGGTATAGAACGCGTTGTTGATGTTGCGCCAAGTGTAGTATCCGCCCGGCACCTGCGGGATGCCGCGCACATGCTGCATCTGCTCCACCAGCGCGCGGTAGTCGCGCATGGGCCACGACAGGTTCGCCAGCGCCTCGGTGTTTGCCGTCGCGACGCGCGCGGATGCCCCCATCAGCGATTCCATCTCGCGCCCGTAGAGCGTCTGCGTCTCGGTGCTCGTCCACCATTTGAGGAACTCCCAGCTTTCGTCGGGATGCTTCGTCGCGCTCATGATGATATCCGCCAGACCCGTCGTACCCGTCGAGCGGTCAATGCTGCCGTCCGCCTGCACCGTACCGGGAACGGTCGTGAAGTCCCACAGACCCAGGATGTCCGGCGCGGAAACCTGCAGGTTGTTGTACGTCGTGTAGTCGGAGATGATAATCGGGCATTCGCCGGTACGGAAGCGTTCTTCGGCGGACGTTTCCTTGTCCAGCTTGTAATCCGTGTAGTATTCGCAGTATTTTTTGAACACGTTGATGGCGACGTCCTCATCCAGCGCGGACGCGGCGTTGTCATCGGTGTAGTAGCGGCCGCCGTTCTGGAACAAAAGCATCGCGAAGACCTGCTCGGACGGCAGCATGCCAAATTCCATCTGGTTCTTGCTCAGGATGGACATGGCGACCTTCACTTCGTCCCATGTCTGCGGCACTTCCAGCCCAATTTCCGCCAGAATGTCCTTGCGGTAGAACATCATCAGCCATGTCTGCGTATCCGGCAGGGCGTACGTCGCACCGTCAAAGGAGAACGGGATGATGGCGCTTTCGTTGAAGCGCTTGGCAATCTCCGGGAAGTCCTCGAACTGCGTCAAGTCCAGCACGGCGTTGCGCAGGCCATAGTTGACGGGCGTGTCGTTGCCCGTGTTCAGCACCGCGCCCGCAATGCCGTTGGTGTTCGCCACCTGAATAGCGACGTCCGGACCCTCGCCCGCCAGCGTCGCGCGCAGGAGCGTGTTCATGTCAACCAGCTGCACGTTGACGGAAATGCCCGTCGCCGGCGTGAACTTCTCGTCAATCAGCGACTTGATGACGTTCGCCTGGTCACGACCCGTGCCGATCCACAGCGTCAGCACGACGTTCTCCGTGTCGCCCTCCGCCACGTTGCCGACCTTGTTGTAGTCGATGATGAAGGAGTAATACAGGCGCTCCGTTTCATGCGCAAGGCTCTCCCACCAGCTGCTGTTATCCAGCTTCGGCTGCGTGTCGGCAGCATGAATATAGAAGCGGTCTACCTGAAGCGGCTGTGCCAGCACCTGCGTAATCCAGTTGCCGCACGCGCGGACGTTGGTCTTGAAGGATGAAAGCACCTCGGTGAAACGTTCCTGATCCTCAATCAGCTCGTCCAGCTGGTCGCTCATCGTGCGCAGGACGGTCAGCTTATCGGAATCATTGCCCGCCGTCTTTTCCAGCGCGGCGATGGCGCTGTCGATGTCCGCCTGTACCGCGCGCAGTTCGCCCTCCAGCTTCGGCAGGGACGCCGTCAGCTGATAGTCGCGGTACTGGTCAGGCGCGACGCCAGTGATGTAGATGACCTGACGGTAGATGTTGTTCAGCTGCTGCACGCAGTCCTGCACCTGCGCGATGATGTTTGCCATATCGCCCAGTACAACTTCCATGCGCAGGGTATGCTTGCCCGCGGTCAAGTACACGCGGTAGGCGTTTCCGTCCTCGTCGGAGAGCGTTTCTATCCGCCACGTCTGCGTGTAGGAGAAGGGCTGCGCGTTGAACTCCGCGAACGGCACTTCGCCGTCAATCATGATTTTGCGGTACACGTCGATGCCGCGGACGAAGTTCTGCTTGTCCACCATCGAGATTTCGTAGTAACCGTCCTGCGGCACTTCAAATGCCCACTCAATCCACTGGCCCGCGTTCTTCCAGCTGCTGCCGATGGAGTTATTGAGCAGATACCGCGCCGACATGGGGTACACAACCGCGCTGGACTGATCCTGCACGGGATAAAGCATCTGAGAAGAGGTCTTGACGGCGTTTTCCGCCTCAAAGCGCACGGACACGCCCGTCGCGTCCTGATGACCCGCCGCGTCGCCCGCCGCCTTCACATCCACATAAGCGGCAGGGCGGGAGTGGTTGGACAGCGTTATCGACCGCAGGAGCATCGGCTCGCGCATGGACAAAAGCGTCAGCGTGTGCTGCCCTGCTTCGAGGTAGATGCTCATTTCGCCAGAAATGTAGCCGTTGGTGTCGTACAGCCCGTGGGCACACCACTCCGGCTGTTCAATGGGCGAAGGCTTCAGGTCGTTGCCCTGATTATCCTTGTCCCACTTGCGGACGACGATGCCGTTTTCGTCGGTGTACTCCTCGTAGGCGCCGTTGACCCACACGCGGTTGAAGTCCACCATCGCCAGCTCACTGTACGGCAGCTTGCCGTCCACAAAGAACGCGCGCTGGATGGCGCTGTTCTTGCCCGCGTAGGGATAGTAGAGCAGCGTCAGGTCATACAGACCCGATTCCGGCACATCCACAACCCACTCGGTCAGCGACTCTTCGCCCGTCAGGACGCTCTTGCCCGCCATGCCCTCGTAGTCCTCAAAGACCCGCGGCTGGGCGGCAATGCCTGCATCCTCGTAGCGCACGAACGTGTCCGCGTCCACCGTCACGGTCACGTCCGGGTGCGCCGCATCCTCGTAGCGCTGCAGATAGTCCGCATACCCCGGAATTGACGCATCAATGGAGTATGTACTCACAATCTGCTGGTAGTCCGCGTTCGTCAGCGCCGTTGCGCCGCTTGTGCTCTCCTCCGCCAGCGCAGCGCCGCAAAGCAGCAGCAATGCCAGCACCATGCTCATCAGCGACTTCTTTCCGCTCAACACCGTTCACCTTCCTCTTGATTGTTAGGGGAAACCCCAGAGGCTCTGCCTCTGGACTCCGGCAGGGGCGCTGCCCCTGCACCCTGCAAGGGAGTTCCTCCCTTGACCCTTTTTCGCGATTGAGTTGACTTTTCTTCCTTATATATGCGCGTGCTGCGCTTCGAGCCTCAGTCGCCCAGCGGATAATTCCGCAAATCCGGCAATTCCTTGCGCGTAATCACCGTATCGCTCTTATACGCCTTTTTGAGCATGTTCTTTTCGGTGTACTGTTCGCTGTAATTGTTGAAGCCCGCCGCTTTCAGCACGAACTCCCCTTCCCACACGCACCAGTAACTCCACATGATGTTGTCCCGCACCAGCTGCTCCGGGTCTGGAATGCAGCCATTCTCCGAGAGGGTAATCAGCTTGCGCGTGTCCGTGTAGCTCAGCGCCTTGATGAACCGCGCCGCCTGCGACGTGTACACATGCTTGCCAGGGTAAATGTCCTCGCCGATGATATCCACATACTCGTCGCCCGGATACCACGCGGCATCCTGACCGTTCCAGACCCAAATCAGGTTGTTCAGCCCGTGGACGTTCGTCAGGCGGTCGTACATGAGTTTGTACAGCTGCAAGTACGCATCCGCGCCGGATGCGCCCCACCAGAACCAGCCGCCGCTTGCCTCGTGCAGCGGACGCCACAGCACCGGCACATCCGCATCCTGCAGGCGCTTGAGCTGCACGGCAATCGCGTCGATATCGTCCAGCAGCATCTGGTAGCCGTCCGGGTCTCTGCCGTTCATCGCACGGGCAAGGTTGAATTTCGTCTTGTCGGTGTAGAACGTGCCCCACGGATCGCTCTTGCTCTTGTCATAGCGGGCGGCGGGACACCAGTGCCAGCACAGCGTGACGATGCCTCGCTTGCCTTCATCGCCGTTCCAATACTCAATCGCTCTTTCAACGACGTTGGAGCTGTTGTCGCCCTTCGCCACGCGCGCGGGAGAATAGGAAATCAAGTCCATGCCAAGCACCGCGGGATAATCGCCGCCCGTACCGCGCCAGACCGCCGCGTTTGTCAGCCCAAACGCCCCGTCCTGCGATTGCTGCCCGGACAGCACGGTCTTGCCGTACTGGTCGCACAGGTAGGTCATCAGGCGCTTGGCGCTGTCCGTGGCGTTAGGGTTGATGAGCGTCGGCTTGACTTCGTACACATCAGCCGGCAAGGGTGCTGCCCTGCGGATGCTGAACGAGTCGACCGCAATCCAGCCATAGCTTGCCGTGACGGACACAGTATTTTCGCCTGCCTCCAGCCACACATACGGCACAACCTCGTCCGACCAGCTGCCGCTATTGGTGATATCCCCAACGTGCTGCCCGTTGGCGTTGAGCTCGTTGACTTTCGTTCCGCCGCCGATGACCGCCGTCCGCACGATGATGTCGTACAGTCCATCTTCCGGCACGGTCACGGTCACTTCCACCCCGTCGCCGGTATGCTCCAGTCCCGACACGCACGTTCCCGTCGCAGCGATTTTCGCCTTGCCCAGCAGTGTTCCGCTTTCTGCTTCGACCGTCTGCAATACGTTTGGCGTTTCCTCCGCCCGCACCGCGTCGACCGTCCCTGTCATCAGGATGCTCGCTGCCAGCACTGACAGCGCCGTTTTCCGCAGAATTTTCCGGCATGTAGCACGCTTGTCCATTACCCGTTGCTCCCTTTTGTTAGTCTATTATTAGCTAATAGCACTTTGCTCTTTTTGATTATACTACACTTACGCGGTTTACGCAAGCCCATTTTGGTTAATTTGGGCGATTTTCAACAAATTCCTTTCATTGTTTCTGCGCAACTTCTGTTCTTTTCCTGTATCATTTGTTCGTTTTTCAACCATTCCGTTGCCTCAACATGAATTTTCGCCCCCGTTGTTAAGTGATTCGCGCTGATGCTCTTGCATCCCGTTAGGCTAACACGTTAGCTATCCGTGCCGAAAAAAGACGACTGCACGAATGCAATCGCTTCTTTGATACTATTTCCAAATGAGAATTCGCCTAAATTCGCAAACAAGCGGCACAGATGAATGCAGAAAATCGTATCATAATATGTCATTCTTCCGGCAGGGCCAGATGTCCGTTCGCCGGCAGCGTTCCCTGCCCCTGCATCGCGTCGAACTGGCTTGACAGATAGATGATGTGCGTCACCGCGATAATCGTCGCGCGCAGCATCATTCGCTCCGGCATGTCCGCGGGGTTGAAGCGCTCCATCGTATCCGTCAGCCCGAACGTGTACTGCAGTGTCGATTCCAGCGAATCACAGAAGTAATCATATGCTTGCTGCACCGTGTACGTCTTTCTCTGCATTTGAAACAACCGCGTAATGTTATCCATCGACAGTGCCGACTTGGCCACGGCAATAAACAGCAGATACGCAATCTGCTCCGCGCTGTACTGCTTGCGCACCGGATTGCTGATATACCCCTTCTTGACGTAGTTGCTCATCATCGACGTGGTAATTTCCATGCAGCCCAATGGCGCCAAATAGCGGTTCATGTACTTCACTGTCTGGTCGAGATACAGCCCCACATCCGGAATTTCCCGGTAACGCGGCATCCGGAACTCACTAATCTGTGCAATCACACGCTCACCCCCTTTTGTTTTATCATATCACAAGTTATTCAAAACGTCAAGAAAAAGTTTCAGACCTCTTGACAAGTTTCTGAAAAACTGCTAATATGCATGTTGGAATCCTAATGCGGCTGATTTTTCTTGATAGAGGGTATTGATGATGACGACGAAGATTGTCGCGGACTCCTCCGCGGATTTGCTGACCTTGGGCGATTTGCCCTTCGCCTCCGTCCCGCTGACGATTCATGCGGGCGACCGTGTTTTTGTGGACGATGAGCACTGCGATATTGACGGCATGATCGCCTTTCTGCGCACTTATAAGGGAAAGACGACGACTTCCTGCCCGAACACGGAATGCTGGCTGAAGGCGTTTGGCGACGCGGATACGGTGTATTGCGTCACGATTTCCAGCGCCATGTCTGGCACTTACAACGCGGCGATGCTGGCGGCGAAGGAATACATGGAGCTGCATCCGGAGCGCCGGGTGCATGTGTTTGACAGCCTAAGCGCCGGGCCGGGCTGCACACAAATGGTGGAGAAGGTGGCGGACTGCGTTCGCAAGGGCTTGTCCTTCGAGGACACAGTTGCCGCTGTGACCGCCTTCCGTGACCGTGCGAATTTGATTTTTTCGCTCGCGTCGGTGCACAATTTCGTCGCGAACGGTCGCGTAAGTGCGGCAGTAGGCGCGATTGTCGGCATTCTGGGCATCCGCGTGATTGGCAAAGCAGGCGTCAAGGGTGAATTGGTCATTGCGTCAAAGTCGCGCGGCGACCACAAGGCGATGCAGAACATGCTGGGCGCCATGATGAAGCAGGGGTGGAACGGCTCGAAGGTGTACATCCACCACTGCATGAACCAGAGCGCGGCAGAAGAGCTGAAAGCGGCGCTGCTGGAGAAATTTCCGAACGCGGAGATTGAAATCGGCGTACTGCGCGGGCTTTGCTCGTACTACGCGGAAGTCGGCGGCGTCCTGGTGGCGTATGAAGGCAATCTGCGCGCGTAATTCGTTTCTTCACGGAAGGTCGGGGAAGCAAACAAGGGCTTAGGCGAAGCCCCAAAAAGCTGCACGCGGAAGGAGCATGAAAGCGCGACCAACCCAATCGCGAAAAGGGGTCAAGGGGCAATTGCCCCTTGCAGGGTCAAGGGACAGCGTCCCTTGTGGGGTTTGGGGCAACGTCCCAACTGTTCCGCGTCAGACCAATCCCAAGGAAGCCGCCAACAAAGGTGCAGGCAGCGAAGCGTCCCTGCCCCTAACTTTGCGCGTCCGCAGACGCGCCCCCAAGCTGCTCTTCCCCCAAGATTCCGTGAAGAACCCGTAATTTGCCAATCAAAAACAGGGGCATGGGCGTTTTGCATCCATGCTCCTGTTTTTTGCATTTAATTTTAATTTAGAAAATTACTCTTCCGTCTCTTCCTCGCTGTCCTCGTCAATTTCCGGGAAAATCGGCTGATGGCAGTTCGGGCAGAGGGTATTCTCGTCAAAGTCAACGTCGTTGGCGTGGAAAGTCAGCTCAGCGCCGCAATTCGGGCAGGCGTAGGCAATCAGGTCGTCGTCGGGATTTTCCTCCTCGGCGGCATCATCCTCGTCGTCTGTGTCGTCCGCGCAGTCCTCGCAGTCGCATTCGTCCGCGTCATCGGCATCTTCGTCGTCCTCTTCCTCGTCGCTGAAGAGCGTTTCCGTCAGGTCGGACAAATCATCGTCGATGGACTCAACATAGTCCTGCAGCTCCCTGTGCGCCTCGTCCATGCGCTGCATTTCCTCCGCCATGTCGCCCATCGCGCCGAGGATTTCCAGCAGCAGCTTGTTGCTGTCCTTCTCCATGTTGAGCTTCATGCCCGCCGCAAGGCCCTTCAGGTAGCTCACTTTGTCCGTCAGTTTGCTCATGTCCAACCCTCCTAATGATGGTTTTGTTTGTATCACAATCGGCTCGGAGGAAGTCTGTCCACCGAGCCGGTTTGAACTTATAGTCAGATAATTACGCGCGCTCCATGTACTCGCCGGTGCGGGTGTCAATACGGATCTTGTCGCCCGTGTTGATGAACAGCGGCACCTGCAGGGAGTAGCCGGTTTCCAGCGTCGCGGGCTTGTAGGTGTTGGAAGCCGTATCGCCCTTGAAGCCGGGTTCGGTGTCGGTCACTTCCAGCACAACGAAGTTCGGCGCTTCCACGGAGAAGGGCTGACCCTTGAAGAAGCGGACGGTCACATTCGTGCCTTCCTTAACATAGGGGATGGCGTCCTCCACCTTGTCCAGCGACATCGGGATCTGGTCGTAGGTTTCCACGTCCATGAAGTAGTACAGCTCGCCGTCATTGTAAACGTACTGCATTTCCTTCGTCTCGATGATGGCCTTGGGCATCTTGTCGGTGGGGTTGAAGGAGCGCTCAACCACCGCGCCGGTCATCACGTTCTTAATCTTGGTGCGGACAAAAGCCGCGCCCTTGCCGGGCTTGACGTGCTGGAAGTCAACGATGGTCCAGACGCCGCCGTCCCATTCCACGGTAATGCCCTTTTTGAAATCGCCAGCAGTAATCATGAATCAATTCCTCCAATTGTTTCGGTGTCTGTGGGTTCTCTATTTCCAAATCCGCGGCACGGATTCAGTCAAAACACACCTGCCATTTTCAGCAAACGGCAAAGTAGGCTCATGCGCGTGCATAGCCATCTTCATTGTATCACAAATTTGTGCGGATGAAAAGCCTTTTTTGCGCCCGAAGCGAAAGAAATGCGGATTTTTTCATCCGCCAAATAGAATTCTTCTGCCGATAGCCCCCGCCCGCGCGATTCAGCAGGAATTTCCGTCTTCCGCGTCGAATCCTTTCGTCAATTCAGCGACTAATAGAAGGGGGATTTTCCCGCATGACGCTCTTTTTGACCAGCAGCCCCTGCGACAATAACGTTCCCGAAGGGCTTGACCTTCCCTGTATTTTCGACGCGCGCAACGGCTTTGTCGAGAACCTCCGCGCCAGCGTTGAGCCGGGCGCGCAGCTGCTCATTATCGCCAGCGACCCGGACGCTTTCGCGGGCAACGACGAAATGGCGGCGACGTTCGAGGGCTGTTTCGCGGCGGCGGAAATCGAATTGGAGGATGTCTGCGTACTGGACAGCCGGAACGCCGATGATGCGGCGGAGCTTGTCGCACAAAGCGGCGTAATCCTGCTCTCCGGCGGGCATGTACCGACCGAAAACGCCTTTTTCGCGTCGATGGACTTGCGTAACCTGCTGGCGGATTTTGACGGCGTCATCATCGGCATCAGCGCGGGCAGTATGAACTGCGCCGACACCGTGTATGCCCAGCCGGAAGAACCCGGCGAAGCGGTTGACCCGGATTATCAGCGCTTCATCCCCGGCTTGGGGCTGACGACGCGGAACATCCTGCCGCACTACAATCAGGTGAAAGACAACGTGCTGGACGGCTTGCGGCTCTTTGAGGACATCACCGCTGCCGACAGCACTGGACATACGTTCTATATTCTGCCCGACGGCAGCTATATTCTTTCGCGCGATGGCGATGAAATGCTGTGCGGCGAAGCATGGCTGATGCACAACGGCGTGCTGGAAAAGCTGACGGAAGACGGCGAAGAATTGGCATTATAAATAGGAAGCATTGCGGCGCACCGCTCCGAACAGGAGGATGCGCCGTTTGCGTTTATTCCATTTTTTCGCGGATTAACCCGTTCCCATACGCTTCCGTCAGCGCTTCCAAATCGTCGATTTCCGTGCGCTTGCGCTGCCCCTCGTCCGTATCGCCAATCAGAATCCGGCGCGGCGCGGTGTAGATGCGTTCGCTTGATGATTCAATGTCCTCATCCTCGTGAATCGCCTTCTCGATGCTCTCGAACGGCTGATGCGTCCGCAGCGTCATGCCGTGGCTGTTGTAGACCAGCGTGTAGCCCGCAATGCCTGTCTTTTGGTGATACGCGCTGCAAAATCCGCCGTCGATGACAATCAGTTTGCCGCCGCCCTTGACCGGTTTCTCGCCTTCATCGCCCGAACCGGCACATGCCCATTGACGATGTGGCTGTTCGGCGCAGTCAGCCCAAATTCCGCCAGAATGCGCTCGACATTCGCCGGGTCGTTAATCAGCCGATAATACGGATTTTTGATTTCCGCATGTGTCGCCGGATCAGCGATATACAGGCGCTCGAAAGTCGTCATGGCGCTCCGCCCGTAGATGGGCGACACCGCGCCGCACCACAAATACCACAGAAAATCCTGCCCGACCTGCCGCTGCCAGCTGCCCTCCGGCGCAAAGTACCCCATGCGCGCACAGCGGTCGCAGCAGTCGAACCAGCGCTTGCCGCTATACTCTGCGTCCCAGAAGCGCACGGCGGTGAACTGTCCATCCTCATCCATCGGCACAGCGCCGTGGTAGAGCAGATTGCCGTTCACGCAACTGTACACCGAGCCTTGTGAAAAGAGAAATTCGACGTGCTTTTGCAGCTTTTCGCTGCCCTTAAAATCACGCACAAGCCGGGCGATAATGTCCTCCTCGCGTGGCAGCAGGCGCTCCGGTGCAGTCGGGTCAACGGTCGGGAAATCGCAGTCCAGCAGCGGATATACCTTGCCCCCGCAGCGCACCGTTCCGGCGTCATAGTCGATTTGGCGCAGATAGTCGCGCCCCTGCATTTCAAAATCGGGGTTGCGGGCAATCACCTCCGCTTCGAGTTTCAGCATCAGCACCGTAACCGCCTTATGCATCCGGGCGACGCGCGCGAGGTTCGCTGGGCGGACGTCGGTCGCGTTCGGGTCGGCGTGCGGCATCCAGCGGGTCAGGTCACTCTGGGCGTAGTATTCCTCCGCGTAATGCTCCAGACAGCGCAGCGGAATGCCGTAGCCGCGCTCCAGCGTATCCACGTTGTTGTACGCCAGCGTCGTTTTCAGCACCGTCAGGATGCACAGCGGGCTGCCCGCCGCCGCGCCCATCCACACCACATCGTGATTTCCCCACTGGAAGTCCACATCGTGGTACTGGTACAGGCGTTCGAGAATCATATCCGGACGCGGGCCGCGGTCGAACAGGTCGCCCACAATGTGCAGCCGGTCAACCGCCAGACGCTTCACCACATCGCACAGAGCGATGATGTACTGATCCGCCAGCCCGTAGCGCAGCATACTCGCAATGATTTCGCCATAATACTGTTCCTTGTCGTGATCCTCGAAATGCGCGTGGAGCAGCTCGTCGAGAATGTGACCGCACTCCTTGGGCATCACAGCGCGCACATGCCGCCGCGTGTGCTTACTGGACACCAGCCGGCAGAGGTCAATCAGCTGCAGCAGCACCCGCTGATACCAGCCGTCGAGGTCGTTTTGACGCGCTTTCAATTCCGGCAGCTTCTCCCGCGGATAGTAGATAAGGGTTGCCAAATCCGCGCGCTCCTCCGGCGGGGTCGTATCGCCCAGCAGGCGGTCGATTTTCTCCCGGATGACCCCCGACGCGCTGTTGAGAATATGGATGAAGGCTTCGTGCTCGCCGTGCAGGTCGCTCATGAAGTGCTCGGTGCCCTTGGGCAGACGGAGCAGGGCCTCAAAGCGGATGATTTCGCTGTACGCGGACAAGGCGGTAGGATATTTTTCCGCCAGCAGGGTCAGGTGGCGCAGCCGTTCGGGGGTGTATTCACGCATAGGATACTCCTTCTTTGTTGTGAGCAGCATTGCTGGTTCTACATACTATTTCCAGATAAGAATGCGCTGAAATGCGAAGCGAATTTTTCATTCTGGCTAACGTGAATAAAACGCAGTGCTGCGCTCGCACGCCAGAAGGGAAACAGCGCGGGTGAATCCGGAAACAGCATCAATCTCTTAACAGATTGATTGCGCAGAGGTTGCCGCCCGTGACGGGCAGCTTTTTCAGCACGATAATGGGAGGCTAGACATCTGACAAAATAGTAGCACAACTCGGTCGGATTTGCAAGTCAGCCGCCACGAAATCATCGGAATCAAATAATACTAATTCTCATCTAAAACATGGCATTCGCACAGCATCTTTTCCGCTCTGGCTTTGCTTCGTTCCGCTCGCGCGTACCTCCAGTACGCCTCGCTTCACTCAGCTTTGCCAGAACGAAAAATCTGCTATGCTCGATGCCATGTTTTAGAATCGAATTAGTATAAGTCCCCAGAGCAAAAGGGGAATTTTGTTCTGGGGATGACCATCGTCCGCATTCCATTGAAGCATCGTTCAGGATTTACCAAACCAGCGTAATCACATCTGCCAGAACGCATCAGTCTCCGCAGAGGCAAAATTCTCTGCGCAGCACGCAATCAGGCTGCTTTCCGCTTGCTTCCCTGCTGCACCAGCACTGCCAGCATCACCAGCGCAATCGGCAAAATTGACGCGACGGACGCGGCAAACACAATCTGCGGGTTTCCCGCTGATAAGTCTTTCAGCAAGGCGGACAGCGGCTGCCGCAGCGAATCCGACACCAGCATCAGCGGCTGCTCCACCTGATTCCACCCCTCCGTGAACGTCAGCGCGAACAGCGCCAGCATCCCCGGCAGGGAGTACGGCGCAAGGCAGTACCACAGCAGCTTGACACTCGACCCGCCCTCCAAACGCAGGTACTCCGTCAACTCGTCCGGCCAGCGCAGCAGCCATTGCCGCATAAAGAACGTTCCGAACGGCGCGAACGCAATCGGCGCATACAGCAGCATCGGGTGATTGAGCAGCTTGTTCGCATAGGCGACGCGGTAGATGGGCAGCAGCGTCATCTGCGGGGGCATGAGCATCATCAGCGTATATAAGCCCGCAATCGCCACGCACCACCGCGCCGGATACTTCGCCAGCACATAGCCGCCTAAGAATGCGACAATGACCTGCACGACGCACGCCCCCACCGTCCAAATCAGGCTGTTCCAGAATGCCTGCCAATAGGCGGACTGGTTGAATAGCATCTGCCACTGCTCCGCGGAAAACGGGATGGGCAGCAGGCGCAGCGGCTCCGAGCCGGTCGAAATCATCAGCGCATCGAAGGGCGGAAACGAACGCCTGCACGCACAGCAGGACAAGGGGCAGCAGCACCACCGTCGCCAGCAGAACGGCGCAAATCCGGCGCACATGCTTCATCAGGCATCCTCCTTTCGCTGAAGGAACAGCCAGATGCACAGGAACAGCCCCGTCATCACCAGCGCAAAGAGCGACGATCCCGCTGAAAGCAAGCCGTAATCCAGCTTTGTGAAGTGGTTGTTGACATAGTTCTGGATGAAGTAGAGTGGTTTGGGCGGATACATGCCGTAGAGCAGATACGACTCGCGGAAGATGCGCATCCCGTTCATCGCCAGATAGATGATGGCGAACAGCGTCACGGTGCACAGCATCGGCAAGGCAATGCGGATGGCGATGGTGCAGTGCGACGCTCCGTCCACGCTCGCGGCATCGAAAACAGACGGTTCAATCCCCTGCAAGCCGATGAGGAACAGCAGATTGACCGCGCCGATGTTCTTCCACAGGTACAACGTGAGCAGGGTGATGTACTTCCAATCCGCGTCGCGGGGTTTCAGCGTGCGCATCAGCCACGAACTGCCGCCCATCATCACCTTCCAGAGGGGGACAATCGCCGCCGTCGGCAGGAAAATCGGGATGAGCAGCACGAGCGTTAACCACGAAATCCGCCGACGTGAATGCCAGAAAATCATGTTCGCCAGCAGAAAGCCGATGACGAGGGACAGCGCCACCGCCACGGCAAAGAACCGCAGGGGTATTGCCGAAGCCCAAGCGGAAGTAGCTGCTCTGCATGACGGCGGCGTAATTTTCCAGCCCCGCAAAGTGCGCGTTTGCGCTGTTCTCCATGACCGACGCCGCCAGCGACATGCCAAACGGCACGAGATACCACAGTGCAAACCCAAGGAACCCCGGCAGGAGGAACCATGCGTCCCGCCGGGGGTAGATAAAGTGCTTTGTGTGTTTCGAGGAATGCATTCGCGTCCTCACTCCTCCAATGCCATCTCCACGAGGTACGTCACGGACTCCTGAAGCTCCGCGTCGCTGATGTGACCGAGGTACCACTCTTGCAGGTAGCTCCAGACGGCATTGTAGAAATCCCGCTGCGCATGGAAGCGGGTGACGGCAAGGTGCGAACGGTACTCCTGCGCTTCGTAATACATATGCTCCGCGTACATCGACGTAAACGGAATATACTCAAACGACCGCCCCGCCTCCACTGTGTAGACCTGTGTGCCGTTTTCATCCATGAAAACCGGGTAATATGCGTATTTGTCAAGAATCAGCTGACTGGGGCATTCGCGTCCGATAAACGCAGTTTCCCCCATGACGACGCCCACGTCCAGCGCTTCTTCTGAGTACATTGCTTCGATGAATTTCGCCGCCAGTTCTTTGTGTTCCACGTTTTTCATGATACCGCAAGCAGTCATGTAGCCCAAATAACGCACATCGTTCTTGTCGAACACCGGCACGGGCAGCAGCATCCAGCTGTCCAGCGACGGCAGAATTTCATTCACGATTTCTTCTTCCGTAGGTCCACCCGAGAATGTCCAATTCGGGTCACGCATCAGCGCCAGCGTGTCTAAGTAACCTTCGCGCGCCTTGAAACTCTGCATCATGCCAATGGGATTATCTTCGGTCGATTTCACCACCAGCAAATCATTTGTGCGTTCTTCACGCAGAAACCTTGATTCATTGAGTTCCATCGGCATCAGCGCATCCGATTTCATCACCTGTCGGAACGTTGGAAAATAGTCCGTAAAAAAGCGTTCAATGTCTTTGGGATATAGTTTTAGATAATTCGTGAACATCTCCACCTGAATATTTTGCAAGGATGGAAAATCAAGCAGAGATGTGCCCGTCATCATGTACAGGTGCTTTTCACCATTTTCGCCAAACGAAATTGGAAATTTCTTGCTAAATTCGAGGTATTCATCCCACGTCCACACGCCGTCTTTCGCCGGATATTCAATGTTGTTCTGCTCACTTAATTCGTAGTGGAAAAACCATGCTTCTTGCTGAATGCTGATTGGCAGGGCGAACAATTTTCCGTTGTAGGTCAGCAATTTCGACACGTCCAGCAATTCCGCCGGATAGGTTTCCAGCCCAATCTGGTCAAGTGTCAACAAATAATCCTTTTCCACCATATCCATCAGCCCGGCATAGCCTAAAATAATCATATCAAAATCCGCCTGATTGGTCATCAAAAGGCTGTCCAGCTGATTTGAACTGTACAAGCGATATTCAACAGTAACACCCGGATTCGCCTTGAAGAAGGCTTCTTCAAGGGGCAGATTCAGCGCGCTTTCTTCGGAAGTAATTGCAATCACTAAACGTTGTTCAGCTGCTTCTGCCGTAGCAGGAAGGGCGGGAATCAGCATCGTCAAGCAAATCAGGAGTGTCAGCAATCGGCGCATGGGGAAACCTCCTTTGGTGTCGCAAATTGTCAAGTAAACGAAACAGAGGATTGGGCGGCAGATGTGTTACCTTCATGTCGGTCGTAAAGTAAACGTTGCCTTCGTTATGCCGCCCAATCCTCCCCTCGTAAGAGGCATAACTTTGATGGTGCTAATGGCATTTTATTGACCGCAAGTGTCATTTTACTTGTAGTATAGCGTAACGCTTGATATATGTCAAGTGCTTCAGCTTGTAAATTTACGAAAATCATCCAGCGTTTCCGAAAATGGTTTTCGTTTGGGCTGCACACGCAAAAACGCCTGCCCCTCACGCATCGTCAGGAAGCAGGCGTTTTCAAGTATTCTTTTGCTTATTCCAGCGGCAGTTCGTAACAGTTCCGGTCGAACACCGTCAGGGATTCGCAGCCGGTTTCGGTAATCAGCACCATATCCTCCGTACGCATGAACGCCTCGCCGGGCAGCCACAGCTTCGGCTCAATGCACATCACCATGCCGGGCTGAAAAACCTCCGGCGTTGTATTGTGCAGCCACGGAATTTCGTGCACATCAATGCCGATTTGATGCCCCATCATGCCGATGTTGGCGAAGTTGCGCAGGTTCTCACCGTAGCCGAGGCGGGAAAGCGTCTCGTGCAGCTTCGCGAAGGTGCACGACATGCTGACGCCAGGCTTGATGTGGTCAAGCAGCTCCAGCTGCGCCGTTTGCAGCGCCTTGTATGCATCCGCAATGTGGCGCGGGGCAGGACCGCAGTAGAACGAACGACCGTAATCGGAGCAGTAGCCGTCCATGACGAAGCCGTTGTCGAAGGCAATCGCCGTGCCGGGGGTTAGGGGTTCGTCCTTGGGAATCGTACCGATTTTGTCTTGGCAGCGCGGGTCGCCGGTCTTGGTGAACGTGCAGGACGGCGAGAACGGCACGTCAGAGCAGCCATGCTCCAGCCCCAGCTGATTCAGACGGTTCTCCACCTCCCACTGTGTCACGCCCGGACGCAGCATATCGCAGATGGTCGCCATGCACTCATCGGTGAAGGCAGCAACGCGGCGCAGGGCGGCAATTTCCTTCGGCTCCTTAATCATCCGAAGCGCCTCCACCAGCCCTTCCGCCGGGACACAGGCGATATCCTCCGCGCCCTCTTCCTTGAGCATGTTCTCAATCGCCGTGAAGGCGCACAGCCCCACGCCCAGCCGCTTGCAGCCGCGCACCACGTCCACCAGATTCGCAGCCAGCATGACATAATAGCAGCTGATGTCCACAGGCGTGTTCGACATGGTGCGGGCGCGCTCGTAGGTTGCCAGCACGGTCGCCGCCCCCTCGCGCGGCACAAACAGCAGCACATCCGGCTTGGCTTGGAAGTAGCTCCGCTCGGTAGAGTACATCGGCGTACCAGGGAAAACATAGAAGCCCGTTTCCGGCGTGCGCTGCCACGGGTAGGTCGTGTCGTCTAAGAGGTACTGCAAGCTCGCGCTCGTGGCGTACACAGCGCCGTCGAGTTTCTCTTCACGCAGTTTTTCCTGCAGCTTTTCAATGCGGTGATTGGTCAGCATAATCGTTCAATCCTTTCCTATTAAATGTTAGTCCTTCTGGACTTCCTTCAGGTAGCTGTATACCGTAAAAACACTGATACCCAGCAACTGTGCCACGCGTTCTACGGATCCTTTTACCTCAAAAACGCCCTTGCGTTCCAGTTCACTGATGAAAGCAATGCGCTGCGTTTTCGTCATATCCTCCGGCGAAACAGGGGTCTGCCGGAACTGCTCGGTGACGATGGTATCCACCACTTCGGTGATGTTTCGCGTGAAGATTTCCGGGTTCTGCGGTTTCATGGTCGAAACAGCGCGGCTGAGTAAATCAATTGCGGACTGATAGGGCGATATATCCATGTTGATACACAGGCAGCCGCGCAGAATGCCGGATTCGTCGCGCAGGAATACGGTGGAGGACTTGAAATGCCGCCCATCCGGCAGCTCGGAGAGGTAGCCGATCATATCCTGCGCGTCGTCGCCGTGGCGCTTCATTTCCTCAATGACGACGTTGGTCAGCGGGTCGCCGACGGTGCGGTGCGTCAAATCCCCCGCAATAAAGACGATGGAGGCGTTCGGTTCGCTTACGTCATGCAGGATGACCTCGTACATATCACCCAAGTACTGCTGCAGCCCCCGCGCAACGGGGATGAACTGCGATAGGTAAGTACGGTTTCGGATGGACATAAATCTGCCACCTTTCTTATGAATTAGGGAGCCGTTCACCGTTCATCAATTCCTGCACGCCGCGTTCGATGCGGTCAAGCCCTTCCTGCAAAATGGCGTGGCTGGTTGCGTAGCACAGTCGGACATGCCCCGCCGCGCCCGGCCCAAACCACTGCTTATTGCCGGGCACGAGGTACACGCGGCTGCGCTCCAGAATGTAGCGCGCGAAGTCGTCGCTGCTGACGCCCGTCTCCCGCATATCGAAGAAGGTGACGAATGTCGCCTCCTGCTTGTCGGCATGGATGCCGGGCATAGCGTTCAGGCGGTCATACGCCATATCGCGGCAGGTTTGCAGGTGCGCCACGAACGCATCCACCCACGGGAAGCCCTTCTCGAACGCGGCTTTCATCGCTACCTGTGTCAGGCACGGCACGCCGCCAACCGTCACGCCCACGCCCGACACGTCGAATGCGCGGTCAAAGAGCGCTTTTTCCGGACAAATCAGGTATCCGCCGCGGATACCCGCCATCGAGAAGCCTTTGGAGAAGCCGTAGACTGTCATAACGTGCTGCGTGTCCTCTTTCGGGAACTCCATTAGGCTGTGGAAGGGCACTTCCGAATAGATAATGTCCGACCATACCTCGTCGTTGAGGATATACAGCCCATGTGCATTAGCGATATCCAGAATCTTCCGCAACTCCGCAACGGAATACAGCTTGCCCAGCGGATTATGCGGATTGCACAAGCAGAGCATCCGCGTTTTCGGGGTGATGTACCCTTCTAAATCGGAAAAATCCCAATGCCCACCGTGCTTCTGGCAGGGATAGTAGATAGCTTTTCCGCCCGCCATTCCGATGCTGACACCAAACATCAGGTCAACCGGGTCAAAGATGATTGCTTCGTCGCCGGGCGCAAGGACGGCCGCCGCAGCAATCTGCATGGCGCGCGCCGCGCTGTCCGTCGGAATGAACCATTCCGGCTCTGTTTTCTCATGCTTGCGTTTCCAAATGCCTTCCGCCAGCGTCTCGCGCAGCCCAGTGATGCCCAGCGGCGGCGGCACATACGGCATGTAGCCGCCATTCAAATATTCATGCAGCGTATCGAGTATTTCCTGCGACGGCGGAAAATCCGGATCAGCGCTCGACAGCGGGATGACGTCCTCCGGCAAGCTCGCCCAGCGCATACTGTAACTGCGCTGGCGCAGTATATCCAGCCGAACGGCGTCATCAGAGAAAAGGTTCTGCTTCATGGCTCAAGTTCCTCCATTCTCTTCCGATGCTTTGCAGGCAGCGTCGAAAGGTTTGCTTTCGGGGGAAAAAATGGGGAAATCCGTGTTTTGCATAACTCCAAGATGGAAAATTGATTTTCCATTCGTTTTGATTATACCTCGCCTTTGTTCAAATGTCAAATGTTTTTTGCACGTACGCACAAATTATTGTGTGCTAATTCGCAACTTTCTGGTACTCCGAGTTAAATTCCACTTCTATTTTGAATAATATCGAGTAAGCGGAGTGGAAAACGCCCCAAAAACACGATAAGTACAAAATCTTTTGCGAATTAGACTTGACTGCGGCACAAAAAATTGTTAGAATACCGTCAACACGCAGGGCAAGTTCATTGCTCCAGCGTGTGAAAGAAAACGAATCCAGCTCGTCAAAAACTTGCAGGATTCAGGAAATGAACGAAGTGGAGGGCTTGAACAATGAAACGAGTTTTTTCTTTTCTGTTGACCCTCTGCCTCCTGCTCACCGCACTGCTTTCGGGCGCGGCGCTGGCGGAAGGCAGTACCCAGATCACGATTGGTCTGGTTGGCGAACCGGATACTATCATTCCGTATATGTATACGGCGGATAAGGATGCCATGGTCATCATGCAGATGATGCCGTATCTGTTCAAGCGGAACGACGAGACCAGCATCCCCGAACCACTGATGCTGGAAAGCTGCGAATTTGATGCCGACACGCTGACGTACACTTGGAAGCTGCGTGAAGGCTACACCTGGACGGACGGCGAGCCGCTGACCATCGACGATGTGATTTTCACGCTCAACACGCTGGCAAGCGCGGATTACACCGGCGGCGCGAGTACGAACGTGTCCAGCATTGCGGGCTATGCGGGAAGCGCACAGCGGCGAAACAGTGGGCATGAGCGGTGTACAGAAAGTGGACGACTACACGATGACTGTGCAGCTGAGCGCATGGGATCCCACATTTCTCGGCTACTACTGCGACCCCGGCGCGATTTTACCGGAGCATGTGCTGTCCGGCGTTTCCTTCAGCGACTGGGCAAAGACCGATTTCGCGGAACATCCCGTGACATACGGCCCGTACAAGCTCGTCACTTGGGAACACGGCGAATACATCAAGCTCGTCAAGAACGAAGCCTGGGCAGGTGAACGCTATTCGAGTTGCTTTATCAGCAGATGGACAAAGAGCCGCAAAAAAGGGAGAGTGGAGGTTCTTCAAAGAGCCTTGATCAAGACGAGAAGTTTTCATTGTTGGCACCATATGTTAAACTAAGCGCTGATCCGCAAGAGGTTTACCTCAATATGCGTGTAAGAGGTGGCGTGGCCACAGAAGAGGAAAAACAGAAACTGATACAGCTTCAGAACCAGAGAACCCAGAAAGAGAAGATGCTCCCAGATCATGCGTGGCTCATGGAACCGTGCTTTCCGGACGTGATTAATGAGTATATCGTTGACTATGTCGTGAATGTGAGAGATGCTGAACGATTTGCAAAATTGGTCAAATCAAATTCTGTGATGGGCTTTGCAAAATCTTATCTCGCTGGCACTGGATGACTGGCCGGAGAGTGATGTGTTCCAAAATAGCGATCACGCTGCCAGACGAGAGCTGAATGATTCTGAATACTATTTAGGCTTGATGTCGAGGATTTCAGCTATAAAAAGATATTGCT
>VOFJ01003394.1_pt1 | contig 21564 bp, 54 predicted proteins | sample 5384081 | NCBI WGS metagenome assembly VOFJ01 (sample SAMN12384729, study PRJNA508395) | human gut metagenome | isolation source: healthy gut I | host: Homo sapiens | reverse complement strand
ATGGACATTTAATTTATGCTATTGCAATAGCAATAATATCAGTAAATACACCCAATGATACTATCAAAATATTTGGTAAAACCAAATGGAAGTATTATAAATTCAGCAGGAAATACGGCACGTAATTTAAGGGCATTGACACCAAGATTAAGAAGGAGGAGATAAAAATCGAAACTTTACAAGAAATAATACGAGTTTTAAGAAACATTGGCATCGCTATTGGAAGTGTAACATTTATTATCTTATTAATAAAAATGAGTGTAGAACCTGACAACAAAATGAAGTATATTAAATTAGCAAAAAAATACAGTTATAGCAAGTATATTAATAACATTGTCACTAAGCCTTTTAGAAATTCCTAAAAGTTATTTTGGAACACCTACTGGAATTGCAGATGATGAAACAAGTGATATTACATTTGCTAAAATAGAAGATAAAGATTGTCAAAATAGAGAAGTTGTAAATATAGATGGAAAAAGATATGTTATAACAGATTCAAATAAAACAATTGCAGCATTAACTGACAATGAAGAATTACATGAAGCCTTTGGACTATATTCTTCAGCTAAAGTAGTAGAAAATGTAAGTTATTTAAGACTATTTAATGACTGTCAAGGTTTTTGAAAGGCTATTATGCAGATATAGCATATTATAGAGATTCAGATGGATTTATTTTTCCTTCTAATTTTACATATCAAGATTATATAAATCATAAGGAAAATAATTCATTTGGTCGGAGGAGCAGGTGGAGGTGGTAGTAGATGAAAAAAACTGTAAAAATACCATCGCAAATTAAATTGCAAACTGAATTTTTTGAAGGATATGGTATGGCTGAATTAATAAAAAGTAATTATTGCTTTGGCTATATCAAGTATAATTGCATATTGCATATATAAAAAATAACAAAAACCACTTTATTAGCAACATTCTTAGTTATAGGAAGTACAGCAATTTCAGTTGTATTTGTTACTAAAAATAGAAGTGGTTTTTTCTTTAATGGATAATATAAAAAAAATATCGTAAAATATGAACTTATGCAAAAAGGGTATAAGTGATATGAAAGAGGGAATTTCAATAAAAGAGAATAAATCATTAAATGAATTTTTAAATATTAGAAAAATTGAAGATAACTTTTTATATACATTAGATAAACAAGTAATTTCTTTTTATAAGAGTACACCCAATAAATACGGAATTATTTTCAGAAGAGGAACTTATACAAAAAATGAATAGTTCAAGTGTTGAGTTTAGTAATGAACAACAACCATATACTATTTTTTATAATTCCTAGAAAAGTAGATATTGCAGATTTTATAAAAAAGAACAAGAAGATTTAAAGAAAAAAAAATTAAAAGATGAGGCAAGTATAAGAATTGTTGAAAAAAAATTATAGCAACACATGAAATGGTTGCAAATAAAAACATTATCGAAAATGAATTTTATCTATGTATATGGGAGAATGCATCAGAGAATGTTGAAGAAAAATTAGAAAAAAGAGCAATAAACTGGAAAAATAGATTAAAAGAATGTGATTTGGAATCTGAAATATTAGAGAAGACAGAAATTATATTATTAATTAAAAAGTTTTACAATTCCAGAATTTGCTCGAAAGGAGAGTGTGGATTATGATGATAGCATCATAAAAATAAGGAGAAGTAGTGTTAAAAATAAATAATGTTTACAATATGGATTGTATGGAAGGAATAAAATTATTAGATGATAAAAAGTATCGATTTAGTGATAATAGATCCGCCATATAAATTAAATTTAAGCAAATTAAAACATCCATCAAGTTTTAATAGTTATGCAAATGAACTATTAGATTTAAAGGATGGATTTGATTTAAAAGTATTAGATTTATTAGTACAAAAATGAAAAAGATAAATATATACATTTACTGTTCTAAAAGGCAGGTAAAGGAATTACTGGAATAGTTTATGAATAAAGATTGTAATTATGAAATATTAACATGGCATAAAATGAATCCTAGTCCATTAACAAATAATAATTATTTGCCTGATACAGAATATGTAGTATTTGCAAGAGAAAAGGGAGTAAGGCTATATGGAAATTATCATACTAAAAAGAAAATATTATATTTCAGGGAGTAAATCAAGTCGACAAGAAAAAATGGAAACATCCAACTATAAAACAATTAACATTTATAGAAAATCACATACTAAATTAAAGTAAAGAGGGTGATTTGATTTTAGACTGTTTTGCTGGAAGTGGCACAACTCTGGTTGGAGCAATAAATCAAAATAGAAATTTTATAGGTTTTGAAATAAATAGCCAATATTATGAAATAGCAAAACAAAGAATAAAAAAAGCATTAGAAACAAAGGCAGGTGATAAAAAATAAAAAACAAGAAGCAGATTATAATTTAATAGATTTAATTACACCAACTGGAGGACTAACATTTGAAAGAAATAAAAAAATATATTTTTGGAAGTAGATATTGTAAAGTATATACAATTGTTCATTATCCATCAAATGTAGAATTAAAGTGGTTAGGAAATTTAGTTAGAAACATAGGAGCAATATTCTCGATAAAATATTGAGCCCACAGATAATGCAGAATTAATTGATTCATTAGATGCAAGAATCAGAGATGCTTCAGGATTATTACAAATATCAAAAAAATGAATCAAGTAGACAAATTAGAGAAAAAAGAAATAAATGAGGCAAGTGAAATTATAAATAGAATGATACAGAATAATGAAGTTGTATCATATCTAACAATATACATTTTAGTTTCAGCAGATGAGAAAGAAGAATTAAAACAAAAATGTAAAGAAGTTGAAAATGAAGTACAACATCAAAAATTGAAAATAAGGAATCTAACGAATTATTTGCAATTTGATGGTTTTAAAAGCAGTAGCACCTTTTTTTTACAATTCAAACTGAGTTAAGTAAAAAATTTAAAAAGAAATATATTAACAAGCTCTTTTACAGGAGGATTTCTATTTAATACAGAAACTTTTATTGATAAAAACGGATATTATTGGGGAATAAATCAAAATGGTGGTATTATTATTTTTAATTTATGGCAAAGCAAGATATAATGAGAGGCAACAGCAATATGTTTGTAGTAGGAAGTTCAGGCTCTCGGAAAAAGTATGGCAGTAAAGCATATGATATTAAATGAAATTCCTACAACCAAAATTTTAATAATAGATGTAGAAAATGAATATAATCATTTATGTAAAAAATTAAATGGCAAAGTAATAGAATGTGACGGAATAGATAGTGGAGGAGTTTTAAATCCATTACAAGTGAGAATAAATAGAGATGATGAAATAGGAAAAAATGCTTTATCATTGCATTTTCAATTTTTAGAAACATTTTTTCAAATATTGTATCCATCATTAACAGAAATAGAGTTTTCAAAATTAGATTTAATATTTGAGAAACTATATGCTAAATTTAATATTACGAAAGAAACAGATATTTCAAAATTAAAAAATACAGATTTTCCGATTCTAGAAGATTTGTATTTTTTTATTGATAATGAAAACAAAAAAAATATCAAGATGCAGTCTATGAAAAATTATTAGCCTTAATTAGACCAATATGCATCGGACAAGCATCTAGTATATGGAATGGATATACAAACATTGAAGTAGATACTAGAATAACAACATTTAATACATCAACAATGCAAAAGTTTCAAATTCAATATAAAAAAGAGCACAGTATTATAATATTTTGTCTTATGCTTGGGATATTTTAAGTAAAGATGTTAATGAAAGAACAATGCTTGTAGCTGATGAATGTCATATTCTAATAGATCCTAACATTCCACAAACATTGGAATATGTGAGATACATTAGTAAAATGGCAAGAAAGCATAATTCTTCAATTTGTGTAATTTCACAAAGTATTGAAGATTATCTAAATGAAAAAATTAGATTATATGGTCAAAGTTTATTGGCAAATTCAACCAATAAACTATTTTTTTTAAATGTGATGGAAAGGACTTAAAAGACATAGTAAACATATTTAATTTGACTGAACAGGAAGAAAAAATGATACTAAATGCAAAAAAAGTAGGAGAGTGTTTATTTATGTGTGGTACAAGAAAATTATATATGATTTTTAAGTTATTTGATTACGAATTAGAAATGATAGATTCAAAATTTGCAAAGAGTGATGTATATGAGTAAAAAAATATATTTAATAATTGGAATAATAATATTTATATTAATAATAGGCTCATATTTTCAAATAACAAGTTCAAATTCAAAATCGACTAATAATACAGAAAAAGGTAATATAGAAAATGAAACAGAAATAGGAGAAATTGTATATAATGGCAAATTTGCTATGCCAATTGAAAATTTTATTCAAGTTACAAATGTAAATTTGGGTATAGAGAATCACATGGAGTAGTACATTCAAATCATACAGGAGTAGATTTATGTGGAAGTCTTGGCAGTAAAAAGTTATGGCTGCTGACAATGGAGAAGTAACACATTCAGGGTGGCAAAATGGATATGGGAATTGTGTAGAAATAAAACATATAGATGAACAAGGAAATATATTTTATACATTTTATGGGCACATGAGAGATAATTCATTACAAGTTACTAAAGGTCAGCAAGTTGTAGTAGGACAAGTAATTGGAATACAAGGCTCTACTGGAAATTCCACAGGAGATCATTTACATTTTGAGGTAAGAAAAAGTAGTGGTACTAATAAAGATACCATTGATCCTGCACCATATTTGTTTGGTGAGAAAGAGAGGGAATAATGCAAAGAAAAAAATATTATGATTTATATGAATTATATACAAGAGAAGAAATGTCTGAAATTGCCAATAAAGAAGGCTTTTTATTTGTCGAAACTTCAAATGGAGACAATTATGAAATTAGAAAAAGTGATGTTGCAGATTTTATTGTTTTAGAAGCAGAACGATGTGGACATGCAGTTGATATAAAAAATGTATGTACCTAATTATGAAATTGAAGAGCCATTTGTATCCACTTATGGATGTTTTTTAAATAAGATAAATCCAACATTTAGAGAAGAAATTATTGAAAGACTTATTAAATTACAAAAAACGACAAATACAAAACCAAGAAAGGTAAAGGTTTTTTTGACAACGGTATTTTTGAGAAAATGACATTAGAAGAATTAGGAGAGAAAGAAGGGAAAACATTGCAATATGATAAATTTTATAAAAAATATTATCAACAACACAAAATAGAGAATATCGATGAATTGGAGGTAGAATGATGAACAGAGATAAGAAGGAAATGTTTTGCTATTTGGCTATATTTATTATTTTACTGGTAATTGTAGTATTAAATAATGTATTCTGGAAACTAGGCAAAAAAATACTGGAGATACTACCAATAATACTGAATACTTGAAATCTAACAATGTAATATATAATGTACCGTATGAAGAGAGGGTACTTGATTAGGGGGGAGTATAATGTTAAGTTACATTGCAAGTAATCCTATGGAAGATTTAATAAAGGGTGTTTGTGAAGAATTAAATATCACGATATTAAGTAAAATAGGAGAAATAGATTTTTACAATATATAAAAAGAAACAAAAAGTAAACTTTAAATTGATAAAATATATTATTATTGAATTAAAAAGTTTAAAGGGAACAGAAGAAAATATTATAAATGGTATAAGTTATTTTTATGAAGTATATCCAAATATAAGAATAATAATTTTAGCAAGTGGATATGATGAACAAAATGATATTTTAACTAATTTGTACGAAAAAGGTATATATAATATTATAAATTCTGTTGAATTAGAAAAAATAAAATCTGAATTGAAAAAATCATTAATATCAGATGGATTGTCAAAAAAAAGAGAGTAAAAAATTTAAAAAGGCTGAAATTATAAAGAAACAAAAAAAAAAGAAATAATTTGAAAAAAATACATTACGAGTATGAAGAAAAAAATAAAAAATTAAATAGTGAAGGTATAGAAAAAAAACACAAGTAAATAATACAAGTGTTTATTTTTTTACACTTTTAATTCAGGCAGTAGATAAATTATTAGAGCTTTTAGGAACAGCTATTATATTTGGACTAACATCACTAGGACTTACGATTATTTTTAATGAATCATTAAGAAACATTGTATTTCAAATGTTAGGTTTGAAATAGGAAAGGAAAAAAATGTGGGATATTATAGTGAAGTAATGATTGCAGTAACGAAAAAGATTTTAAGAAGGTAGAAGATGCACAAGCTAAAATGACAGAAAATTTGTTAGACTATGTTAATAAACACGACTATAAAGAAAATAATAAAGATTGTGTATTTATGTATTGGGATTCTCTAAAATACTATAAAGAATTTGAAGAAGTTCAAGCACTTGAAAAAAAGTTTAAGTAAATTAAAAGATGGATATGTTTTTTTTGTAGACTTGGAGAAGAAAGTGGAGATATAGAATTTAGAAAAAGAACAAAAATTCCTGAATTAATGAAGGAATTTCAATTTATAAGGGACATAAGAAAAAAATTAAATGAAGAATTAAAAGAAGAGGAGGAAGAAGAATTTGAATAAATCAAGAATTATAGGATTGAGTATGTTAATACTTAGCACTTTTTTTCAACAAATTGTTTTGCATCAAATAGTGAATTAAAAAGATTATGAAATAAATGAAAAAAAAATATCAATAGAGAATGCTGAAGAATTTGAAAAAAATATTCAAAAAAAAATATTAATATTGATAATGTTAAATATGAATTACAAGATGTGTCAAAACAAGAAAATAAACAAAATATTAATAAAGAAGAAACTCAAACAAAACAAAAAATAGTATATACGAATAACAAATACGATGTGTTAAATATGTTTGAAAATAAAATTGAAATGACAAAGGATGGAATGTCAGGGATTTTAGAATTGCAAAATAATTCATTAGATATAAAAAATAAAGGATAGTTATATAGAGCAATACAAAGTAGCATTAACAAAAAAATATGAAAATGTACCAACTAATGAATTAAACGATATTCCAAAGAGTATTGAAGAAAATGGAGTTACTTATTATTTAGTAAATCAATTTGGAATATTTCACAAGTAGAAAAGATTGAAGGGCAAGATGTTCCAATAGCATATAATGGAGAGATGCAATATGAAGGAATAAAAAAGAAAGGAAAATAGTAAAAAGCTATTTGGCAACTGTAACATATATAGGAACATTGGAAAAAGAAGAAACAGAGTCAATAACCTTTAATATAAAATATAAAGAAATGCCTCAAGAAGAAATAGAAGAAAAAAACAAATTATACACCAATAGTAGTGGCAACAGCAGGAACTGGTATTTTAGTAATAAGCGGAATATTTCTTTTGAAAAGAAAAAAGAAAAATAAAATTGCATAGTAGGAGGATAGAATGAAAAATAAAATTGTTAAAATAAGTATTTGCATTTTATTGGTTATAATAATTGGTGGTGCATTGTATTATTGCATTGTATATGATAAAAATTTAGTTGATCCCAATAATATAACAACAGATTCTAAATTTGAAAATATTACATATAATCAAGCAGACGATTCAGACATATTAAAAGATGGAATATTAGGCATAATTAGTATTGAAAAAAAATACGGCTTAAAAGCTGAAGTAAAAAGAAGGTAGTAGTAATGAAATATTGAACGAATATATAGGACATATAGAAAATACATCAACTTATGATGGCAATGTTGGACTTGCAGGACATAATAGAGGTAATAAAAATTCGTATTTTTGCTAGATTAAATGAATTAGAAAATGGAGATATAATTACATATAAAACAAATTTTTTTTACAAGAAAGTATAAAGTTGATAATATACAAACAATACTAGAAACAGACTGGAATTTATTAAAAAGAAACAGATCAAAATAAATTAACATTAATAACTTGTATTGCAAATAAGAAATTGCAAAGGTTATGTGTGCAAGCAACAGAAATTGTGGAAAATAACTTGAAATAAAAATGAAAATGGGTTACAATAAGCACAAAAAAAGGGATGTGGTTTATATGAAAAAAGAGAAAGACAAAGTTTATAAAGTCGAAATAAAACCAAAATGGGAACTAAAATTTTGCAGCAAAATTTTATCTTGTTTGCATCATAGTTTTTGTGCTTTTAGTAGCTTATATTCAAATATATAGACATATACATAGAGATGAAATAATACAAAATATAATTGAAAGAGAAAATAAAGTAGTTGTAGAAAATGAAATTAAATAAAAAATAATAGAACACCTTTTAGGGTGTTTTTTTAATGGAGGTAAAAAATGAAATTAAAAAAAAATAGTTAGTATAATATTACTAATTTTAATATTAGTAAATTCAATGTCAGGCATTGCAAATGCTTTTGAAGTTAATTCTGCATATGTAGAAAATTTAGGAGATTGTGGTCAACATTTGCAATTTAAAACTACATCAGGAATATGGAGTTATGTTATTACAACAATGGTTGGATATAGAAATAATGGGGTATTACATTATGCATATTGCTTAAATGTTGATAAACATGGTGTTGGAGAAGAACAAAAAATTACAGTGTAAATGTAACAGAAATATTATCAGATGTTCCCAAGTGTGGAGAGCAATAGTAAATGGATTTCCATACAAAAGTGCCTCAGAACTTGGAGTAGAAAATGATCAAGATGCATTTGTAGCAACAAAACAAGCAGTATATTCAGTTATATATAATAGAGATGTAGATAGTTTTTATCGTGGTGGAGATGCAAGAGGAACAAAAATATTTAATGCAATAAAAAACATTGTAAATCAAGCAAGATATGGCTCAGAAACACCATCAGCAAACAGTGTACTAAATGCAAATAAAATAGGAGGCTTTAAAGCAGATGGAAGTAACTATTATTCACAAAGAGTACAGTGTTACAAGTAATGTAAATGTATCTAATTATACAGTTACATCAATTAGTAATTTTCCAGAAGGAAGTTATATTGCAGATTTAAGTGGTAATGCAAAAAAAAAACTACATTTAGTGGTAATGAACATTTTAAAGTTGTAGTTCCTAAAGATAAAATTTTAGATAATTTTGATGGAAAAATATCATTAAATGGTAAAGTAAAAAAAGTTACCCAGTATTTTTTGGACAAAGCCCAAATCCTAATTGGCAAAATTATGCATTAACTTATGATGCATATTATACAGCAGGTGGAGAAACAACATTATCAGTAGATGCTTATAAATCAAAAATAAAAGTTATAAAAATAGATAATGAAACAAAAAAATCAATAGCAGGAGTAGAATTTAATTTTAGATATAGTGATGGACAAAATATTGGAAACTATAAAACTGATTCTCAAGGTTGTATTGAATTGAGCAAATTAAAACAAGGGAAAAGTAATTGCTACAGAAATAGCAACAAAATCTGAATACATTTTGGATGACAAAGAAAATGAAATTCTTTTTAGATTATGATACATATAAAGAATTAACAATTGGAAATGAACACAAAAAGAGGGGACTTAAGTGTATATAAAGTAGATGCTGACAATAAAAAATAACTTTGGGTGGAGTTGAATTTGCATTATATTCACACGAATTTCAAAAAATAACAGGACATTATTACAACAACTGATGCAAACGGCGAAATTCATATTAAAGGTTTAAGAACAGGAGAATGGTCATTAATTGAAGAAAAAAACCGGAAAATGGTATAACCTTAATGAAAATCAATTGAAATAAAAATAAATTGGAATGAAATTACTAATACAACAGTAGAAAATGAATTAAAAAAAATCACAAATAAAAATTATAAAAGTTGACAAGGAAAATCATGAAGTAAAATTAAAAGATGTTGAACTTGAAGTTTTAGACAAAGATGGGAATGTTTTTTAGAAAAATTAAAAACAGATAAAAATGGAGAATGTTATACAAAAAGATATGCAGTAAGAGATTACCCTGAATTATATATAAGAGAAACAAAAAACAAATGAAAAATATGTATTAGATACAGAAATGAAGAAAATCATATTAAAAAGAAAATGAGATTGTTAATTATACATTTGAAAATCAAAAAATATATGGACAAATTAAAGTAATAAAAACATCAGAAGAAGACAACAAAAATAAATGGAGATAAAAAAGGAACACCAATTCCAAATGTATCTTTTGGAGTATATGATGAAAACAAAAACTTTATAGAGAAAATTACAACAGGAGCAGATGGAATTGCAATTACAAGTAAATTAGAAAAAAGGCAAAAAATATATAAAAGAATTGGAAGGGGAATCTGGAGAATGGTATCAATTAAACGAAAATGAATATTCAGCAGAGATAGTTAAACATGGTGAAATTGTTGAATTAAACATTACCAATAAACCTGATAATCCAGATATAGATGTTGAAAAAGATGGAATTATTCAGACAACAGCAAATCAAGAGATTAAATATGATTTTACAATAAAAAATACAGGTAATGTGCCATTAAAAGATTTTACTTGGTATGATTATTTACCAACAGACTATGTAACTGCTACAAAACTTGTAACTGGAACATATAATCAAGATTTAAATTATGCCGTATATTATAAAACGAATAAAAAGGATTATAGATTATTAAGAGATAATTTGAATACACAAACAAATAACTATATTGATTTTTCAAATTTAGAATTAGAAGCGGATGAGTATGTAACAAATTTAAAAGCAGAGTTTGGAAAAGTAGATGTAGGATTTTCTTCAGTAGAAAAAACCACAATTATTTGTAAAAGTTAAAGCTTCAGTAAAAGAAGATGATACATTTACAAACAAAACAAAAAGTAGAAGGATATCACAAAACATATTATGTATTTGATGAGGATGATCACACTACAAAAAAGTATATGAAAAAAAAAATTAGAAGTAAAATTACCAAGAACAGGATGTTAGAATATATTTTGGAGAGTTCAAATAGAACTCTCCTTTTTGAAAAAAAGAAAGGATTGATAATATGAAAAACATAAAATTAGAACAAATGGAAGAATTGGATGCCAAAATTGAAAAAAATAAATTATGATTTATCAGGATTAGAATCAAGAAAAAAAAGAAATGGAAAATAGTAAATTTGATAAACAACAAAACATAGAAAAATTAGAAGAAGAAAAAAAATATTAGCCAAAACAGATAAAATGAATAGATTAGAGAAAATAATTTATATAGCATTTGCATCAAAAAAATGATTTAAAACAAGTAGATTTACTAAATGCAAAAAATTACAGAGTTAAGAAATGAAAAAAAGATAGTATACAGGGAAAAATCGATATTCAAAATAAATTATATGCAGATACAATTAAAGAAAAAAGATAATTATATAGAACAGAGAAGACAATTATATGTTGAAAATACAAAGATTCATGTACAAGAAAAAGAAGATACAGTAAAAACAACACATGTACAGGATTTGGCTAGAATTCATAAGATTGCAAAACAATATGAGAGAGTAGTGAAATTATGCAAAAAAGTATCTCAAACAATAGAAAAATATATTAATAAGATATTTGAAAATACCAAAGAAAATGAAAAAAATGAAGTGGATAAAGAGGAAGAGGCAGAAGCATAGAAGGAGAAAAGTTGAAAGCCGAAAGTAGTAGTAAAAAAAAAAATAAGAAAAGAAAATTCAGGATATAAAAAAAGATTTATTCTACAATGAGTTATAATATAAAAAATTAAGAAAAAGTTTGAAAAAGAAAGCAGGTGATTAATATAGATGATAGAGTACAAGAATTAATAAATAGTACAAATGAAATGGCACAAGAAACATTTGAAAATCCAAGTAAAATGCGTGACTTTTTAAAAAAACATTAGCAACAATGTATAATACAAGTTACAATAATATTCTATTATTGAAATCACAAAGAGATAATGTATCATTTATAGCAACTAAAAAGAAGAATATCAAAAATATAAATATAAAATTAAAGATGACGAAAAACCACTTGAAATAATAAAAAAAGAATAAAAATAAATAATGATGTTAAATTTAAGGTAGTAGAAGTTTACGATATATCACAAACAGATGCTATAATAAAAAAGAAGGAATATAAAAAAGAATATATAGATACGATCTTAAAAGGAATGTGTGCTAGAAGAAGTTTATATTATGATACCAATAGTCAAATGGCTAATATTGAATCAATTGTTAGTGATATAAGTCATAATACAAGAAATTCAAATATTCCATATTTTGATGTTGATAAATATGCAAGTCAAAGTCAGACAGAGGTTATAGCAACTATTTTTGCAGTAGCAAAAAAATTAGGAATTAATACAAGAAACTATAACATAACAGAAGTATGTAAATGGGGAGTTGATAAAGAAAAATCGAAGGTTAAAAGAAAGTTTGAAATATATGCAAAAATTTGTGAATTATTTCGTTAAAGATTTTGAATCACAGGAAAAGATATATAAAATAGAAAAAGCAAAAAAGAAGATGAAGAAGAAATGGAATAAAGAACTCCATTTAAGAAAGGTGATTATGGAAGAAAAATTTTCAATAGAAATGAATAAAGATGAAATGTTAAGGTACTATGAAAATAAAATAGTAGAAGATGGAATAAAAAGTTGTTCTGAATTTAATACAATAGTGAACTTGACAGATTACAATACTAAAGAAATAAAGTTAGAAAAATATAAAAATGAAATATTACAATTATTATATCGAGATGAAAGAGTAGCAGATGTAGTAATTGATGACGAATTTAATGTAGATATGGTTTTTTATACAGATTATTGTCCATTTTATTATGATGATGAAAAAAATATTATATATAATCAAATAATGGATAGCCCAACTTATCAAGGAATAGAATTAGCAGAATTTGTTGGGTATATGGGAAAAAAGAGTAATAGAAGATTCTTATATAAGTACAAGAAATTTAATTAATAACTATGTTCAAACTAAAAGTTTAAAAGATACAGATAAAGAAATTTTAGCAAATTTTTTTGAAAAAAAGAGTATTATAGAAACAGGTTTTTCTGAAAAATATATAGATAATATAAATGTATTTGTAACTTATAAAAATTTTCAAGAATTAGAAAAAGGATTAATGGAGATTGTAAAACAAAAAGGATAATGAAGCACTAAAAAAAATTCGAAGAAGAGGAATTTGAATAACAAAAAAAGGCTCTAGCTTATAAATTGGCTAGAGTTTTTTATTTATTAAAATGAATAAGAGAACGAGAGATGCCATAAACTCGTTATAAAATAATAAAGTGATAGCTCTGATGGAGGCGATGCTATAAAGTCCATTCGTATGATTACAAAGAATCTATTTGTAAGAAATGCGTCAGTGAGATTTTGTAACATATACTCACAATAAATAAAGAGTTTCAGGAGGCAAAACTTGTAAAAGGGATACACGAGTGTAAAAAGTTTGGGCAAGGATGGACAATGTTATTTTATATAACAGCATTTGTGGTAAATATTATTATTTACATACTAGATTATCATAAACGAAATGATGGGATGAGGGGTTTCGTTTATGGTGTATTATTTTTTTGAATATAAGGGGATAATACATCATTTTACTCGTTCAAGGATTTCAGGGTTTCAAATTTTTATAAATTTGTGAAGATAAGTTGACAATTGGTTTAAACAGAGTTAATATCACATATAATATAACGAGATGTTATCAAATTTATTAAAAAATTCTAGGGATACGATTAGGAGGAGAACATGGATAGAAAATGTGCAATTTATAATAGAATTAGTGTTGAAAATAAAAAAACACAATTAGAAAAAATAAGAAATATACTGATAGAATATTGTCAAAAAGCTCTTGGTATAAAGGATTATATTTTGTTTGAAGAAATTGGCTCTGTCGATGGAAAAAGAAAAGAATTTGAAGATATGATTGATAGAATACATAAAGGAGAATTTACTGATTTATTAGTTTATCATCCAAATAGAATATATAGAGCAGAGTATAATAAAAGAAAAATTTGATAATATTATAAATGATATTGATAAATATGCAGTCTTACATAGTGTTGTCTTTGAATATGAAAGTAGTCCAGTAATAGATAAATACTTAGCAGTATTAAAGAAAGAAAATGAATATTTTGAAAAATATTTAAATAATAAAAAATAAATCTTAATGATTCGTTTGAAAATCCAATAGAATCAAAGACAAATGGCGAAATACTTAACTTCTTGAACAATGCATTTATTTGGAGAAAAATAAAAACAAAAATAGATATGCATAATGCAATGAATAGTCAATATAAATATGATTTACTAAAACTAAGTGATTTTTTATTATGATGAACTTTGTGATTTATTTGCAGATTTTTATAATATAGAAGATTACTCAGAAATGGAAGATGAAAAAATAGATGAATTGTTTTCGATAGAAAATTATAAGAAAAAATACTAGAAAATAAGGAAGTACCAAAGAGGATTAAAGAGTGTATTGAATTATATTTAGAATGTAATAAAGTATGCAAAGAATTAGAAACAATTATAATAAAAAAAGATTGATGAAATAAGTTGACAAGAACTTTAAACAGAGTTAACATCACACACAACTTAAGAGAGAGGAGGAGTTGTGATGAGAAGACTTGTCATTATTGATCAAGATGGAAAATTCAATTAAAAATGATATCTTTGAAAAATTATTTGATATTAGAGAAAGTGAAATTGAAAGAAAATTAGAAGTAAGAGAAAGCTTCATAAAAGAAAATAATTTAAAAGATATAACACATGATGATGTAATTGCGGAAATTCAAGCAATATCAAATATTGATTCAATGCAAAAAAAAAAAAATACTTGATATGATAGATAAGTTATTAGAAAATAGATCGAGGATTCAAAGTTTTGATTGTAAGTTATATTATGAGTCAGGAATCCAAGATGTTATAGGTATATTATTTAGAGAAAAAAAAGTTATTAAACTAGGACATTATTGTAATGAGTGTTATTAAAAAAAATAAGTGGTAAGAAAACCACTTATTTTTTAATGAAAATTTTTAGTTTTTAAATAAAAATATCTTATACGAAAAAATGTAACAATAGTTGATAATTATATGTTTTTGTGATATAAAAAAAGTAAACTTATGTAAAAAAATAGAAGAGGTAACAAACTTTCAATGCAATTTTCAAGCAAAGATATTCAATTATTTAATGAAGCAGGAATAAATGTAGAAAATAAAAATTATACAAATGATGAAGTGGAAAGATTAAAAATTAAGATAACAGATTATATTGTAAGTCAAAGTACAAAGGATATAGATAAATACAATAAGAAATTTAGTAGATTATTATAAGGATTAGTTATGAATAAAGAAGAAATAATAAAATATTGTTTAACATTAGAAAATATATATAAAGATTGTCCTTTTCCAGATGACTTTTGAATCTGTAACAAAGAAACAGTGTAAAAATAAAAAGTGATTTGCACTAATTATGAATGTTAATAATAAGTTATATCTTAATGTAAAAACAGATCCAAACTATTCAGACATATTAAGAAATACTTATGATTATATAATACCTGCTTATCACATGAATAAGGAACATTGGAATACAATTATTATTGACGGAAAAGTGGACAAGGTGTTAGTAAAAAAGAATTGATAAAAAAAAGTTATAAATTGACAAAGTAAAAATAAAATAGTAATTTGCTGAAATGATTGGAGGAATGGGTATGAAAAATAAAAAATGTATTATTTGCAGTATTAGGTATAATTGTATTAGTAGTGTTAGTGATAGGAGTTTTTTATCATTTTAGAGATAGAAGAACTTATACACTAAATTTACCTCAACTTGAAAAAATTAGAAAGTATTTCATTAAATCAAAATGAAAAAGATATTAGTATTAATGACAGAGAAGAAATGAAAGATATACTATATGTTTTAAATGGTACAAAAAAGAGTTACTAAAAACGAAAGCATACAAGATGCACCTATAAATATTGATGATGAAATAAAAGTTGATTTTCACTTTATAGAAGCTGAAGTATCTACAATATTCGTATATAAGAAAAACAATAGTTATTATATTGAACAACCATATAATGGTATATATCAAATAAGTGGAGATGAATACAATTCGATAGAGAAACTTGTTAGATAAATTACAATTTAGTAATTAGTTAGAAAAATAGTAATTTGTATAAGAAATTATATTAGTAAATGAAATAAATTTAATAAAAAATTAATTGTTTTTGTATTTATATATATGTATAATATGCTAAAGGAGAGTTTATAAATGAGAGGTTGTAATAAAAAAGAAAAAAAAGCAAAGTATATAGTAATAGTTTTTTTTTTGCAATAATAATACTTGGAAGAATTTTTATACCTTGGGCGCTTGAACCAGAAAATTTTAGAGATACAAAAAATAAAATAAATAGTTTTATAAACAGATATACTATACCAGATTCATATAATGCAAAAATCATTGATAGCGGTTGATCTTTCAAATAATAACGATTTTGTTTCTAAAAGAGCAAATGAACAACAAACTCCTGCAAGTTTAGCTAAATTATTTGTTATTGACTATGCAACAACACTCGTTGATTTAGATGATGTAGTTTTGGCAAAAAATGAAGCAATTTCATTAACAAAAAAAGGTTCATCTGTTGCAAAAAACATTAAAGAAAAGAAATATTATGTTAAAAAATTTATTTGCTGCAATGTTAGTACCATCAGGGAATGATGCAGCCTATGTATTAGCTGATTATTGTGGAGGTATTATATCTCCTAAAGCTACTACTAGCAAAGAGCGAATAGAAGTCTTTATGAAAAACTTGAATGAATATTTAAAACAAAATGATTATAAGGATACTATTTTATATGATCCAAGTGGATTTGATACAGAAGCCCATACAACTGTATTAGACTTAAAAAGAAGTTGTAATGGATTTATTAAAGAATGAATGGTTTAAGGATATAGTTTCTCAAACTTCATATACAGCAACTTTACCAGATGGTAGCATGCAGACTTGGAAAAATACAAATACATTCCTTGATCCTACATCAGAATATTATAACAAAAATGTAATTGGTGTAAAAACAGGTTCTTTATCTGATGATTTTAATTTAGTAGTATTATATAAAAAGACATGGAAAAAGAATTTTTGATATGTAAGTTTAGGTTCACAATCTAATTATTCACGATATGATGATGTTAATTATGTTTTAAAAACAATAGATGAATCAGATTATTTGAAAAAGTAAGTTAAAATAAAGGAGATGATTATTATAGAAGTGATATATAGCATTTTATGTGCTGTTTTACCGTGTACTATTTACTTTACAGCAAGAAAAAGGAAAGGGTATCATTTATCAATTTTAGCAATGCTAATTTTCGTTTTATATCTTTGGAAAGTATATGATTTAACTGGTGCAGGAGGTTTAACAAATATATTTTATGCACCAAAAGGTGGAGATAATACATCAATTATTCAAGCTAATATTAATCTCATCCCTTTTAACATCATAGAGAAAAACTTTTTACTTAAATATTTTAATGCTTGTTCCTTTTGGATTTTTAGTTCCTTTTATTTGGAAGAACTATCGTAAATTTTATAAAACATTATTTTTAGGGGCAGGTTTTTCATTAATGATAGAAATATCTCAATTAATTACGAACCGTACAACTGATGTCAATGATTTAATTGCTAATACAATAGGTGCATTAATCGGATATATTATTTGGCAAATAGTTTCATTATGTTTTGGAGAGCATTTAAAAAAGCCTGTAAAAGGTAAGAGTGATGTAATATGGTATATATTTTTAAGCTTTTTGGGTATGTTTTTCTTATATTATCCTTTTGGTTTGCTTGGAATATTGAACCGCTTATTTTTCAATAAAATAAATTTTCAAAACATATAAATTACAATTTTGCAAAAATAGGTAGATATATAGTAATTTGAAAGTGAGGATTATATGAAAAAAGATATTATTAAATTTATATTATTAACCTTAGTTATATATAATATAATACCAATTATTAACAAAATAGTACCCGAAAGTACAAATTATACTTTTTTGAGTGATTTATGGATTGTTTATCCGTTGTACTCATTGATAATATCAGTGCTATTTTGTAAAAAAGTATGGCTTAAAAATAATGGTGTCAATATTGTTAGTTTTATTATTTATTCCAACAATGTTTATATTTTATAATGACTCAGTTCTGATATTTATATTTATATATCTTATATTATCAATAATTGGATGTTTTATAGGTAATAAAATAAAAAAAATAGTTAGTCAAATTACAAGTTATAGGGAGGATTAGTAATGCCTAAAAATATAATGGATTGGTTTAATAAAAGAAGAAAAAATGAAAGATTATCAAGTGGGAGAGTTATCAAAAAATGCTAAAAAAATGAATATGCCTACAACTTCAAAAAAAAAGAGATGATGATTAAAGCATTACCTTTTATAATTCCAGCACTTGTAATTTTATTCCTATCAGTATATTTTAAAAAAGTGGAGAATTTTTTTTTTGCTACGATTATATATAATAATAGGAGTTTTGTTGGGATTTCTAGCACTAATAATACACGAATTATTACACGCTATTGTCTATCCTAAAAATGCAAATGTTTATATTGGGATAGCGAAACCAATTACATTTGTAGCATTAGCTTCATATCCATTAAAAAAAGAAAAAATTTATTCTTATGTGTCTGTTACCTTACATTTTAGGAATAATACCATTGATTTTATTTTGGATAATGCCTATAACAGATATGAAAATACATAGTATTTTATTTGGATTGTCTGCAATGGGATTAGGTAGTCCTTATCCAGATTTATTTAATGTATATCAAGTATTAAAACAGACACCAAAAAATTGTAAAATTCAATTTTATAAAGATGATACTTATTATATAGAATAATAAAAGTTAGCGAGAAATTACAATTTAGTGATTTGTTAAATAAATAGTAATTTGTGGGGTGATTTAATGTCTAAAATTTTAATTGTTGAAGATGATGTCAGCATTCATAATGTTATAAATGAATTATTAAAAAAAGAAAATTATGATACTTATAATGCCTATTCTGGATCAGAAGCATTATTGATGTTAGAAAAAAGATAAATATGATTTAATCTTGTTAGAATTGATGTTACCTGCAAATTAGTGGTGAAGAAATAATACAAAAAGTTAGTGATACACCAATAATTATATTAAGTGCTAAAATTTCATCAGAAGATAAAGTAAATTGTTTATTAAACGGTGCTAATGATTATATTACAAAACCTTTTGATAGCAAAGAATTATTAGCAAGAATTGAGGTACAATTAAGACAGAAAAATAATAAAAGTTTTATAGAAAAATTAAAATATAAGGATTTAGAGTTGTTGAATGATAATCACACCTTAATTTTTAGAAAATAAAAAAAAATAAATTTAACAAAAAAACAGAATATGCGATTTTAAAAACAATTATTCTTAAATCCTACACAAGTAATTTCTAAAAATAAATTGTTAGATTTAATAAGTATTGATACTGATGATTGTGATGAAAAACTCTCTAAAAAGTACATATTAGTAACATCCGTAAAAAAAATCAAAAAAAGGTAAAAGATAAAAACTATATTGAATCTGTATGGGGAATAGGATTTAAAATGAGTGAAATAGATATCTTAACGAAATCTTTACTTTTTTCTTAACCATTTTCTTAACTTTTATGTTTTATATTTAGTTTGGAAGGAGAGAAGATTATGGAATATGTATTAGAAACAAATAATCTTGAAAAAAATATAAAGATTTTAAGGCATTGAACAATCTAAATATCCATATAGAAAAAGGTACTATATATGGACTTATCGGCAAAAATGGTGCTGGTAAAACAACACTTATTAGAATTATTTGTGGATTGCAAGAGCCAACAAATGGTACTTATACAATTTATGGTATAAGCAATAATAGTGCTAATATTTCAAGTGTTAGAAAGAGAATGGGAGCAATTATCGAAACACCATCAATTTATGGAGAAATGACTGCAAGAGATAACTTGATAGAACAATATAAATTAATTGGTATGCCAAGTCTTGATGGTATAGAAGAACTTTTAAAATTAGTAGGTCTTGATAATACTGGTAAGAAAAAAGCAAAAGAATTTTTTCTTTAGGAGATGAAACAAAGATTAGGAATTGCTATTGCACTAGCAAATAATCCAGATTTTTTAATTTTAGATGAGCCTATTAATGGTCTTGATCCACAAGGAATTATAGAAATTAGAGAATTAATTTTAAAAACTAAATAGAGAAAAAAAAGCATTACCATTTTAATATCTAGTCATTATTTAGATGAACTATCAAAAATAGCAACAAACTATGGGTTCCTTGATAATGGTTCTATCATTAAAGAAATAAGTAGTGAAGAACTTATGAAAAAAAAATGGAGCATAAAATTGAGTTTAAAGTAAGTAATCAAAAAGATTTTGTTAAATATTTTGAAAGAAATAAAATTTCTTATGAGGTAATTGACAATGAAACAATAAATGTTTATGGAAAATATAATTTATCAAAACTTATTACTGAATTATCCAAAAAAAAAAAATTTAATAGCAGATGAAGTTCACGAACAAGAAGAATCACTAGAAAAACTATTATATGAATTTAATTGAGAGTGCTAATAATGATTAAATTATTAAATGCGGGTTTTGAGAGATTAAGAAAAAAATAAAATATTTTGGTTGTTAATTACATTCACTATTGGTTTAGCTTTTAATTTTGATTTTTACACAATATAGTGATATGAAAGAATATAATGAAGTAAAAAAAAAAGAACAACTCATACTTAACTATTCTATGATGATGGGCATTGTAATTGCTATATTTACAAGTTTGTTTTTTAGGTGTAGAATATTCTGATGGAACAATAAGAAATAAGATAAGTATAGGTCATAAAAAGAATAAATATTTATCTTTCCAATCTAATAATTATAGCGATTACAAGTTTATTTTCTTATATTTTATTTATGCTATTAATTTCTATTATTGGAATACCTTTATTTGGGAAAATCACTATTTCCATTTCAACATTACTGAGTTTAATAGGTTGTGGATTATTGATGGTTATTTCTCTTTTCTAGTATATTTACATTTATTGCAATGATGATTTCTAATAATAAGACAATTACCGCTATAGTTTCCATTATGTTGGCATTTGGTTTAATGTTTGGTGCTCTTATATGTTTACTGAATTTAGATAGACAAGAGTATGTTCAACAAGGCTCTTTAGTTAATGGAGAAATAAAAATATGAAGAAGTTAAAATCCTAAATATCCTAGTGAAAAGAAAGAAAAAATATATCAAACATTGCTAGATGTGAATCCTGCAGGTCAAGGATTTCAAATAGCAGGAAGAATTGCAAATGTAAAAATACTACCATTTTATTCTCTTGGAATTGTAGTTATATTTACTGGTATTGGAATTATGTTATTTAATAAAAAAGAATTAAAATAGAAAGGAGATTATTATATGAGTATCTGGTTTTATTTAGTTATAGCATTATTATTTGTTTTAATAATTCTATTTATAAAAAATTATAATAATGAAATGTGAAATTAAAAATATTAGTAATACGCTATTAAATATTTTAAAAATCAGATACTAATAATGTAA
>VOFJ01002259.1_pt1 | contig 21572 bp, 39 predicted proteins | sample 5384081 | NCBI WGS metagenome assembly VOFJ01 (sample SAMN12384729, study PRJNA508395) | human gut metagenome | isolation source: healthy gut I | host: Homo sapiens | reverse complement strand
TGTTGTACTTCGTTCAGTTACGTATTGCTAGTGTGGACTCTCGGTTGCAGGAAGTTTATCCAGGGATTCAGGTTCTGCATGAGGATTTGCACATGCAGATTTCATACATGAGCCGGACTTTCACTTTTTCCCAGTCCGGGCATGTGTAAGATCTCTGCCGAGTTTCTTTGCATCAGAAAGGATTATGCATCCGAAAATACAGAATTTGCGTTGCTCTCTCGCAAGGAAGTGTTTTCTGCGCTTGAAAAGCAGCTTCATTATTTGCATAGGTTTGTCCCATGTAAGAGACCGGTGCCGGATAGAAATTGCTTAGAAAAAGCATAATCTCCCCGAAATTCATTGATCTGTGTAGGTATGCGCTTGCTTGTATTTGTTTGATTCATTATAAATTCCTCCTTTGTAAAAGAGGTGCGGCCTTTCAGCCACACCTCAAAATAATTCTCATCTATTGCAGAGATGGTTATGCAATCATCTCCAAAAATTCAGCTTCTGTAAGAATTGGAATACCAAGGCTCTGGGCTTTTGCCAGTTTGCTGCCGGCTTTTTCCCCGCAGATCAGGTAATCGGTTTTTCTTTGTTACAGAGCTGCCAGGTTTGGCACCAAGCTCCAGAATCTTATCGTTGATACCGTCTCTGGTAAAATGCTCCAGTTTCCCTGTTGCTACGATGGTACATCCTGTAAATTTGTTTTCTTTTGTCATAATGGTCTCTTCCTTTCTTTGTTCAAATGTGAATTCGTTCTGTAAGTTTTTCCATAAATCAAGATTTGCTTCATCTGCAAACCAGGAATGGATGTTGTGATTTAAGATTTCGCCAAAATCCTCTAACTGAGTGAAGTCGTAATCTCCGACAGCCGCCTGTTCAAATGCAGTTAAATTTCCGGAAAATACGGTGTCCAGAATCCGGCTTTTGGTTCTGCCGATCATAGGAATATCCATGGAAACCAGATAGCGGACAAAAGCTGGTCCTCCGGCTGGCGTTGATGGATTCCCACAAGCGGTCGAAAGATTTCTCACCATATCCGTCCAGTGCCACAATATCTTCCCGGTGTTCCTCCAGATGATAGATGTCCTGAAAAGAGTGCAGATAGCCCAGATTCAGGAATTTTTTCTAAAGTGGCTTCTGACAGTCCTTCGATGTTCATTGCCTTCTTGCTGGCAAAATGGACAAACCTTCTTGTGATCTGGCTGTCGCACTGCGGATTATCACAATGCAGAGTTTCTACGGTGCGACCGTCGCTGGTCTTACGGCTGTAGGTTCTGGTTTTGGAACCACAGCAAGGGCAGACCGAGGCGTGATGTCGGTATACCTTCCACGATCCAGATTATCCTCTATATGGGGATGATCATGTTTCGTTTGGAAACAAGAATCCGGCATCCGGGTACAAGCTCCAGATTTTTTTGATAAAGGTCAGATTATGAAGGGGAAGCTCTGGAAACATCACAGCCGTCAATCTCCACGGTATCGAAGATGCCGACCGGAGCAATCTCTCCGAATCTGGTCGGTGTCCATTCAATTTCACGCAAGAAAGTTTCGTAGGTATCATCCTCAAACTTATAGGCGAGGCCGTCCTTATAGTGGTGTCCGGTTTTTCCGCAGCTTTTGGAGTAGCTGAGACTGTCAAAAATCATGACAATGCCATCGATAGGAAGATGTAAATTTGCTGCTGTGGATACCAATTCCTGAATGAATTTCTCCGCATATTCTTTTGAAAGTCCGGTTCCTGAAATTGAGAAAAACGGGCAGTAACCAAAGCCCAGGTGTGTTAAACCTTCTAATTTGCAGGCTCTGCTGTCCGGGAAGGGAACATCCTCCATTCCTTCTAATACATTGAACGGAAGAAAGCGAACACAACGTCCGATACAGTTCTTCGGATCAAGACTTCGTACTGATCCGGAAGCAAAACGTCCGTTTTTATAAGGTTTTCCATTTCCATCACGCAGAGTATCTTTCAGACGTTCAAAATCATTGGTTGGTATAAAAGACTCACCGGTAATGACCAGACGTTCTTTGTGTGGAATGGTAAGCGGTACATTTAAAAATGCCGGGATATTGTGTGTAATATCTTCCCCCCACTTCACCATCTCCACGGGTAGAAGCCTGAATCAGTCTGCCATCTTCGTAAATGAGTTTGGTAGTCAAACCGTCCAGTTTCAGCATAAAGAGAACTTCCTGTCCTTTCATGAAATCTAAAAAGCTCTGAAATCAGTTTTGTTTTCTCAAGCGAGAGCAGTGGAATCGGATGGGTGACTTTGGCAAGTTCACTGACCGGATAATATCCAACCGTCTGTGTCGGAGAATTTGACAGGATGAAACCAGTCTGTTCCTCCAGTTCCTTCAGTTCGTCAAAGAGTCGGTCATACTCGGCATCAGATACCAGAGGGGCATCCTGATTGTAGTAGGCATGACGGTATTCATTGAGTTGTTTTACAAGATTCTTAATTCTTTTTGACTGACATAGAGTCTCCTTTCTTTTGTGGCGTGCCAGTTCCGGAATCATTTGTTTCCGTAATCCTCCTTTCCCTGCGTTCAGGCATAAAAAAGAGAATGACGCTTATGTTCATTCTCAAAAATAGATGCAGTTTCCTGCAAAATAAAAAAAAAAGCCAGAAGTCCCTGCTGCTTGTTGGGCATAGGAAAACTCCTGACTACGTTTCAAACCTAAACTGCGTGTGATAAATCCTTTCCGGATTGACACAAATAATTGATATAAGAACAGTATAACACTAGATGTAGTATATGTCAAATGAAATAGATTCCTCAATGAAGCTTTTTGCCTTATGTTGATGACAAATTTGTCGGCTACAGGAATAAAAGCGTTCAGGATTTCAGATTTGCCCTAAGCGAAGGAATTCGTAGCCAGGTATTTTTTGCCACTTTCGTGGAGAAAGTCGAAAACCAGATAAAATCAATCTCTGTCATAAATGCCTCTAAACTGTTTTTACATCGTAGTGGTTATGCAAGTTCTAAATTTAAAAATAATTTTCACGAATAACTAACTTTTCTATATGCTGAATTGTCATAAAATATAAATTATTAAATTTGAAAGCAGATTGAAGGTGATAAACATGAGAAGTTATAAACGGTATACCAGGCGAAAGAGACTTTTGAAGCAAATCGCTGTGGTTGCTTTATCTCCTAATCGGGTATTCACGAAAGAACAGATCTATCAGCATATCTATGAGGAAGCGGAGTCAGAAGTGAATAACCGAATTTACGGTCTGATTAAGAACTTGAGAAAGAAAATAGAAGAAAATCCGGAAACACCGCACTACATAGAAACGATACGTGGTGTTGGTTATCGCTTTCGGGCATAAAAAGGAGCCGTCCGGCAATGGGCGGCTCGAAGTGTTTCTTTTGTTGTTTATTTATTGTTTTTTCGTTGTATACTGATAAAACGAGGTGATAAAAGTGGCATATAGAATTTTGATCGTGGATGATGACATCGAATTATTAAAGATGTTAAAGAACTATTTTGAAATCAAACGATATGATGTAATGATGGCAGAAGATGGCACAGATGCTTTGGAAAAAATCCATAAGAAACCGGATATTATCTTGCTGGACATCAATATGCCTAAAATAGACGGATTAGAAGTATGCAGACGTATCCGGGGCAAAAATAACTTGTCCCATTATCTTCCTGACGGCAAAAGTGGAGGAGCAGGACAGGGTAAACGGGCTTTTTATCCGGTGGGGATGACTATATACTGAAGCCGTTTAGTCTGAAAGAACTGGATGCTCGTATTATTGCACATTTGAAGCGTGAGGAGCGTCATAAAGGGAAGTCTGAATACAGATTCCACGGAGACCTCAGTATTGATTATGGAGCAAAGAGGGTTCAGATCGGTGAAAATGATTTGGAGCTTACGAAGCTGGAATATGCAATCATTGAGTTTTTTGTCCATGAATCCAGGACAGGTTTTTTGACAGGGAGCGGATATACGAAAAGGTGTGTGGTTATGATGCGGAAGGTGACAGCCGTGTTGTTACGGAACTGTTCCGGAGAGTGAGAAAGAAACTGGCGGAATATACGCAGACAGAATACATTGAGACAGTATGGGGGATGGGGTATCGATGGAAAAGATAAAAAATTTATCCTTGAAAAAGACAATGGTTTTATATACGATACTCAGCTTGATTGTCACTTTTTTCTTTCTGTGTCAATTATTGAGATTGCCGGGCAGATACAGGAGGAGGTCTGGTGGAAGTACGTGGATCAGGACGAGTATTATCAGGCAATGAATGACCGCAATGAAAATTTTGAGGTAGTGGTACCGAGACCGAATCAGAGTAAAATGAGCAGAATGGACTGGCATATTTCAGAAACCTGTGATTTCCTTCAGACGTACGGAGTATTGCTTTTTTCTTTTGCCGGATGTGGAATTGCGGTCAGCCTGTTTTACAAAAATAAATTAAAGAGACCGATTCAGGAACTGAAGATGGCATCACAGATGATTGCGGAGGAAGATCTGGATTTTCATATGGCTTATGAGAACGAGGACGAGATGGGGATGCTGTGCAGGGAATTTGAAAGGATGCGTGGGCAGTTGGAAGAAAATAACCGTAGGACTTTGGCAGATGATCGAAGATGAGCGGGTACTGCGTGCAGCGATTGCCCATGATATCCGCTCGCCGCTTGCAATCATGCGGGGATATCAGGAAATGCTTTTGGAATTTGTTCGGAAGATATGCTTGATCAAGAGAAAATGATGGAGATGTTAAGGGGCGGTATGCTTCAGATTGAACGGATGAACCATTTTATTGATAGTATGAGGAAGATGACGAAATTGGAAGAACAGGGAATTAAACTGTTCCCGTGGTAGATATCCGGCAGTTGATAAACCAGATAGAAGCTCTGGCAGAAGTCGTGGTGGAAAAATCAGAAAAAGAATTTTTACAGTGACGACAGTGAGAGAATCTGAAATACTGACTGCGGATGAGGAAATCATCATGGAAGTAGCGGATAATCTGTTGGCTAACGCATTCCGCTATGCCAATCAGGAAGTTAGGCTGAAGCTGACAGTGACACCCCAATATCTGAAAATGAGTATCAGGGATGACGGAATTGGATTTCAGGAAAATATCGACAGGGTGACACAGGCGTTTTATCATGAGAATCCACAGGATGACTTAAAGCATTTTGGAATGGGTATGTATATCAGCCGTATCTACTGCGAACGGCATGGTGGGAAACTGCTGATAAAAAAATGTAGCAGATGGCGGTGCGGAAGTTGAGGCAGTGTTTAAAAATTATGTATTAGAAGAACAACAGCAGAAATAAATGGCTGTTGTTTTTTTTGTTGATTTGTAGGCTATGCTGTTTGTAGAAAAAAGAAAAGGCGGGATGACTTATGAAAGCAATCATAAAAAAGGAATCTGAAAAATTATCTTAAAAATCCGATATTTTGGACCGGTTTGATTGTTGTTTTAATCAGTATGTACCAGACACTTGCACCTTATCTGTCCATTCATTACGTGAAGCCGGATGAAACCTTCAGGAAGGTAAAAATGGCTTCCGATGGGGATGTTATGGAGGGATGTATTCCGGCAACACCGGATAAGGAGAGAGAACTGTGGGAGAAAGAGATTGTAAAGATACTTCAAGACACAGAGAATGGGTTTGGCATGTCGGAAGCAGAGGCGGAGGCAGTGATATCTGAGATGAAACAGATGGAGATTACGGAGGCGTGTCAGTATCTGAAAACGGAATACCACTTTAATGGTGCCAATTATGTGTATGAGGACGTTTCATGGTATCAGGGAAGCCCGGAGGAAGTCAATCGGTATATCAGAGAAAATCTTGAGAAAAACATCCATTCTCCTATTATTTCGGAAGAAAATTTACAGATTTTGCAAGCCTGCATATGGCATTCTTTGCAACGGTTCTGCTGGCGTTTTTATTTTTCCAGGATATGAGGAAAAATACTTATGAATTGCTGCACACCAAACCGATGACGGCTTTTCAATATATTGCCGGGAAAATAAGCAGTGGATTTCTCATCATGACGACGGCACTGGTCATTATGAATATCGTATTTATCATTTTGTGTTATGCCACGGCAGTAAAAATCAGGATTTGCTATGAACATACTGGATTTTTGTTCAGAATTCGATCCTGTATGTCCTGCCGAACATCCTGATGATCTGCTGTGTATGCAGTTACAGCGCTGCTGTTTAAGAATCCCGCTTCCAGCGGTTCCGCGCTGGTTCTTTATATCATTTATTCTAATATGCTGACATGGGACAGCAAAGGACAGTGTCATGCAAGACCATTCTCTATTATGGTTCGATTTCCGGGGAATTTTTTTGAAACGGAATTGCCACATCAGGTATATCTCAATCAACTGCTTCTTGTGGCAGCATCCATACTGCTCATGTTTATAGCGGTGTGGATGTGGAAAAGGAGGAGAGTACATTGAAGAAAGAAGTAAAAATATGTATGCCATATTATAAAATTGCATATTCAATCGCTTTTGTTGTGATATTGAGTGCAATCCAGCCTGTTGTATACGCAAACGAAATCGGAGGGGCAGTGGAAAGAGCTGTTTCGCTTCTGGCAGTCGTTTTTCTGTGCAGATACTTATCTGGTGGAAGTGCAGAGCAAACGCTCGGAAGTATTCTGCCTTTATAATCTAAAAAAGCAGGCAGGGGTAGTTTATAAAAAGACTATTTGTGCAGGTAGCTTATCTGATTGGAATCAGTTTGTTGGCATATGGACTCTTTTATTGGCAGAAACCGGTGAATCTGACAGAAGAATTAGATGGCGGTGCCTTGTTTGGAATTTATTGTATTGCGATTCCCGGAACTGTTTTGGTTTTTGGAGTGTGCTTTCCGTAACTGTCAGCAATCTGGTTCGAAACAGATGGATTGGTATGGGTGTCGTGCTGCTTTTCTGTTTTTCTCTATTTCCGGAAAGGCAACTCAGTTTTTGAAAAACTGGGGACCATTTTCCTACGGAACTTGTGATTTCGGTAAGCTGACAGAGTGGAGATGGCTTGGCGGGAAGGTGCTGTGCGTGGTATTTGCAGGGATGATGCTTGCATTTGTTCCTAAGATATTAAAGAAGAAGAGAGGGTAAGATTATGAGTATAAGAATAGACGATTTAACAGTAACATTTAAAAAATGGAGTGACAGCGGTAGATCATGTGGATCTGGAAATCCCACATGGGATATTTGGTCTGTTAGGTGAAAAATGGTGCAGGAAAAACAACGTTGATGCGGGTGCTTACAACGGTGTTGCACTCCACAAGTGGAAAAGTTCTGTTAGATGGTACGCTATATTGCGAAGCAAATTACGAAAAGATACAGAAAAAGATTGGGTATCTGCCACAGGAAATTGATCTGTATCCGTCTTTGACTGTTCGAGAATGTCTGGAGTATATGGGAGATCTGGCTGGAATTGAGAAAAGAGAAAGCAAGAAAAGGATTGATTACTATCTGGAGAAGACCAGTCTTGCAGACCATCAGAAAAAGAAAAAATGCGGCAGCTTTCAGGTGGAATGAAGCGAAGAGTTGGATTAGTGCAGGCATTACTCCATGAGCCGGATTTTTTAATTGTGGATGAACCAACAACAGGGGCTCGATCCGGAGGAACGCATCCGTATCCGTAATTTACTGGTAGATTTTGCAGAAGAACGCACCGTATTATTTTCAACGCATGTGGTGGAGGATCTGATGGCAACCTGTAATCAGCTTGCGGTTATGAAAAAAGGTAGATTCCTTTATACAGGAACAATGAGGGAATTATTGAATAAGGCAAGAGGGCATGTATGGGAATGCTGTACAGAGGACGAAAGCCTTTGCAAGAGAATTAGAAAAAGAAACCGGTACTCGATACATAGAAACGATACGTGGTGTAGGCTACCGTTTTCGGGCATAAAAAGAGCCGTCCGATTGGGCGGCTTCTGAAGTATTTAAACAGCAGTTTTCTTCACTGCCTGTTTATAGTTACCGGTAGCATCGTAATAATCCAGAGAGGAGCAGATTCTGGCGAAATTGCTCCAGTTTGATCTTGAAGCGTTTCCCATCCTCAACAGTCGTAAGCATGGTAAGAGCTTCTAGCAATTCCCTGAATATATCCGGTTAGCAGGTAATATCTGCAGGGTTCTTCCGATGGTGAGATATTGGACAGGGTTTCTTCCAGATGTTCCTGACGTTCCCTGAGCCATGCATCCCAGACATCCAGTTCCAAATCAGTCATGGTGTTCCTCCTTTTAAATCTGATGATAATCGTCTTTGGTGTGGAGGAGAAGTTTCATGCACAAGCATTTTTCTGCTCCAGATCCAAATATGGATTTGTAAATTCAAAAATAATAAGTTCATCCGCATCGAACATGAGCTCCAACTCTTTTAGTGTAGCTGCTGGATATCCGCAATCTCTGAATCGTTCTAATACGTCTGTTTCCGTTTCAAATGGTTCACCGTCTTCCAGCTTTTCTCCGATTATTAAGCCACATGGAGTCAATAGGCTTTCTTCATATAAGCGGACACAATATCGGTCAGGGAAAAATAGGTGTGCTTCATCCGTGTTATAATAAATTCGTTCTCCAGGTTCTATGCTTTTTTGCATCACAAAGGGAACATGATATGCAGCGGCTATCGCCTGATATGCTTCATAAAGTGGAGTCCATGCTGTCTCTAAAGAAAGTAGAATATACGTATCATTCCATTCCATGTAGCTGACATTTCCACGAAGAGATATTCCGGTGGAATCTATTTTCTTGTGGGAAAATAAATTGCCAATCCAGCATAAATCAGGATTCTGGTTCAGAATGATGTAGGTTTCAGGTCCTCCCACAAGTCATATAGTCCTTCCGGTTTCCTTCTGTATAAAAGATCACATCATCACAGCAGATATTTGCCATTACACATCCACCTCCGTTCCAAAAGTTTCACCCATATTCTGGTTGGAAACCGTAAGGTTTACAGGGGATAAGGTGCCAGAGGCAAGCCATTGTTCGATTGCATCAATTACCTGCTCCAGCGTGTCGTTATAAGCCACATTGCAGTCTTCCAGTCGGAGAAACTGCAGGTATGCTTCATGAAGAAGGCTTGGATCATCACGCAGCGTTTCATATGGAAGGTTGCAGAGTCCGATTCTTTCCTCCAGACGTTCCATGGAGCGGCGGATGAAGTCGCAGGAAATAAATTGTTCCCGGTAGATGTTATAAAGCAGCTTCAAGCTGGTCATAGGTCAAAATAAATGAGACTTTCTCGCAAGGATTAGATGGTTGTTCTTTCATGGTAAATTCCTCCATTCATACTATGATTGGCTGGTGGTACGGATTCTCTTTGTTCGGGAGTAAGATGTACCAGTAGTTTCCAGCGCAGGTCGATTTCTCGGTGAATCCAGGTATCATTTTCATAAACTTCATGTGTCAAAAAATTGTAAATTGTCGGTTCTTTTCTATATCATCCAGATCTGCGACCAGACAAGTTGCCTGATTCACATAGGGCCAGAGTGCCTGTTCGACCATATGGCGTAGTTCCAGTATCAGAGGATATATCTGTCCTACATCATAGGTTTTGGACATGCAGGAGCTGATTTTCTTCAGCATCCCGGAAGTTTGTATCATCTGGTTGATGACGGTACATTGTTCCTCCACATCTGCATCCGGATTCAGGACCAGCCGGTGGAGCAGCACAGATTTTTGCATAGGCAGAAGCGGTCAGGTTGATGTTTCTGACCAGTTCTTCATACGGCTGCTTATACTGTGTCTTCAGCACTTCCAGAGGCACATGTTCCCGGTTCTTCTTTTAAGGTGGAGAGGAGCCCCGAAAGGCAGCTCTCCAGTTCTTCCATTCTTGTCAAGCACACATCGCCTCCAGCTCCATCGGAACACGGGTGTAGCTGAGACGGTAAATACTGTTGCAGGTCTCAAATACCACACCGTTTTCGGATACTTCCAGAATACTCTGCACCGGACTGGTAGCAAAGGTCTGGTTATAACTATAGATCCACGCCCGTTCTCCCAGATGGAGGGGCAGGGACAGGATTCCGGTGAGGACATATTCTTTCTTTTGGGTGGTGTGTAAGGTTATATTTGTATTCTTCATTGATTTCCTCACGCTCCTTTCCTTACTTAATTTTGTTTGCAATTACGGCAGCGACCAGTTTAGCGCATCCCAATTCCATCTCGGATAAATGCTGTCCGGTTCTGGAACAGAGAAGAAGTGCCAGCGGCTCTCTGTCTTCCCTTAAAATCGGGAAAAAAGCACAAACCGGTTGACGGGTGTTGGATACCGGGTAGACAGGGCAGTTCTCAGCAGAGATCAGTTCCTGGCCGTCCGCAACCAATTCGGCGAGTTCTTCTGTAACGGGAGTGCCTTCCGGAAGATAGATGCCCGCAGATACGAGTATGTGAGCCTCACTGCAAATTGCGATACCACAGTGGATGACACTGTAGAGGACGGAAAGATAGGAAGCCATTTCCTCTTTTTCCGTTTAAGTGGGTAGGGCATTTGCGTAAAAGCAGCTCCATTCCCACATTTTCCAGTTCCAGTGCATCTCCGTCTGAGAGCTTCATTTGTTTCCGGATTTCTGCAGGGATGACGATACGCCCCTGAGAGTCCATGGTCCGGATGAGTGCAACATTCATAACTAAAGTCTCCTTTCTTAAAAGAGGAGAAGCAGTAAAGTACCGCTTCTCTTCTGAAAATTTAGGCAGCGTAAGGCGGAGCCTGTGCTGTCTGTTGCATTGACTGTTCTGCTGGTCTGCCAGCATCCGTTTTCCGTTATTGATCAGTGATGCAGCAATCACCGTTTCCCAGTTGGAAATATAGGAATCCGTCCGCTTCAGAAGCGTGAACAGATCCATGTCGGTAAGCTGGATGGCTGTCGTCTTTTTCGGACTGGAAGCTGCGTGGCTGCATGTAAGGAACCACCGTTCTTATTCTGTGCTTTGATGCCTTTCCCATTTACAATCTGGATTTTCCATGGGCTTTTCATAGGCTGCCCTTTGGAATCATAGGGATGTCTGGAGATATAAAACATCTGGGCTGTGGAATAACCGTTCTGATCGGGATTGCCGTAGATCTTGCTCTGGCTCCATTCAAATTCCTGAAAACCGGAAGTGATCCGGGTTAAGAGGAACTGGATCTGTTCCGGTGCCAGGTTGAAACGGGTGATGATATTCCGGTCTCCGGTACCGTTGGAATAATCCTGAATGGTGATGCAGATTAAAAGAATGTACTTTATGCCCGTTTTCCTGATATTCCCCTTTGGCATGTAGCTGTGCATAGTTGCCGAGTGGTGCGTAGCGGAGCCGGTCATAAAAAGGCAATGAGTGCCCGGTCATTCTGGATCTTGCAGATCTGGTCGGTAATCCGGTTTTGATAAGTTTCATTCATGAGTATTCACCTTCCTTTATTTGAGATGCTGTTTGACAAGCTGTGCCATATTCTTTGGAAGCTCTTCCAGTTTCGTGATATCCAGGAATCCGTCCTTGTAAATCCTGCGGATATTTTCCTTATCGTCACCAATGGCAGCCGCAAACAGGATGACATCCCGTTTTCGTATTCTTTCTTGATGCCCCGCAGATCTGCCTCTGCTTCCGTTCCGCTTGTAGCCGTAATCGGCTGGCTGACCGTCAGAAATCAGGATCAGCAGCTTCTGAAGCTCCGGGCGTGTGCACAAATGCTCTGCTACGAAGCGGAGAGCTGCGCCGTCCCGGTTCCCGTTGCGGTCGCACATATCCATCAGCCGGTAACAGTCCTCATTGTCCACAGAATCAAATTCTGCATAGGAGTAAAGAGCAACGCCGCCTGCATCCGTGGAATGCCCGTAAATGGTGATAGGGATACCGAGGCTTTTACAGAAATCATAAAGGACAATGGCAGTCTTTCTTGCATGTGTCGTCCGGTCACCCCAACCCATCGAACCACTCTCGTCAATCAGGAGGGCAACAGCCAGACGTTTTTCCTCTCCTGGAAGTCTGGTTCTGGTAAAGATGGTTCCGTCTGTCTTATAGAGAGCATGGGAGTCCAGACGTTTTCCAAACAGGAGATTCTTCTGCTTTCCGCCTTGCTGTTCTTCTTTCAAAAAGCGGCAGGATGGTGCTTTGCAGCTTTTTGGAAGCCCGCAGGAGCGGGGGAGCGACTGTCTGGTATTCATTCTTCAGGTAATCGGAAACACTGGTCAGGCGATGGATGGTAACATGGATGCCTGCATGGGCATTGCCGTAATGAATATCATTGGCTGTTTTCTGCAGTTCCTCGGTCAGTTCCGTCTGACAGTCTTCCTGCACCTTTTCTGCAGCCACATCGTTCAAGATCCGGAACAGATCCTCTGCAGCATGCTCATAGCCGCTGCCCTGATACTGACTGACATAAGTGACGCCGGGGTTGTTTTCATCCAGAATGGTATTGGTCTTTGTAAGAGCGATGCGCCCGCCTTCTTCCGAAAGCACCTGTTTGGCTTCCTCTATAGCATCCTCTTTGGTACGTGGACCGGAAGGAGCATTGCCCTCATCATTCCCGCTTCCTTTTGGGGAAGCTGGTTTGATATTCTTTGAATGGCACCGCTTTTTCCGGTCGGAAGAGGAGCGTCGCTGCTGACTTCATCCCCTAGAAGATCTTCCAGAGCATCGGCAGCGGAATCCTCGCCATGCATTTCCAATTCCTCCCGTGTTTTTTCGATGAGCGGCTGGATATAGTTCCAGGTCATGGCTAAGAGCGCATTGGAAACCAGCATCCGGTCAGTGCCTTTTTCCGATTCCATTGCCGTATCCAGAAGATCGGTACAATCGGAAATGGTATCCAGATAATCCCCCCTGATAGCCGGTGGGATTGTTGATGTTTCCGGTCCGGCAATAGGAAAGGATCAGGTTGGCAATGATGGAAAATGGCTGGTATTCTTTGTCAATTTGTTCCTGTATGGAAGGAATCTGTTCGGACATACGCAGGTTATTGAGTTCAATCCCCTGTCGGAAGGTGCCGTGGAATTCCTCACACATACGGTCTTCAATATGGATGTCTTCCAGAATGTTTTTTGAAAAGTTGCGGCGCATCGTGCCAGTGTCAGGCATCCGGCTTTGTCCTTTTTTCTTCTAACACTTCTTTGATCTCCTCCAGTGCTGTCTGATAAGCTGGAAGGGATAGCTCCGGCTCCTTCGGATAGAAGGAACCGTTTTCCAGACTCCTCAGATGAACAGCGTGGGCTGTGAAATCAGAATAGAGTAAGTGCCCCACTTCATGCCCGGTGAGCCCTGTCAGGCTCTGGGAACGTAAGAAACGGGTGGGGAAAGACTGGGTGATCGGGTTCGCTGCGTTGAGATGTACCTTATAATTGTCGGTATATGCAACGCCTGCCTGTTCGGAAATGTCCCAGTCCAGCAGTACCTGCAGTCCATACCGGTAACGTCCGGTAACGGCTCTGGCAAGGGAGGTCTGGTACTTCTGATAGGCAGCGGAGAGGAATAACTCCTCATCCGCAATGGAATCCTCTTTTGCCCAGATTAGTTTCTTTAAATTTCTTTGGCTGTGATTCACGTGATATTCTTCCTTTTCTTTTCTTAGATTTTTTGTCAGCAGTTCCTCCATCGTGCAGCCGTAATACACAGCAAGGCGAAGGACGGCATAAGCCATCGGGGAGGAGTTTGCATTTTCATAATTCATAATGGTTTTCGGGGGAAGATTTAAGATTCTGGCAACTGCCTTTTGTGATAACTTCGGTGTTTTGGCTTGCCGGAGATAAGACAGATTATCTGCCAGATGCTTTCGGATCTGGGCTTCTGTGAGTGCTGCTTTTCTCATAGGCGTGTCCTACGCAGCAAGCACAGTATCCAGACAGCTTTCTTCCACTTCCGTACGGTTCTCAGCATCGGCAGAGGCAGAGGCAAGCACCGTGTAACGGGCCGCTTCCCGGATATCCCCCCGCAGACCATGTAGGACTGCACCCAGGAAATCAGCTCCCTCATGCCACAGCAGCCATCTGTAATGAGATTTTCCCGGCAGTAGACAGCCATGGATTTGACAATGCGTGTCATCAGACGTACCGTTTTTTGCATCCTTGCATCCGGTAACAGCCATGGCACGTTCTACCTGTGTATCCTCATCCGGTTCATCCAGATCAATCACAAGGTTCATTCGGGAAATGACAGACTGGTTCATCTGTTTACAGCCTGCATAGTCATTGTTTGTGGTGATTACGATGGTCGTATCCGGATGACGGTGGATGGTTTCTCCGTTTGGAAGATATACGCTGTTACAGCGGTCTAAAAGGGAGTTAAGTCCAACCAGTACACCGGGATTAGCAATGACCGTAGGCTCCTGTATCTCAAGAATATACCCATAGCGGATGGCTTCGACTAGAGGCGTATCCACATACTGGAAGTTCTGTCCGGAGGTGTGTTCCTTATAATAGCTGTGCATTTCATCAAAAATCGTATCGATCAGCTTCTGGTAGGTGTCCTCGGCAGAAATTTCTTCATCATAGTTTCCGGTCAGCTTCTGATAGGCACCGGAGGGATCTAACTGGATTTCCTGAAAAGACGGGTACTGCCGCTGAAGCCGGGTGCGTTTTCCGTCCACATCCGGAAGAATCTGACCTAAAAGGTCGAATACCTCTGTATTTGCGGAACAGGTAATGCAGCGGTAAGGAAGGTGAAGTGCGGAAGCAATGGCTTTGGCTCCTTCGGTCTTTCCGGTACCTGCCGGTCCCCGTAAAGAAAATTCCGCATCGGCTGTGTGGTATCCGTTGTCAGTTTTGCGTGTTCGCAGATCCGTTTGATTTCCGGAGGGATGATGTACCACTCTGCCAATGTCGGAACAGATACCTCCTCTTCCGGAGACAGCCTTCGGGATGCGGTCAGGATAAATTTCCCAACAAAATCATCTCTGGAAATGGCTGCCTGTGCTTTCTTAAATCCACTTCCTGGACGTAACACCTGAAAGTCTCCATGGAGCACTTCGGTTGGTGCATAGACCCCTTCTGGATATTTAACGGTTTGATCAGCGACAATACGCCGTTTGCCGGAAGGTCAATCTTAACACCACCGGTCGGGAGACCTGATGCATAGCGGGTTCTCCGGTAAATGTTGTCGCAGAGAACGGCTGCTGTTTCCGCAGCGGCGTCCAGATCGGGATAACCGTTGTCCCGGTGCGCTTTTAATTCCTGATACTTTTCATTACACTCTTCATCTGCCAGAAAAACCGGCATCAGTGCGAACAGCAGAGCCGCACCGGACTGTTTGGAGTCTTTAAATTCGTATTTTTCCGGTGTGCTTTCCACATCCGGCGGAGGAGTATAGCAGCCTCCGTAAAACTTTCCGTTTAGCTGGTTGTAGACAACCACCTGAAGATCACCGGTTTTGCTCGGATATTCCGCCACAACAAAATTGTTGGATTGGGTACCGACCGCCCCAAGCTTTTCCGGCGGGGTACTGCCAACCGGGTTTTCCAGCTCCAGATAAGCAAGGACTGCCCGCAGGGTAGCTGCATGAAGCGTGGATTTTTTCCGTGGCTGAGTACAGTATTTGGATGCAATGTCATCAAAGATTGCATGGTCCGTATAATCCTCAAATGGTTCCGGGAGTTTGCGTTTGAACCCCCAGGTTGCTACGATGTTATTTGCCATGATTCGTTCCTCCTTCTTATGAGATCCAGGACAGTTCCAGTGCCTGCTCGGTCTCTTCTGTGGTCAATTCATCTTCAGTAAAAATCTCCGTCAATTCGCCCCAGTAATCTTTGGGCGGGAAATGTTCCAGCTTTCCCCGGACTTCCGGTTCAGTGCCGTTCAGAATATAGACATCTCCCTGCTCGTTGATAAACAGCTTTTCATAGCCCCTTGCCTGTAAGTCACCGACCAATTCCATCAGTAGCGGTTTCCCAATCAGGGAATACCATGATTTGGGATTAACGGCTGGTCTGGAATCCGGATTTCCTTCTGACGGTTCCTTTTTTATGTAAGGATTCAATGGTCATCATCTGAAGCGTCAGACTGCCACGGGCATCCATGAGAATTTCCGCAAAATTATAACTTCCGGTATTCCGTGTGCGAATCCGTAATGGTTCCCCATCCAGTATCTGGGAGAGCGGTGGTTCTTTCACAAAATCCCATGTGGCATCCGGGAAGGCTTCCTTGAGCTTTCCGGTAATCTGGAATTTGATCTGTCTCAGAGAATGGTTTCCAGATCAGGTGTTCCTTCCAGATGACGAGTTCTTTCTGGGCGTTTTTCGTAGCTTATGCTCCCTGTTTTTCAGGCGTTCCGTGAAAAGCGGGAGAAGATAACTGAACAGCGTGACTCCGATACCGATCAGGGCAATGCCTGCAATCAGAAGCCGGTTGGCATCCTGTGGTACGAAAAGTGCTGCAAGAAACAGTACAAGCACGACAAACTGTAAGAATTTTTTTCGATTTGATTTTTTCATGAGCTGATTCCTTTCTGATTCATGATTCTTAGACAAGCCCGGAAGCTGGATGGGAAATCGCCGCTTCCGGACATGAAAAGAGGAACTGCATCATCACAAAGATGATAAATGCAATTCCTCAACATAGGGTTCCTTGAGAGTTAATAGGGCAACTGGGATGCCATCTGTTCCGGCACATTTTGAAAGCCGTCAGTTGGCTGACTGCCCGGCATACCTCCGTAATTTGGCATTCCGGTATAACTGCCCTGCGGCGGGTAGCTGCTCTGTGGCTGACCGGTTCCGTTTGGCGGAGCCTGATACTGTCCGCCATTTGCAGGAGGCGTGTAGGCACCGTTAGCAGGAGCCATTCCCTGCTGTGGATAGCCGCCAGGCATTGCCTGATTCTGGTAGCTGCCATTGGGATTTCCCTGCATTGGGTAGCTGCCATTGCCGGCTGCACCGGGCGTTGCCGCACCACCATTCGGCTGGCTGTTCTGGTTTGCACCCGGATGTCCGGTATTGCTGTCAGAACGGTTGGATGGTACAAAGTGCCAGTCCTTGACATTGATCCTCGGACCGGCATTTGCCTGCCCCGCATTCTTTCCTTTTCTGATAAATGAACGGATGAAGCTCCAGATCACCATAGATCATCAGCCCGGTTCCTTTCTTTACGCCTGCTTTTTGCTAAGCGTTCTGCAAGGAACTTGTTAAAAATAGCACTGATAGTAAATGGTTTCTTCCTTTCCATCCTGGCCTCGCTGTGAAACTGCAATGTCCAGAGAAACATATTCCGTACCGGAATTTTTTCCTTGCTGCATCTCAGGATCTCTTGTGGCCCTCCCTAAAATTGTTAAAATTGCTGACATAAAAATTCTCCTTTCTGCCTCTTTGGGCGTTAAAATAGATTAAAATAAAAAAAGTGCCATTATAGCACCGTATAAAACGGCAGTATAATGACACGATTTTCCAAACTTAAACTGCATATGCTTCTGGATGAATGGTCCAGACTCCCATGACGGACAGCACAAAAACTTAAATACAAGATTATATTAACACAAGATATAGCATATGTCAAAAGAATTAGAACTATATATAGCATATGTAGACGAGGTGGAAGGATAATATCAAAAGAATTTTGGACATAGTTATAAAAGTGCAATATAATATTGTTTAAATCGGAAAATGGAAGGATGAGAAAAAAATGGAGCAGAAAAACAGAATTCTGATTGTAGAAGACGATACGGATATCAATAATCTTTTATATACGGCATTACAGAAAGCAGGATATGAGACGGTACAGGCTTATTCCGGGACGGAAGCGAGGATGCTGTTCCAGATGGATAAGGCGGGCTTTTCTTTGATTCTATTGGATCTGATGCTTCCGGGAATTTCAGGAGAAGAGGTGCTTGCCCAGATTCGGAAACAGGGCAATACGCCGGTTATTGTCCTGACAGCCAAAGACGGATTGGATGAAAAATCGGGCTTCTTACCAGTGGGGCAGATGATTATATTACAAAACCGTTTGAGATACAGGAGGTGCTTGCCCGGATTCAGGTTCAGCTCCGTCACAAGCAGCAGGAGCCGGAACATAAAAAGCGTGTCATATAAAAACCTGAACTGGACCGTGAGCGTTTTGAAGTCCGGATTGCCGGAGTGCTGCTTCCCAAAATTACAAAGCAGGAATTTGCAATTCTGGAGCTTTTACTGGAGCATCCGAAACAGGTCTTCAGCAAAGAAGAGATTTTTGAATATGCGTGGGATGAACACTATATGGGAGAGACAAAGACACTGGATGTACATATCAGCAATATCCGGAAAAAGATAAAAGCAGTAACGCAGGAGGAATATATTGATACCGTATGGGGAATCGGCTACCGTCTGCATTCTTAATCTTTACTCTTTTTTTACTATTTATTTGCGTTTGATTAGGATTTATCCGATATGATAACAGCAGATAAGAAAAGGAGATGAAAGCATTGAGTGAATTGTTATTAAGTACAAATGGATTGACGAAGCAGTATGGTCATCATAAGGCAGTGGATAAAGTAAACCTTCACATAAAAAAAAGGGTGCTATCTATGGATTTATCGGACGGAACGGTGCGGGAAAGACGACTTGCCTGAAGATGATCAGTGGACTTGCAAGACCGACAGCCGGAGAGATTGAGATGTTCGGGTGTAAAGGAAAAGAACTGGAGAGGATTCGTTCTCGTTGTGGGGTGTCTGATTGAAGCACCGGGGCTGTATGGCAACATGAATGCATATACAAACCTGAAAATAAAATGTGAATTGTTTGGTATTCGGAAAAAGGGATACATCGAAGATATCTTAGAGACAGTCGGACTGGAAGGTGTCGGAAAGAAAAAAACGAAACATTTTTTCCCTTGGAATGAAGCAGCGTCTCGGAATCGGGCTGGCACTGGTCGGGGGAGCCGGATCTCCTGGTCCTTGATGAACCGATCAATGGGCTTGATCCCCAGGGAATTGCAGAGGTGCGTGATACCATACAGAGACTGCGAGATGAACGGAATATGACGATTTTGATATCCAGTCATATTTTAGAGGGAATTATCTAAGATTGCAACGGATTATGGAATTATTCATAATGGAAGTCTTCTGCAGGAGCTGACAAGCGAAGAACTGATGAAACGCTGCAGTGAACGGATTGAAATAGAGTTAATCCATCCGGAGCAGGCAGTCCCGATTCTGGACAGAGAATGGGATTTACCAACTATCAGGTAACAGATAAGAGCCATATTCATATTTTTGAACGATTGAATGAAAGCGCCAATGTCAATATGGAACTGGCAAAAAGCAGGAATTTTGGTCAATGGAATTTCCATTACCAGTGAAGAACTGGAAACCTATTTCTTGAATCTGACAGGAGGGAATCAAAATGCTTAATATGATAAAAATGGATCTGTACCGGATGGTCCGGACAAAAAGTATGTATGTGGTATGGATTGTGATGGCGGCAGCTATATTCTTCTCCACATCCATGTCGAAACTGGATATTGATACGATGAACAAGGAAGCGGAACAACAGCAGACAGAAAACATTGCAGAAACAGTGAAACCAGAAACCATCAATATGGGAATGTCCGTATTCCTGCCGACACAGCCGGGAGAAAAAGTAACGGTCTTTGATCAGGTATATGCAAACCTGCAGGCGAAGTTTGTGGCGTTGTTTCTGGTGATTTTTACAGTGCTGTTTTCAGATTACCAGTGCAGATATAGGAAAGCGGTTATATTAAAAATATCGGCGGGCAGGTAAGGAGCCGGAGAAACCCTGATCTTTTCCAAAGCTTCCGTGTTGTTTGTGTATACGACTGTTACCATGCTGCTTTATTTCATCATTCAGATTATTGCACAGCAGATGTACTTCGGATATCTGGAGTGGGGGAATGGAAGCGAGTTGCTGAGATACTTTGGTATTCAGATTTTTGCTTCATTATGCACTGGTACTAATCAGTATGGCGATTGCGGTGGTTTTGAACAGCAACGTGTTCAGCATGACGATTGTTATCTGCCTGTGCATGAATACCATGATTGTCTTATACGGAGTGATCAATCATTTGATCCAGAAGGCAGGCGTGGAGAATTTCCAGATTTTGAAATATACAGTGACAGGAAAGATTGCACTTTTATCCATGTCACCGACCAATAAGGAATGCCTGACGGCAGTTGTGATTGCGGCGGCGTTCGGAATCGTGGTTACATTACTGACAGCATGGGTATTCAGAAAAGAGAGATATCTAAATGATAAAACTAGGGTTCGTGCTATTGATAGCAGTGATACTGGTACAAGGAATGTTATTTTGGAAATACCAGCGGCAGGTGAAAGACATCTGCCGCCAGTTGTCGTTTCTGATGAAGCACGACAGCAACATGCTGATTACCAGAGAAATGGATTTTGGAGGCATTGGTGAGTTGGCAGATGTTTTAAACGAATGGCTGGAACTGAAGCGAAGGGAAAAGAAGGAATACTTGAAGAAAAGAGGAGATGATTTCGGATACATATACAAATCTCTCACATGATATCCGTACTCCTTTGACATCCCTTGACGGATATTTTCAGTTAATGGAAACCTGTGAAGACCAGGAAGAGCAGAGACGGTATATGAAGATCATACAGGAGAGAATCGGCAGCCTGAAAGAAATGCTGGAAGAATTATTTACTTTTACAAAGCTAAAAAACGATTCCTTCCATCTGGAAATGTCATCTTGCTGTATTAACAAGATTTTGAAAGATACCATATTTTCCTATTATGATGAGTGGACGGGTAGAGGAATTGAACCGGAGATACAGATTACAGAGAAATTGCTGTTTATGAACGGAAACGAACAGGGAATCCGGAGAATCCTTCAGAATATCATAAAAAACGGACTGGATCATGGGAGAAGAAAATCAGTATTTCACTGGAAGAAGTTGAAAAACAACATCCGGATACAGATAAAAAAATCAAGTATGTCATGTGGAAAAAATAAATGTAGATCAGGTGTTTGAACGGTTTTATAAAGCGGATGAAGCACGCAGTAAGACTTCCAGCGGTCTCGGCTTATCAATTGCGAAAGAGCTGGTACTTCGTATGGATGGGAAAATCAGCGCCCGGATAGAAGGGAATGAGTTCTGTGTGGAGATTGTGTTTCCAAAATAAAAGGAAAAAATTTATATTAAAGCAAGTGAAAATGGGGGAATGACTTTATATAGGTTTCATGGTAGAATTACAGTAGAAAGAGAAGAGTCACTCAGTCATTTGTTGTATGAAAGGATGAGTATAATGTATAAAGTAGAACTTAAATTTGATACAAAAAAAGCTCGCTCCGGAAACGGTAAAATCAGATGTGTGAACAGGCAGATCAGATTTTTGAGCAGGAGGATTTAAGCTGTGCAGTCAAAGCCCTTGGAAGCAGGATTTATCTTGACCGGGGACGCAAGCAGGACTATGGAAGATTCTGGGCAGCAATCTTTCAGTTGAAAAACTCCGTAGGAATTGCAGAGAATTTGTTAGAGTGTTTCTGGTATAACGGAACAGAAAAGGAGAACCTGATTACAGACTTTATAAGGAACTAACAGATGGACAGCTTACAGAGGAAAGGCATCAATTTTGACCTGAATACACAAGCACTAAAGGAATATTATCCGAAAGGTGACTGGCATAATGCATATGCGTGGCTGGGGACCGCCGTGATTTGGTGGAGTAATACGTAACCGAAGCAGA
>VOFJ01002123.1_pt1 | contig 21573 bp, 38 predicted proteins | sample 5384081 | NCBI WGS metagenome assembly VOFJ01 (sample SAMN12384729, study PRJNA508395) | human gut metagenome | isolation source: healthy gut I | host: Homo sapiens | reverse complement strand
AGCGCAGTACGCCGGCACTCTGGATCTCTACACCAAATAAAATATTATCTATGTTCAATGCCTTTTCCGTTGTTTTCTTCTTAGCCATATTACTTTTCTTCCCCTTCCTCGTCTGGAACACAAATTCCATGATATCCTGTATCTCACAATGCAATACCTTACATACTTTTTCCAAAACTTGTGTACTTACATGTTCATTCTTTCCCTAGTTTCGCCAGTGCATTTGTTGTAATTCCTGCCTGATCTCTAAGGTCAACTTTCATCATATTTTCATCTATCAATTTCTTCCATAATTTGTTGTATCTGATTGCCATTATTATCCCTTTCGTATCATTACAACTATTTATCATTTCTTTTCATTATATCATCAAGCCTAGTTCATTTCAATCTGAAATTGATTTTTTCAATCTCTCAATTATATATAAAGGACAGATATTATTAGTCAATAAAATACCTGTCCATCTTTTCAATAATTCTTCTTACCCACTCCTATTCCAATGTTTTTCATTGTTGTAATAATTCACATTCTGTTCCTCAACAAGCTTCTTATCCGTCGCATCCACAACGCTCATATAATCATCATACAATTCCGAACTATACATTCTCACATTAAGCTCTTTTTAACATCAATGAATGCAGTTTCATATCCGCTTCAAAATCATTAACAGAAAATTGGAATAGCTCTGCTTTCACCTTTACTGGCACATTATCATATATCTCGGATTGATGCATATCTTCTTCGCCCTTAAGGACGAATATGGATTTAAGATCAGTACCGACAAAAACGGATTACCATGTATAACTCTAGACGAGGATCATCAGGCTTATGACCAGATAACACCTATGCTCTTCGCCTAGCTTACCCAATATTCCAAGTTAAAACAGGGCGAGTTCTCACAGGATGAATATGACAATTGGAGACATAACTACCCTAATATTGAACCGACCACCGGCTTTGTAAGAAATGCCATTTCTGATGATCTGGATGCGGGACTCCAAGATGTATTTGTTCAGAGGCAAACAGGATTATTGTTTTTTCCATCAAAAAAGGCACAGTAAATTATCCTCCCAAAAACAGCTTCCCAAAAATGAATAAACTCTCATAAATCTGGGAATTAAGAAGATAACCATTGATACTAAATACTCTCTAATGCCTGTATTTACAAGGTTTATCTCCTATAATATGATGACGAAAAAAAGACCTTTTGGGAGTCCCATAAATGGTTCCAAACAAGGTCTTATTCATCTTCATATTCTGTTTTTGGGGATAGTCCACTTTGCCCTTTTCAGGATAAATGACTTTGCCCCTGAACAAAAAGGTCATTCAAACTCTTGGGCAAAACGATTTATCTGGCTGTTTCTTGGTACATATTTGTGCATTTCATTCTCTCTATTCATCTTATTTTGCATTTTTGTGTACCTCATCCAAAATTTTTAGAGCCAAAATGGAGCCAACTATTCTTATTTACCATTTGACTTTTCGATTTGTTCGAATTGCTTTTGCAATAATACTTTTTCTGACAAAATCTCATCCAGTTTTTTTTTACTATCAATATCAATTTCTTTAACCCTATTTCTCTTTTCTTTAGTAATATCATTTAAAAATATAATCGAAACACTCATAGATACTAATGCAACCGACACAACCAATAGCAAGATTATTATATTATCCATTTTTTGTATAGAGAAAAGATTTTTCTATCAATTGAATAAAAACCATTAAAATAACTGCCATAAACATAGGAACAACTAAATTATACATTGCCCTAATCATTTTATTTTTTTTGCTGTTCCGACGCGACTCATTTTGTTCACTTATCTTTTCCCTTAGTAAATTTTCCTGTTCTTGATTCTTATTTAGTTTTATAATTATCTCGTACTTTTTTTTTTTTCTTGTATTTTTTCCTCATTAAATAAAACTCTACATATATTATAAATTTGTTCTCCATAGCCTGCACTAGTATTTTCCATATCAGAATTTGTGCTACCGAAAATGCTTTTCTAATCTTCCAATCAAACATTACCGTTTCTATATTCGTAAATACTGTTCCACCAGATATTTTTTGAATAAATTTTATACTCTTCATCTGTTGCCTTATTAAAAATCTGATATACTTTTTTTTTTTTTTCGTTTAATAAATCACCAATTTTCAGATAAAAGCTTCTTATAGCTGCAGAACTAATCGCATCAGCTTCCATAACAACTAAATTTACATCCACATATGGTAATAGCAATTTCAATACATCCGTATAGCCTGCTTGGCAATCATAAATAATCACATCGTAATTTTCTCTTAATTTTTCATCAATGCTTTTTATTCTCTTGAAATCTTCCTCATTATATTGATACGATTCCGAATTTGTTTTCGTAATCCTTACTATTGACGGCATAAAATCCATATACTCATCAATCTTAATTAACTTATCTAGCTTATCTTCACCATTTATAAAAACACTGTAAAACGAACCTAAATCATTGTTTTTTTTCAGACAACTTTCCTTCATAAAAATATGTTGCACCATTTGTACTTAAATCACAATCCACCAACAAAACTTTTAAGCAACAGTTTGATAACATAGAAGCAATACTTAATGCTAAAGTTGTTTTTCCACTACCACCTTTTCCACTTAACAAAGCTAATACTTTACTCATTATTATCATCTCCTTTATTGATGTCTCCTAGACAACCTGAATACAATTTTTTTTTCAAACACACCTACTTTATCTTCGATCTTCATATCTTCTTCCTTCTCTTTAACATCAAGTTGCTTAGCATCTGGTTCAATCCATGTCACTAAAAAATCTATCAACATAAATATCATTATTCCTATAGAAATATTAAACATAACATTATAGTGATTTCCGCATAACGGGGCTCCCACCAATGCTGTTATTGCCATTAACAATATACATATAATAGCAACACAAAATGCTCCATCTATAACTCTACTAAACCAGTGTTTTTTACCTTTTATTTTCATGCCAAATTCCATTAATAATGATAGAAAAAATATTAAATATGCACTGGATAACGCCTGCTTATCTGTTGTTTTACTAATAGCATATATTCCACCAATCCATGATATCCCCCATATAATATCTTTTTACCAATAGTTCACTGTTTTATTAACATACAAATGCATCTCATCGAGATTATCTTTTAGCCATCCCATAGTACACCTTCTTTTTTTATAATTCCAGTATAATTCTTTTTTTCAAAAAACAAATTACATATAGACATTGTATCACTTTTCTACGATTTTTGCCACATACTCTATCGGCTTGTTATCCAACAACCTATGCAGCTTCGCCAGAGACTGCTCTGTTGTCCTCAGAGCAGCCTCCACTTCTTCGCACTTTATCCGCAACATATTTCCATCTGTAAACCACACCTCAACATAGCCGTTATCCATGTTATAAGCACATTCTACGATATTATCCATTCGATTATCTTGCATATTGCGAAGCTAAACGGCCGGATTTGCGGAGCAAAACGGTCGCATTCCGTTTTTGAACAGCCGAATTGCTACCAGTCTGTGTAATCTAATCCTTATAATGATAGTAGCCATCCCAGGGATGGTGAATACATCATTTTAAGGAGGATAATGTATGCAGTTGGATTACAAGGACATCATTATCAAACACTACGTGCTATCAATGTCCGGTAGCGAAATAGCTCGTCAGATTGGTTTCAGCAAGTCTGGCGTTAATGACTTCTTGAGAGCATTCAAGAAGTGCGAAGATCTGAACTATCCATTACCAGCAGGCATCACTAACTATGGTATTGCCCTGAAGGCGTATGGATCTGTAGCTGGATCAGGAGGACGAAATGAGAACATCGAGTTGCCTGATTATGAAGATGCTGCCAAGCTTATGGCTACCCGTAAAAACATGACACTCATGTTTCTTTGGAACCGCTATAAGAAAAAGTGCGAAGAAGAAGGCGCTCGTTTCTATCAATACAGTCAGTATTGTGAGCTCTACAACAAGTGGTGCGAAGAGAATTATGAGACCGCCCACTTTGATGCCATTATCGCACAAAAAAGATGGAAGTTGACTTTGCTGGTCAGACCTTCTCAATGACAGATCCTCTTACCGGCGAGATCATGGCCATCGTTGTATTTTGTAGCCATCCTTCCTTATTCACAGTATATCTATGCAGAAGGAATGCTCTCAACGAAGGAACCACAGTGGATCGAGGTCAACAATCATGCATTGAATTACTTTGGTGGAGTTCCTGCATTAGTAGTCTGTGATAACTGCAAACAGGCTGTTATCGTTAATCAAGACTGGATTGAACCTGAACTAAACAAGGATTATACTGACTGGGCTGACCACTATGGCACCGTTATTCTTCCAGCGAAGGTTCGTAAGCCGAAGTTTAAAAGTTCTGTAGAAAACGCAGTAGGCATTCTCGAGAAGGGCTTCTTCCACAAACTTGAAGAACGCCAGTATTTCTCACTGGAACAGTTTAATAAGGATCTTTGGAAGGAACTGAAGGCTCTGAATAAAGAACCATTCAAGAAGAAAGAACACAATAGATACTATTATTGGGAAGAAGAGAAACTTGAATTGATGCCGCTCCCCCTCCATGCATTACGAGTACATGGAGAGAAAAACGGCAAAAAGGTGTCAAGTGACTTCCACGTACGCTTTGACAATGTGGTTCCCTATGTCAAGATTTAGTACAAGTTAAAATGAGAAACTTTTCCCCATTTTAACCCGCCAGAAGCTCAGCCTCAGTGTGTGTTCTTTTTATACAATCGTTCGAATTCATTTGGTGACATATAGTTACAATGGCTATGAATTCGTTTCGTATTGTAGAAAGCTTCCAGATATTCGAAAATCAAGCGGTATGCCTGATTGTAATCGTGAATTTTAAAGCGGTTGAGCCGTTCACGTTTGATAATCGAATGGAAGGGATTCAATGCATGCATTATCCCACGGAAATGCTTTCTTTGAGTAACTACGCTGCATATTTTCTGTTACTTTTTTATATTCCGTCGCAACGTACTGACTGCCACGATCAGAGTGAATGATCAATGGCTGGTCGATATTTCGGCGAGCTTTGGCTTTGTTTATCGTATCAATCACGCAGGATACTTCCAGTGTTTTTGAAAGTGTCCCGTATGCTATGATTTTTCTGGAAAATAAATCCCATAATACTGGTCAGATAGACAAATCCGTTTATTGTCCAGATGTAGGTGATATCCGAACACCAGACGGCATTCGGGCGGTCAGGATTAAACTGCTCATCGAGGATATTTTGTAATTCAGTGCTGAAATCAGAATCTTTTGTGGTAATTGTCCATGGCTTGCTCCACTGGGCACGGATTCCCATTTGACGCATGTATGTACCAACAGTTCTTTCCGAAATGACTTCACCGGTTTTCCGCAATTCTACAGTGATTTTCGGAGCACCGTAGTTCTGCTTGGAATCATCATATATATCCTGTATTTTTGCTTTTACAGATTCACGGCGTTTTTCTGTATCAGAAGGCACGCGGTGGATCCATGCACGATATCCTGAACGTGAGACACCTAAAAATTTCAACATTCCGGAGACGGAAAACCGGCGTCCAGCCTTTTGGGCAGCTTCCGTCTTCTCAGACACTTCGAGATAAATTGGCTTCCGTCATTTTCCCAGAATGTTGATTGCTTTTTTTAATACATCAAGTGCATCTTGGGCATCACGTAATTCACGTCTGAGACGGGCGATTTCCTTCTGTTCATCGGATGCGTAATTACCAGAACCCCGAACAGGAATATCACCGGATTCACGGAAGTCTTCCAGCCACTTTGTTAGTGTGCTGTATCCGATGCCAAGATTTTCTGCACATCCACGTACACCGAGATCTTTGTGATCTTGATAATACTGGATTGCATCAAGTTTAAATTGTTTGTCATGTTGTTTTGCCGTATGAGATCCTCCTTCAGCATGTCTCTATTGTACCATGTTAATATGTATTTGGAATTTCTCATTTTGGCTTGTACTATTTATATTCTAGCATCAATTCAACTTGAGTGACTTCAGAAATTTGAAGGGAAAATATGTTCAGTTCAACTCTCATAATTGTGGCAATCCACTTCAAGCTCGAAGCGAATTAAAAGAGTTCATCCCCTCTCATATACCGTCTGTTAGTTCTAGCTATAAATACAACAAAAAACTCTGATTCTCAAACAATAAAGTCTAAAAAAATCAGAGTCTCCTACAGCATACGTATGTACTTAATTAAATGTCAAAATAGTCGATAAAGTTAATTAAACTTGATTCTCTATACAGAGGTTCCTTTTCATTTCTTTTTTTCTTAGCAGCCTTAATATAGCCCCTCAAATATGTTTCAAATTCCTTTACAATACTATCCATATCGTTTTTGATACACCTATACTGCGAATTTGGAATTTTCAATTCAGTCTGCGGTTCAATGTATTTGCTATCATTTATAATCATCGCATAACGATAATCAAGCCCAGCATTTTCCCTTTTGATGAAGGAACCGAATGCCCTATTCTACCAAATTTGCGAACTGGATCTCCAAGGTTATTGCGAAGAGGTATATAATACTGATTACTATCTATTTCAACTTTTACACATAAATGTGTCCTCTTGGATTGTTTACTTTAGTATCTCCTGGATCTAAAACCTTCTTAAAATCACTATGCTCTTTAAAATAATTTTCCCTTATATAACATAATATTGGTTCCATACTTCTCCTTAGTGTCTATGAATGTAAAAAAGGGAACTTATTCAGTTCCCTTAGAAATCAATATCTTCAGCTTTTTTTTTAGACAGGTACATCTGACGAACCCCTCACAATTTCTTCAGTTTTTTTTATGACGGGCACATCTGACAAACGCCCCTAAGAAGCTTCTGCTTCTACTTATATATTATATGCAAATTCAGTTGAAGTCAACACAAAATTAGATTTTTCTTCAGTAAGAATTTGGCAAAAGACATATGTCGATTTTTGCATTATATCATTTTTTATTTCTTTCTGTCCATAGAAACATACAATATTTTTCAAGTGAAAATTGCAAAGTTTAATTCTACCATCCATTTATACAGTGGAATTCTCTTCTGCACAAGTGGAGTTTAATCTTTCATATCATAAATGGTATGCTCATGTTGGCCTTCTGACAGCAGTAGAAGGAGAACTAGCATGAGCAAATATATTCCCGGTAATCAAAAACATCTTACTCTCGAAGATCGCAAATACATTGAAAAATCCCTAAACGCTGGCTGTTCTTTTTAAGGACATTGCAAGATATCTTTGTAAAGATCCAACAACAATCTCAAAAAAATCAGGCTGCACAGGCTCAGCGACTGGTATCACAAAGGCTGTTTTAACAATGCACATAACTTTTGCGTCCACAGATATCATTGCAAAAAAGTCAATGCCTGTGGCAAGATCATTCTCTGCGGTGTCAAATGTACCACCTGTCCAACCTGCAACCAGACATGTCCGGACTTTGTCAAAGAACGATGTAACCGACTCGATAAAGCACCTTATGTGTGGTAATGGTTGTCCAAAAGCAATCAATCACTGCACGATTGCCCACAAATACCGCTATGATGCTATTTTTGCTGACCGCAAATACAAAGAATGTCTCTCACAGTCCAGGGCCGGTATAAACATGACCAGACACGAACTGCATCAGGAAGATATGGTCATCACGCCCCTGATTTTTCAGGGCCAGTCTCCATATCAGATTATGCCGAATCATCCAGAACTCGATATATCCGTGAGAACTCTATATTCTTACCTTGATAAAGGAAGCCTGTCCGCAAGAAACATCGATCTGAAACGTCAGGTAAAATTCAACCCCCGCAAAGTACACAAGACCCAGATCAAAGACAGATCCGTTTTTATCAGACGTATGTTTTCTGATTTTCAAGCCCTTGAACTTGACCATTTTGCTGAAATGGATACCGTTCACTCATCACAGGACTCAAAGCGTGTCATCCTGACATTCTTCTTAACCCGTGAAAAACTGTTTCTTGCATTCATTATGAACAGATGCACCAAAGGTGCCGTAAAACTTGTTTTTAACAAGTTGGAACGCCAGCTTTGGCATATATGATTTTTTAACCTTATTCAACACGATTCTTACGGATCGCGGATCCGAATTCGGAGATCCGGAGTCTCTCGAAAACGGCATTAATGGCATTATGCGGTCAAGCATCTATTACTGTGATCCGATGAGAAGCAGTCAAAAAGGCGGCATCGAACAGACACATACCATGCTTCGGATGATTCTGCCCAAAAAGACTAGCTTTGAATATCTCACACAGTGGGATTTAAGAACTATCGTAGACCACATAAATTCAACCCCAAGAGAAAGCCTTGGTGGTCGAACACCGTATGATGTAGCATTGAAAACTATGGTATAGACATCTTAAAAAGCACTTCAGTTCAGGCCGATTCCACCCGATGAGGTCAATCTGACGCCTAAGCTGATGCGCTTTAACCACTAACTTAGCATAAAAATCTGCTGTCAGGCTGGAACTTAACAATTCACATTTTTTGAATGCGGCCTGTGGAATTTAGTTTCGCACAGAAACTATCCAGAGGCTTGTTTGCCATGCCTGAAAGTAAGATGTTTTATGGAAAGTTAATCTAATTATAGCAGTTTTATAAGGATTTAGCCTCCCACAATTCTAAAAAATCAAAAAGAATTTTAAAGCGTGGTGGAATTTACCCCCCTGCACTGGAATTTACTTTTTCAAGTCAGCAATATTTTTCAAGATTTCCTCTTAAATCATCAACGTCCATTTCGTGACTCAGCGCCAAAAAGCTGCTTCTTGATTTTTGCGACCTTGTTGCTATAGAACTTTTCCTTGACATAATACACAGATTCCACCAGCACCTCTTCCACGATTCCACCGCTACGTCCTGGGCGCTGAATCTTCACATTTCCATATTCAATATTCTTCCCGCCACTTCTATCTGCTCTCGCCAGTTCTACAAAAGAAATCCTTGTAGGATAATTCCTTAGCGGTCAGCTTTCTCACATCTTCTCCAAAGAATCCATATTCCTTCATAAGTATGAATAATTCCAAGTCACTAAACTTTTCAAAAACATGATCCAGCTTTTTCTTTACACTTGAATCCATATCCCACCACAATCTTGTCTTCTACATTCATTGTGTTATCCTGCAGTCTCACGTCAGTGTCCGGAATGTCATCGATTGGAATGTTACCACTCATAAGACCTAGTAAATCTGAGATCATTTTGTTTGAAATAGATTTATCCTTGAGCTTTTCTGCCACCTGTTCCACCGTTACCATATTCATACTGATGCCATTTTCCATGGGTTCCCTGCAGAATCCTTTAAACTTCTCATCATATTCTGCCACTTAATAATGTCTCTTGCCTGAACATCTATCATCTTCACTTTACCGAAATATGGAAGTAATTTGTCCCGCACAATATACTCTTTGGATGCCCAAGTATTCTCTTTTTAATTTTGGTTTTACATCTGCTTTATACACTTCAAAGAAATCTTCGAATGTCATATCCATACTAGAAGCCTTTGTTAATAAGAAGTTGTTCTCCCATTCCTGGGCTTCTCTTTTTAGTTGGAAAACCTCTTTTCAACTTTCTTCTGTTTGTTCCTGTCCAATCAACATAATGGAAAGATGTATACCAAGTTCCTTTTTTCGTGTCTTTATAGACCGGCATTATCGCTCACCTCTTCGTCTGGTTTTTGTAATCCCATAAAAGCGTTCATTAAAATACTGTCTGCTTATTCTACCCGGAATCACAATGTAACCTTTTTCTTTTAATTCCTTGTTTAATAAACGAATGATTCTGTATGCCTTTGATTCTGAAACCTCAAGACATTCCATGACATCAACAACAGTCATAAATGTATTTGTCTTTTCCATTTTCAACCTCCTACATTGCTATTTTTCTTTGTCACAATGTATTTGGGTTGAAAAAAAAGCTAATTGCTAAATTCTTTGGAAAATTATTTAGAAAATGAAAAAATTGAAACTAGAGACAGAAATGAAATTTATTCTTAGGATATTTAAGACCCCGATTTTTCCTTGAAAAAGGTATCAATCAGGTATCAAAAGATAAAATAATAGCCCAGAACATTGCATTTTTGCAACATTCTGAGCCAAAAAAATTTACTCAAACTCTTGGACGGAATGATTTATCTGGCTGTTTCTTGGTACACATTTGTGCGTTTTATTCTTCATATTCATCTTATTTCGCATTTTTGTGTACCTCACCTCAAATTTTTAGAGCCAAAATAGAGCCAGGTATTAGAATTAAGATATAGGACATCTCTTGATAAAATCTACAATGGATTACTCCTTAATTGTTATAGAAAAAAATTCTACTTGCAACTGCATTATACGACTCAACAAAACTCTTCTTGAATTTCTCTACCAACTCTTTATTATCGGCAGCCCAAAATTCAAATAACTTTGTTGAGTCAAATATCGCCTGATGATCAACAAACCATTTTTTATATTTTTTCTCTATTCTTTTTCTTGATTATATCTCGATGAATCTGGTAATTTTTTCCTTAAAATATGTCCAATTCATGTCAACTTTACTAGCATTCTCCCAATATGGATGTTCTGGGTCAAATCAAGAATATACTTGTATATTACTTCCTCAGGTCTTACAGTCCCTGGTAATTTTTATGATATTATTTAAACGATTTCTTAATTGTTCAGGAATCGTTTGTAAATCCTTATCATTTACATCACCATCAAGCACAATAAGAACATTTCCAAAATATGATATATCACCAGTATATAGACTTAATAGCTGATCACAACCAATTTTGACATCTAATATATCTACATAAGGCAGATACTCTGGTACTAATTTACGTATAAACCACCTATTTTCTGCATCTTCTGAATAAACTTTTTACTTTATTTGAATTTTGCAACATAGATTCCACCAATAAATCATTTTCAATTGTTGAATAATCCGGATTGCGTTTCATTTCTAAATGTCTATTTCCATTTGTAAAATAATACAATTCAACAGGATTATTCTTATTAATATTATTATGCACAGTTTTGTTGCAAATATGCTTAAGTAAATCAGAACTATGCGTTGTCACAACAACTTGTATATCATTTACTTTTTGCTTCCTTTGTAAGTAAATCAATAAGCCTCTTCTGTGCTGCTGGATGAAGTGTTGCATCTATCTCATCAATTAACAGGAGACCTCCAGTCCACTCTTCTCGTTGTTTTTCAGTCTTTTAAAAAGAAAGGATAGCCATTAAAATCTGTCCCAAGTTATCTTGACCGGATGAATTAGTCAGATAATCATACTTATCAGTTTCTATGCCAACACCTTTTTTTTTCTTATCAGTTTCTCCTATTGAATAATTGCTAACATCCGTAACTGTATCATATAGTGATAATATCTGAGTATATTGTTCAACAAACCACTGTTTCTGTTCATCATCAATGAACTTTTATCTTTTTGTGGTTATTTTGTCCTCATTAGCCTCACCTATAGGAAATAACCTAGATAATCCCAAATAAATTACAGGTATCTGCATTTTAGCTTCTGTTTTTTACCATCTTCAAGCATTTTTAATGGAATCACTCTAAATCGATCTTTTCCATTATCATTTTGCCAAGCAGTCCGAATTTTCTATAATCGATCTGATCATCATTTTCATCGACTATATCTATTTGAATTCTGTCAGAGCCTGAAGCATCATATTTTTTGCTTCCATGAAAAATCTCACTAAATTCTGCTCTAAACTGTCCATCTGCATAAGTTGTTCCATCTTTCTTTTTTTAATTCACCACTATTGGCCAATATACCTAAAATTGTGGATTTACCTGTTGAATTTCGCCCGGCCAAGACTGTCAATCTTTTTCCTAACGAAATATCCATATCCTTAAATTGTCTAAAATCATTCAACTTTAATAACTTGTACATTCGTGATCTCCCTTATCGTAAATTCACACAAATTCCATTATGTTGTAATTGACTATCTGTAGGTATCATACTTTTCCGTTTAAATATAATAATCTCACTTGCTTTTCTCTTTACAGCCGCACTATAATTCAAATCAAATCTCTTTAAGATATGATTTTGATAAATATCTGCTATTTCCTGAACGTCATCATATGTAATAACCCAATCACAATTAACTTGATTATTTATCATTCTCTCGATCCTAACATGATCATCATATGAAAAGAAGTTCAAATATAATTGTTTTCCTTTATCAAAATATGGCGGGTCGAAATACACAAATGCGTTCTGCTGATATTTTGGTAAATAATTTTGAATAAACGAATTAACATCTTTATTATATAAATGAATATGGTTTTTTCGACTTGCAATTTTCACTATACGTTCTATCAATGCTTCTCTGTTAAATCTTGCATCCATTCTCCAATTACCAGCTTGTTCTATACCGCCAATTACGCCACCCTTTATTATCCCTGATCTATTTGTTCTATTCAAATAAAATGTTGCGAAACCAAGCTCATAACTATATCGACTACAATCATCAATTATTTCTCGCTGCCTGTTCCATTCATCAATACTCAGTTCTACATTTCGTATATTATTTATAAATCTATCTGTTTCTGTAAGAATTGCTCTCCAAAATGAATATATCCCCTTATCCAAATCGTTGATAACTATATCACTCACAATTCCCTTTTCCAATAATTCCAGTGCAATTCCCGCGCCACCAGCAAAGGGTTCCACATAGGTTCCACCCAAATGTCCTGTTTGTCTAATCAATAATTCCATAAATGGCTCTAATTTTCCTTTACCACCTGGATATCTTAACGGAGAATAAAACATACTGTATCTCCTTTCTGTCCAACTATTATTTTATCTAATATCATATCAATTTTTATCCAATTTCACATCTAAAGTATACAGCATTTTGTGCAAAACATCTATACTTATTTCAACTCCCATACCTAAAAAACTCCCTAGCCATCATCTCCGCCGTAGCCCGGTTATACCCCTTCTTCAAATATCCCTGCACAATCGTCCCAAACATTCCCTTAACCATATCATCCTCAATCTCACAATATGCCTGCATCTCGCCAGACAAAGCCATCGCCACATACTCTATCGGCTTTTCATCCAATAATTTTATGTAACTTCGCCAGTGACTGCTCTGTTGTCCTCAGAGCAGCCTCCACTTCTTCGCACTTTATCCGCAGCATATTTCCATCTGTAAACCACACCTCAACATAGCCGTTATCCATGTTATAAACACATTCCACGATATTATCCATTCTATTATCTTTCATCTCATCAATCCATCCTTCCAATTATCTTGTCCCATAAGACCTGTCATACCGCCTTATCTGCTGCTCTGTACGCTCCTGTTCCTTTACCTTACGAACGATCGTATCAATCTGCTCCGCACCAACATATTTCTTCACACGCTCCAGATCATCAACCTTTTCCTGAAACAACTCTGTCATATCACTCATATCCTTAATCTTGCCCTTATAAAACTCCACATCCTCTGACAATCTCTTCTTTTTCTTTTCGCAATTGCAGAACTTCCTCTTTTTAGCCTTACACACTGGATTGTCAGATTCTTTATCAGTGTTTTAAAGCTTATTCACAAATGGTATAACCCACCTTATCCCGAAATGACTTAGCACTTGCAAATGCTCCCGATTCCGGCAACTGCCATTCCGGTGCTTCATCATACTTCCTTACATCACGCTGCAATAATTGCTCCGACTGCACCATCTGCTCTATATGGCTCTTAAGCTCATTCTGTTGCTTTTCAAGTTGAACATTATTCTGTTGCAAATCATTGTATTTCTGTCTTAATACCTGATTATCAGATTTCAATGAATCATTCCTTTGTTCCAGTTCTTCATTATCTGTCTGCAACTGTAGCTGCTTCTGCTTCAAATCATGATTTTCCATGCGAAGTCTGTCCTTGCGACTTTCAAGCCTTTTATTCTCCATCCTCAAATTCTGATTACCTGCAAGCAGTACTTCCTTCTCCTGTTGTGCTATAGTTCTCTCTTCATTTGCCTTCTGAGCAGCTTCCTCAGCCAGTTCCTTTTCTATAGTAACATTTTGCAATTCCTGTTTCTTTACAGAAACCGCTTCCCCAAGCTGTGCAAACTACCGAAGATATTTCCTGCTTTTGGCTATCCAATTCTGCTACTTCCTTTGCACGCTCTTTCTTTTCAAATTCAAGCACCGACAAATGTTTCTCATGTGTACCCTTTTGCAGCCATTCCACACCATATCGCTCCATGACTGTCGCAAGTTCCTGCTTCTCTGATGCAATCCACTGATTTAATTCGGTAGCACCTCTAGTGCCACCGGTGAAACCTTCTTCCGCTAGTGCAGATTTTAATGATACCCTTGTATCAAGTCCTCGCTTACTTCCTGTAATATATGGTACAAAATCAATGTGCAGATGCGGTGTTTCTTCATCCATATGCAAATGTGCCGAGAATACATATAAGTTCGGATTTCTGGCTTGGAACTCGTCCATAAATTCCATTAAAATCCTTTTGCCAACAATCCATCTTCACTTTTTGGCATTCATATCATCTTTATTTCCGATTTGAAATATTACTTCATGAAATAACTTTTCCTGCTTGCCCCTCCTGATTTTTTTCATAGTAATTATCAATCATGCGATCTTTCCGTTTCTGTTTTGCATTATATCGTTCCCGTGCTTCATCAAACAATTTATGATAAACCTGCTTAATATCTTCCTGGCAAAATTCCACATTATCAGCACTTCTGTTTTTATCTACATTCTTAGCTGTAAATGCTCTGGTATTATGGTTCACAGAACCTTTTCCGATCATTGCACTTATCGTTCTCTCCATAGGCAATCTTCCCCTTTCTTTTTATCTGTCATATTAGCGCCGGATACGGCGCAGGCTTTGTTACTTTCGCCGAAAGTAACGCCAAAAGCACTTTGACAGCTACGCCATCAAAAATGCAACCTGACAAGTCAGGGTTTTTGCGCCCTGCCGGGAGCTTTTCTGCCTGCGGCAGCCAGTGTACACAAGCCTCCACTGTGTCAAGCACACCACATTTTCCTTATCTATTCTAACGGAAGCGTGACACGCAGCCGTTATATATGTTTACGAAAAACTACCAACCGAAAACTCTCCGGAACACCTCGTCTATCCAAATATTCCTTTCGAGCCTTTTCCTTGTTCTTCCTCTGTTGTTGCAGTCTTATATTTTGTATATAATTCTCTCATTACCATTGCATCCAGTTTCTTCTCTAGTCCCTGTTTTATCTGAGGCAACATTTCCTCCTGTTCCAACATAAAATATCTCATTATCGCAACGAAAAGTTCTTCTGAAATCTGTACATTTTTCATATCAATCCACCATTCCTTTCCTAACTCGTTCAAGACCGCAACACTGCAAAGTCTATATGCTTTGCAACCTTGCAAAAGTTTATCTCCGCAATTTCTATATAGCCTGCAATGTTGCGTTCTTGTCCTATCTCTGTTTTACTGCATCCAATTCCCAATACCACGAGTTATTGATTTTCTTTGCCCGGATGCCCAATTCTTTCTTTTGCATTTTCCAATGTTCTCTTTGAAATGCCCTGTTCATCAGCCATTTCAAAAACTTCATTACTCTTGCACCATATTAGTTGTTTCTGCCACTTCCCGGAGCAGACGCTTCGCCTGTTCCAGCTTATTCGCTTTCGGAGCGATACCGCCCAACACTTCATCAGCGGTAATCTCATAATCTCCCAACCAATGAAACCCTGTTTCTGATAACATAAATGCCTTTGAATGTCCGAATGCGGCAAGGTTATTCTTTATCTGAACAACTGCTCTTGTATTAGGTTCTCCCTCTATTCTGCCGACCAGAAGCACGCTCCTTGCCACCGCAAAGACATCAATGGAACCCATGCCCCGATATGCTGCCTTATTACCAGATGCCTTATTCATATGACCTATAAGAAGAATTGCACACTGATATTTCTCTGCTAAAAGTCCTAATTTCTTAGTCATATCTCTTGCTTCATTTGCCCGGTTCATATCCATTCCGCCACCCAGATAGGCTTGTATCGGGTCTAAAATAAGTAATCGTGCATTGGTTTGAACAATCGCCTGTTCCAAACGTTCATCTATCATAGAAAGAGATTTTTCGCTTTCGTCAATAACCATAATTTTCTCACAATCAGCATCTGCCACTTCAAGTCTTGGCTTAACTGTATCTGCTAATCCATCCTCGGCAGTCTGATAAATAATATTCATAGGCTCTGATACCTGCATATCTTCATCAAGTCCGATACCCTTTGATAATTTGGCTGCAAGATTCAATACAAGTGTTGTTTTTCCATCTCCCGGATCGCCTTGAATAATTGTCAATTTCCCATAAGGGATAAACGGATACCACAACCATTCAATTTCCTGCGATTGAATATCTGCCATATTGATAATTTTTTAATTCAATTTTCTGTTCTTCCATAAAGTCCTCCATTCAAAAATTCTGTTGTTTCTGCGGAGAACCTCTGTTATACTGATTTTGTAAATATCTTGATAACAAAGGTTATCCGATTTTTCATAAGTCCTAACAGTTGCCGCTGTCAGGACTTTTTTCAGTTCCCTGCCAAAGATACTTTGCTCCGTCCTAACATCCATATAATGGCTTTCAGCATATCCAGACAGTCATTTTTCATCTGCTCCAATCCTTCGTCTGATAACAGGATTTCCTGCTCTTCAAATTGCTTTAGGATTTCCGCAATGTTGTACTGCATAAGTTGTAATTCCTCAACCAGTTGATATATCACTTCTTTTTTTCCCGACTACGCACACTTTGTTATAAATGCAGGAACGTACAAAATAATCTTTTTTCTGCATACCGCTCGCTTTGATTTTTGCTTCTATTTCGTCCCTCTCTCTTGGGGAAATACGAAAACTGATTGTTGGGTATTTGTGTACTCCGCTCATAGCTACTCCTCTCCATTGGCAATTTCCAACTTCTCTGCCAATTCTGCTTGTTTATTGGGATACAAATGTGAGTATGTGTTCAAGGTAGTCTCAATCTTCTCATGCCCCAACCGTTCTGCAATCGCCAATGGCTGAAATCCCATTTCAACCAACAATGACGCATGAGAATGTCTTAAAATCATGCAGACGGATACGTCTAACACCTGTTTCTTTTTATCCCCCGAACCATTTCATGTTCCATGAATGATTTTGTAAATCGAAACATTCTTTCATTTGCCGTTATTCCATACAACATACTGCAATATTCTTTTAATTCTTCCGCTAAAAATGGCGGAATAGATATTTGACGATTGCTTTTCGGAGTCTTCGGCGGCGTGATCATATCCTTACCGTTCAAACGCTGGTATGACTTGTTAATCGTGATACACCGCTTCTCTAAGTCTATATCTTCATAAGTTAAAGCGAGTAATTCTCCGATTCTCATACCAGTCCAATATAAAAGCAAAAACGCCATTCTTGCTTCCGGCTTACTGTCCATAGAGGGTAAAAACTCTTTGAACTCCTGTTTTGTCCAAAAATCCATTTCATCAGCCTTGCTCTTTCCGATACTTCCTGCTTTTCTGCAAGGATTATCACGCAGATCATAATAGCGTACAGCATAATTAAAAAGCGCTGCCAACTGATTGTTAATACTTTTCAGATAAGTCGGAGCATATCCCTTTTAATCAACTCATTCTGCCATGCTCTGATATCTGAAGTTTGAATTTCACACATTTTCTTATGTTTGAAATACGGAGTTACTTTCAAGTCAAACACATATCGCTTATTAATAATCGTGCTTTCCCGTAAACGGTTCTCCATATCCGCAAAATAAATTTCTACAAAATTCTCAAAACTGATATCCAGATTCTTCTGCTGTTGCTGAAGAAAGTTTCTTTCCCATTCATCTGCTTCTCCTTTTGTCTTAAAACCTCGTTTGTTCTTTTTTTGCGGCGTACTCCCTGCCAGTCTTTATAATAAAACTGACTGCGCCATAATTTTCCGTCTCTTGTTGCCGGCATATCTTCATCCCCTCTTTCTTCTAAACAACCATTCCATAATATTTTTCCTGAAAATACTTTCTTGGCACTTTCCCTGAAATCACTCGAAATCCCTTTGCTTTCAACTCATCATTCAGTCCTCGAATAACTTTATATGCATACCCTCTAGATACTCCGAGTAATTCAGCAACTTCATCTGCGGTAATATACATTTTCATCGTATTCTCCATATTCATTTCTCCTTTCCTCTTTAATCTTAGTACACTTTTGTGTTCCTTGTAATTCGTATTATATAGTACACATTTGTGTTCGTCAAGTATTTTTCATAAATTTTTATACACAAATGTGTCCCAATGTGCTAAACTATCACTATACACACAAAACACAAAAAGGAGAAACGCTATGACTGTCGGAGAAAAAATCAAATATTATCGGAATATACGTGGAATATCACAAGAAATGTTGGGAAATCTTTCCGGCATAAATCCGGCTACTATCAAAAAGTATGAGTATGGTATTCGCAATCCAAAGCCGGATCAATTACTGAAAATCACAAACGCTCTTGGCATCAGCATTAATCTATTCATGGATTTTGATATAGAAACTGTATCTGATGTACTTTCTTTACTGTTTAAATTAGATGAGCAAGTAGATATGAAATTTGAAGCAGAAAGAGATGAAAATGGAGAGTTTATCCCTTCTACTGTGAAATTTTCTTTTCAGAACGCTGCTATCAACAATAAACTTTGCACCTATCTTAAAGCAAAGCAAATAAAAGAAAATCTGAAAACTCCAAGAATAAATTGAGTGCCGAAGATAATTATGCAGAAACTATCACTGAGATTGAGCAGAACATAGAAGATATAAAAAATCATCTAGTAGATGATAATATGGTTGTCAAAAAAGACACTGACCGCCTTACTGTAAAAAACTTAGAATTAAGAGAAAATCTATGGACATATTTATTAATTATCTTATCAAGAATAAAGAATGGATTTTTTAGTGGACTTGGTATCTTTGTTATTGGAGGAATTATTTCTTTAATAAAAATATTAATAAATCATCACAAAAAAGCAACCCAAAAATCTATGAAACAAATTAATAAAGACAACTCTTTCTGGGACACAAATCGGAATTCAAAAATAACTATTATCGAGGAGATAACGAACATGACTAATGAATCTTTTGAAATAATACAAGAAAACAAACTAGGCTCATAAAGTACACAGATTGCTCAACAAAAACAATTACTATGGGATGGACTACCAAAACACCAAATCTTTATGCCAAGATTTAATTAGAAGTGAATTAGAAAAGTATAAATCGGATGCAGAACAGCTTGCTAAAGAACGTGATGAAAAATTCCTATCTACTTTATTTGAAAAAACTACATCGTGAAAAAATTGATGACAATTCAATGTGAAGAATTTAAAAATCCCGACATGCAGTATACATTTGTCGAAGCACAAAAAGCATACATTCGTTTAGGAACTCCAGAGCTAGAAACCATTTTGTCAAATCTTCTAGTTGATCGTGCAAAAGAAAGTGACCGCACTCTTCTTCAAAATTGCTCTCGCTGAAGCCGTTAGTGTCGTACCAATGTTACTTCCATCACAACTAGATATTTTGGCTCTTTTGTTTTAGATTGAGATACACTCGCAATAATATGATCAACAGTCTCTCCACATTTTTTAAATATATTCAGGGAAGATTTTGCCTCATGTACCACACTCTATTGATAAAATGTCTTCTTTTCAACACTTAGGGGTATATACAAAAACTGCAAGTATTGATATAGGTGAGATTTCATTAGAAAATATTTTTATTGAAACTTATGGCGGATTATTTTTATCCGGATACGTTCCCGAGGAATTAAATGATGTTATCCAAAAATACCTAATTTTTTTTTATACGATGTATACAGGATCAATCAAAGTCCAAATTAATTCCATAAGCAGGAAATCATTAGATGAGCAGCTATCGTCAATAAACAATATGCCAGAAAAAGACAAAAATATTCATTCAGGAACACTTTTCAAATAATTTAATGTCACCAAATGCTGTTAAAGATTTTATATGCTCAAATGTTCCTTCTTCAAAAATATTATTTTTCTCAATGGAACGACACCTACTTGAAACACTTAACTCTTACTTCTGTAGGTATCGTTTTTAGGAGCAAATCGTTCTAAACAAATTTCTGGAACAACCTTTGATATGAATATTTGGATATAATTATTTCAAACTTATCATGAAATTAATTGTAACCTCTTGAATTATCAGACATAAGATGATAATATCTAATTAAACAGAAAGCACCCACTCCAAAGGTGGATGCTCCGAGTTTAAATTAATGAATGTCCTTAAGGACACCGCCTATCCTGTTGGCAGACAGGATAGGCATTTTTATTTTCGCTTGTTTCTCTTGTCGAGAAAGGCAAGCAACGCAATAACTAAGCTGCCAAAGGACATCAGCAGAGCTAATATCCCAATGAAAATCGAAATGATCTCATAAGCTGTCATCGGCGCCACGTCTACCCCATTTCGGTCGGTGCTAAACAAGCGTCCCCGGACGCTTAACGCCCTGTCATGGGTACTTTCCCTTTAGATAGTATCCTAACATAAGAACTGACATTTATGCAAAGGAAAATAAACCTTCCTCGTATATTCCTAAAATGAAATTAAAATTCGCACATACAAACGTTTTTCTCTTACACTGATATTTACTTTTTCAAGTTAGCACAAAGGCAGCTAAATATTATTTCTATTGACACCAATATAATTATTGGCATCAAATTACTCTGTACTAGCATTAATACTGCGAAAGAATCTATTAACATATGTGCTACAACACATGGCAAAACACCTCTGGATTTTTCCTTTTTATTACACCAAACATAAAAGTATTACCTAATATCATTAAGTAAAAAATCAAATAATTTGATGAACCTGCTGTTATCCAAGGTAATCGATATACAGGTATATGCCACAAAAACCATATTATGGTGTGGCAAACAGATACTCGCCCATCAAAGTAATTGAAGTTCTTCACCACAAAGGTCTGTGCCTCGCTCCACCAGCCCGATGCCAGCGTCACGCCGATTCCGTTTCGGCCCGGTTTCATCAGCCCTGTGATATCGTATGTCTGATAGTTCATTCTGTGGTCATACTGTGTCAGACCCGGACGCAGCAGATCTTCCGTGATCTCCTGTCCATTGATCCGGCAGTCGTAGATACCGCGCGCAGTAATATAAAGGCGTGCCGATGCCAGTTTTTTTCTCTTTCTGACAGGAAATACACGACCGCAGCATTGGAATTGAATGATGGGACGCCAGCTAATGGGATGCGGCATTCGCGGCCTTTACCCTCTTTTTTGCCCTGGGGCGTCAGCCAGGCGCGGAAGTCGATAAAACCGTCATCCGAACAGCCATACTCCTTGATCACGCTGACGGCGTCCCACAGGCCGTATTGGTCCGCCAGATCCTCATAGGTTTGCAGAATGTCATGGAAATTTTTCGCCGCGGCAGGCCCCATAGACACAAGCTGCTCCCGCAGGTAGTCCTCCATAGCGTTCAGATCCTGGCGCGGGCGGTTTTAATGGCA
>VOFJ01001515.1_pt1 | contig 21589 bp, 36 predicted proteins | sample 5384081 | NCBI WGS metagenome assembly VOFJ01 (sample SAMN12384729, study PRJNA508395) | human gut metagenome | isolation source: healthy gut I | host: Homo sapiens | reverse complement strand
CTGATGTACTTCGTTCAGTTACGTATTGCTGATTGCAAATGTAATCTGCTCTATTGTAAAGGGTGGAAAAATTGTCTATTTCTGTTTCTCCATCAAATAACGCTTTCAAAGAGACGCTGCCATTGGATTCCATAGATTCGTAAAGACTCATAGGACGCATCAACAATCTGGAAATTCGTCCCGTACCCGTGTGCTGCACGACATTGTCCTTTGGAACCGCTGAACCTGTCAAAAATAAATTGCCCAGACTTCCCCACGCTGATCTACCATAAAGCGAACGGCGTCCCCAAAAGTACTGGCGCTGTCTGGCACTCATCCAGTAGTCTTGGCGTGTCACCCTTTAAGAGCAGCGAAGGCTTTGTATCTGCTGCTTTCAAATAAGAAATCGCTTTATCCGGGTCTTGCATAAACAAATGGCTTTTTGAATTTTCCAATGCGGTCCTTGTTTTGCCCACGCACCATTTCGGACCTTCAATTAGCACAGCTCCACTTGCTGCTAATCGATCCTGCAATACACGGTCATGATTCGTTTCGAATATTTATTTTCCACAAAGCTACCTCCATTAAATCTCTTAGAGATAGTATAGCACAACTTCCGGAAATATCAATGTTTTACTTCCGAAAATATTATAGTTTTACTTTCGAAAATATTATAATTTCACTTCCGATTTTGTGAAACAAGCAATATCGAATGTACCTGATGCTTCGTTTCTGCTTTTGATTTGAGATAGCGAAAAAGCATTTGTATACAAAAGTTATCGCTGCACTCATATCCATATTGCTGACGAATATATGCTGCAGTCCACCGATATCCATGGGATCTATGCTCTGCAGGAACGGTATCTACCAGTGCTAGGAGTTCTCTCCGCTGGATATCCCGATCCGATTTTCCCCCGTTTCTTCCACTTGTAGTATCCTGATCTGCTGATTCCCCATCACTTCACACAGAGCCTTAACACTATACGCTCGGCAAAGGATATCGACTATTTCAAAATTCTTCTCTTTAAACGAACATACTCCTGTTTCCCAGCTTCGTTTGTCTGAACAGTATAGTTTTTTTTAAGACGCTCATTTTCAATACGAAGCTTAAGTATCTCTCTTGTACGCCTCTTCTGTGCGATCAATGCCTTCCGGAAGAACATCAGGCATTTTAGCGTCTGTACGTGCCAGACCCTCGATTTCCCCCTTCTTCATATTGTTTCATCCATTTTTGAAAAGCTCCGGTAGAATTCCGTTTTTCTCACAGAAATCGGATAATTTCTGTCGCCCGCCTTTGTACTGCCTAATCAAAAAAAAATTCCTTTTTCCAGTGTGTTCAAATGTTTCGCCATAGTAAAAGTAGACTCCTTCCTAGTAGTCACACCACTCTTATTTTAACAGTTGGGTGATAGTTTTCTACCGTTCCGTGTCTACTTTTTTATGATAGCATCAAAACAGTGGCATGATCTAATGGGCTACCGGAGATTATTCTTCCGATTGCCTCAAAAGAAATCTCGAAATCGAATAAATTCTCTTTTGTTTCCCCAAACCTTGCAAAAAGTCAGACTCTTTTGCAAGGTTTTTTCAGTAGAAACAGATTGTATACAAATCAAGTTCATAAGTGGAAAAGTATCCTGCAAAGCACAATTCCAAGCGGGAAGCATTGTGGAAATCTGTCGAAAGTCATGTGTTTGTGTCAAGCGAATTTGAAAATGTCCCAAATTTTTTTTTTTGAAAGATTGGGGCTGTCGCATTAACGGAAAATAACCGTTAGGGCGCAGCCCTTCTTTCTTTAAGGGTCAGCCTATGAAATAAGACGGAATTTTGCTCCGCCTTTTCTTCATTTTTGTGTACTACAAATAAGAACCGCACCTGCCGTTCTTCTGCGTTTCCATCATTTTTTTGTTTTTAAATTATGCAGCTTCTGTTTCGTCCTCTTTTCAGCTCATAAAGGTGCAGATCCAGTTTGTCGTTTTGGATCCGGCTGTGAAGCCAACCAAGGTTGTGGGCCATCGCATACAAAATATATTCTGCAAATACATTTTCATTTCCCTTTGCAAAGGAACCTCGTAAATCCACTGTCGCCCTTAATGTCTGCAAAGCCGCCTTCTGCCTGAATGCTCCGATTCATGCGAAGTTTCTTGCCTTCTTCGGAATTGATCCTGCGGTATTCCTCTTCTCTGAGTTCTTCAAACAATCTTGAAACGGTTAGCTTTTTGTAGCGTTCTTCCAACGGTTTCTTCCAGTTCTTTCCCGACATACACTTCTCTTTGTAGGGACAGCCTCCGCATTCGCTGCAGGCATATTGCGTTTCTTCCCGTATATACCCGGAAGCTGTCTTTACACGTCGGCTGCCGCTTCTCTTGATCTCTTTGCCGTTATGGCAGAGGTAGCAGTCTTGTTCTTTGTCATACCGCATATTTTCTTTGCGGCCGATTTCTTTTTTAAATTTCTTTGTCCCTAGTTGTTCATAGTTTGCAGGCTTGATGTAAGCCTCGATTCCTTTCGCACGCAGGAAAGACAGATTTTCTTCGCTTTCATACCCTGCATCGCAAACGATCCGTTCAAATGCAAAGGAAAGATCATCTTCCATCTGATTCAGGAATGGCTTCAGTGTCATGACATCGGTTGGATTTGGAAAAATTCCTGCCGCTACGATAAATCCGGAATTTACCGCATGCTGAATATTGTAGGCCGGCTTTAACTGCCCATTGCGCATATGGTCATCTTTCATGTGCATAAAGGTTGCATCTGGATCCGTCTTTGCATAGTTTCCACGGTCTGCACAGATATGCAGTTTCTTTTTCGTACTCTTTCAGCTTTTCCAAGGCAGCCTCCAGCGCCTCAATATCTCTTTGCAGCTGTGTCTTGATGTGACCACGCCCGGAAACAAATTCTAGACTTTCTTCGTTGGCCTTTTTGCCCTTAGCTTCTTTAAGATTTTCTTCACATGTTTCTTCTTGACCTGTTTTTGTTTTTCCATAATGGCTTCAGTTCTTGCCTTTGGATGATATCGCCAACCAGAAGCGCTGTTTTCTGCAGAAATCTTGCCTGATGTTTGGTCACGGCTTTTCGCCATACAAAGGTGTATCGATTGGCTGCCGATTCGATTTTTGTGCCGTCGATGAACACTTCGGTCGTTCATGACTTGCTCCAGCTTGATCAGAAACTTTGTCATCTGTGCCATAAAGTGACGGGCGCATTTGGCAAAGTGCTTCGAACGAAAACGTGCGATTGCGGCATGATCCGGGGCCTTTCTGCCTTCGAGAAGATACATGTAGTTGATATCCCGCTTGCAGTTTTTCTCGATCGTTCTTGACGAGACATCTTTTCTTTCGTGATAGGCATAGAGCATGATCTTGAGCATGATTTCCGGAGACGCGTATTTTTCTGACGGCATTCTTTCATAGGTCGCATACAGAGCCGTCAGATCCATTTCCTCCACAAACTGACGGATGAGTCTCACACAATCATCTTCCGGTATGCATGCATCCAATTCCATTGGAATTTTTAATTGATAATTGGTTTCATTCAGTGTATACTGTTTACGTAAAAGGTTGTTTTTGATCATACAATCATTTTACCATATCCTGCATGCTTTGTGTGTGCAGGATTTTTTTGAACAAAAAAGACGGAGCAAAATTCCGTCTCATTTCATAGACCGCCCCTTAAAGAAGAGGGCTGCGCCCTAACGGTTATTTTCCGTTAAGGCGACAGCCCCTTTCCCGCCTTTCTTTTTGTCGACTCGCACGCGGCTGATTCCGATACCGCTGCCCGCTTGTTGCACTGCGGTCGGTTCACGCACCGCCGCCCGCTTGCTGCACCGCGGCTGATTCGATCCTGCCGCCCGCTTGCTGCACCGCGGCTGATTCCGGCACCGCTGCCACTTGCAGTACTGCAGCTGATTCCGCTGCACCGCAGCTTATTCTGCTGCTGCCGCCCGGCAGCAGCATTTCCTCCTCCTCGGTCAGCTGCATGGCAAGGCAAAAACACGCTCTATGGTCGCAAGGTCCGGGATAAAATCCGGCTCCGTACAGAGCTTCGTGAAGTCGTTCTTGCTCATGCCGATTTGGGGAGAACGTGATACTGCCCTCCGCGATCTTCCGGTCGTAGAGCCGAAAAAAAGAGTGCCTTAAAGGTGAGATTTTCCATGTATATTCCTCGTCTTTCTGTGATATAAAAGCTGCAGCCCGGTGCAGAATAAGATCGTCAGCCCGATGGTCAAAAGCCCGCAGTGCATAAAGAAGGTATCTGGTAATATGGTAATGATCGGATCGGTCTGCGGGTTAAACAGCCAGTCATCGTTGTCGAAAAAGATCTTATGCATCAAAGTAAAGGCATTCTCCCAGTCGATGATGACTGCCAACAGCACGATACCGCCGATGCCTGCCGCAAGCCATACTGACCAAAGCATCCATCGATACCGCAGCCTCAGCGTGTGAGCGGCATGAAAAAGCAGCGGCTTCTCGCATTTTCCCGGTGCGTACCGCGTCCCGCAAAAGATAGATTCCAAAGACCGCAAGCCCAAGCACCGCAACCCACTGCATAGCAAGGAAAATATCTTTGACCTCTTCAAAATGCTTTCTGCCGCTTTCCGACATCGGCATCGTCGGGAACATCAGCTTTCGCGCTGCCGCCCGGCACATTGTAGTCGATCAAGGCATCATAATTCAGCCTGCAAAAGCTCTGCGGACACACCGGAGCTTTGCGGAATGTCCAAATAGTCAATATCAAAATAATACAGCGGCCGAAACCATACGGTCAAGCTGACCGCCAAACAGATCATCACTACAGTCCCTGCCAACCCCAAAAGCATATTTTTGATTATCTCCGCGCATCGTCATCGTCGCCTCCTGTCCCATCTGATTTTGATTTTGCGCCCCGCACCGGATCTTCCCTTGTGTCCTGCCCGCAAAAAGTGCTATACTATGAAAAACAGGGAAGGAACGAGTTCATAACATGATTATACCATATAACTACCATACACACACGAGTTTTTGTGACGGAAACAATACTTTGGAGGAAATGACTTTGGCGGCGATCGCGGCAGGGCTCAAAGTGATCGGCTTCTCCGGGCATGGCTACACAGCCTACGATGATTGCTACTGCATGAGCCGGGCGAATACGGCAGCGTATTTCACAGAAATCGACCGTCTGCGCGAAGCGTACCGGGGCAAAATCACGATTCTGCGCGGGATCGAACAGGATTTTTGGTTCCGATGAACCGACAGACGCTTATGATTATGTCATCGGCTCGGTGCATGCGACCTTCGCACCTGCTGCGGACGGCTCCGGTGATAACTTCCACGGCTTTGAGCGCAGCCGCTTCTATTATATCGACTGGACCGTCGATCGCATTCTGGAAGCGATCCGCGATGACTTCGCGGGCGATCCCTATGCGTTCATCGAACACTATTACGAAACCGTCGGTATGCTGCCGGGAGGTCACCGGCTGCCACATCATCGGTCACTTCGATCTAATCACGAAATTCAACGAAAAAGAGCCATGGTTTGACGAGACACACCCAAGATATCGGGCAGCAGTCTGCCGGGCGCTCGATCAAATCTTCGCATCATGGCAAGAGAGCCGCGGCGCCAGCCGCGCCGGGTCCGCGCCGATCTTTGAGATCAATACCGGTGCAATCTCGCGCGGCTGGCGCACGACCCCCCTATCCTGCGCCTTGGATTTTGCAGGAGATCCGCGCCCGCGGCGGTCAGATCATGATCAACAGTGACAGCCATGCGGCGGATACCATCACCTGCGCCTTTGCAGATGCGGTCAAGCTCGCGCAGGACTGCGGCTTCCACCAGGTCAAAATCATCACAGAGAGCGGCTTCGCAGATCACAGCCTGGAGCCTTGCCAATCAGGACGATAGACCAAGTGCAGCGCGTGCGATGCTGCCTGCAAATCCGCGCTCTTTTTATTTTGTGTTTTTACCTAATTTTTCCCAAAAAACATGTTGACACACCACTGCTCTTTATGTATAATGGGATAAACCGATGAGGGAGAGCAAGTACTTTCTATACAGGACATCACAGAGAGCTGCAGGCGGGTGAGATCGCAGTATGTACCATGGACAGGAATGGACTCCTGAGGGCAAGCTGAAACGCATACAACCACATGACGGAGAACATGCGAAAGTAGGTAAGACGGAGTAACTCCTCCGTAAACAAAGAGCTGCGTATGATGGTACGCGATGAGTCGGGCGCGATATGCGTCAAGCCGGGTGGCACCGCAGGTTGTATTTTCATCCTGTCCCAGCAGATTATGGGACAGGATTTTTTTTGTTTTCATCCCCTGCCCCATGCGCATTGAAACAATACAAAGAATACGGAGGAAAAAACAATGCCAGCAAAGAACGAACAAAAAGATTCCTTTATAAGATTTATCTCACTGAAGAAGAAATGCCAAAGGCATGGTACAACATGCGCAGCGATATGAAAGTGAAACCCGCACCGCTGCTCAATCCCGGCACAGGTGCGCCGATGACCGCTAAGGAACTCTCCGGGGTATTTTTGTGAAGAACTGGTGCAGCAGGAGCTGGACGAGGATACCGCTTATATTGAAATCCCGCAGGAAATTCAAGACTTCTACAAGATGTACCGCCCCTCCCCCACTGGTCCGGGCCTACTGCCTGTCTGAAGAGAAGCTGGGTACCCCCCTGCCAAAATCTACTACAAATTTGAAGGAAACAACACCAGCGGAAGCCATAAAGCTGAACTCCGCGATCGCACAGGCATATTACGCAAAAAAAGCAGGGTCTCAAGGGGCGTGACCACAGAGACCGGTGCCGGACAATGGGGTACGGCATTATCCATGGCATGCAGCTATTTTGATCTGATTGCAACGTATTTATGGTAAAAGTATCCTATGAGCAAAAGCCGTTCTGCCGCGAGGTCATGCGCACCTATGGTGCAAAGGTCACGCCATCTCCGTCCATGACGACAGAGGTCGGCAAAAAAATTCTTGCAGAATTTCCGAACGACCGGAAGCCTCGGCTGCGCGATCTCGAGGCTGTGGAAGTGGCAACAACCCATGAGGGCTACCGCTATGTACTCGGCAGCGTGCTGAATCAAGTGCTGCTGCATCAGTCCATCATCGGATTGGAAACAAAGGTCGCTTTGGACAAATACGGCATCAAGCCGGACATCATCATCGGCTGTGCCGGCGGCGGCTCCAACCTCGGCGGGCTCATTGCACCATTTATGGGCGAAAAGCTCAGAGGTGAAGCGGATTACCGGATCATCGCGGTCGAACCGGCTTCCTGTCCGAGCTTCACCCGCGGACAGTTCAAATACGACTTCTGCGACACCGGGCAAGGTCTGCCCGCTGGCTAAGATGTACACCCTCGGCAGCGGCTTCATCCCATCTGCCAACCACGCAGGCGGTCTGCGTTTCCACGGCATGAGCGCTACCCTGTCCCAGCTCTACCACGACGGATATATGGAAGCCAGAGCAGTCGAACAGACCGAAGCCCTTGGCAGCCGAACTCTTGCCAGAATCGAAGGGATTTTTGCCTGCACCGGAGAGCAGCCATGCGATCAAAGCCGCGATTGATGAGGCAATGAAGTGCAAGGGAAAGCGGTGAGGAAAAGACCATCGTATTTGGTCTCACAGGTACCGGCTACTTCGATCTGGTCGCCTATCAGAAGTACAACGATTTGTGAAATGAGCGATACTATCCCGACCGGATGAAGACCTCGCAAAGGGCTTTGCATGTATCCCGGATATTCCGCAGAACAGAGAATAAAAACATAGAAACGTATGGCAGGAGTCCTGCAGGGCTGCTGTTGAGACCGCCCCTGCCATACTGCACCATACTCTGATTGCATTCATAAAGTCTCCCCAAAATATCACCAAACCCCTTTGACGAAATGCGTCATCTGTGATAGAATACAAAAAGATGGTTTTAGCAGACCACATATGTATGATAAACGCGTGCGGAAGTGGCTCAGGGTGGAGTATCGCCTTGCCAAGGCGAGGGTCGCGGGTTCGAATCTCGTCTTCCGCTCCATTTTTGTTCCGGAAATATCGCATAGCGATATTTCCGGAATAACGACAAAAGCACCATGAAAAAGTGCTTTACTCTATTCATGGTAAGCATCTGGTGCAAAGGAATCCGCAACCGTTTTTGCACACTTTTCATTTTATTGATTCGAAATTCACAAAAAGAGATATTTCCAGACAAAACACGATAAATTATGCGCGATTGGCGGAATTGGCAGACGCACCAGATTTAGGTTCTGGCGGGAGACCGTAGGGGTTCAAGTCCCTTATCGCGCACCATGAAAAACCCTGTGATTACAAGGCTTTACGCCCAAAGGGACAAAAAGTGAACAGTGGGCTAAAGCCGATACAGGGAAAAGCAGGAAAGCAGGAGTCCAAAAGACTTCCGCTTTCCCTGCTTTTTTTGACCAGCAGTTTTGTTCGCAGAACGGATAAAAGCTTCGAAAAATATCGAAAGCAATCGAAAAAGTTTGTTTTTATCACGATTTTATGTTATACCGTGTATAATAGAAGATTGAAGCGGAGAACGTTCCGCTTTAGTCGTCGTCGCAATCGGCGGCTTGATATTTCAAACCGCAGCTTTCGCTACTTATGCAAAATCGTCGTAAAAGGCGGTTTTGTAGTTATATGAATCGTTCTTTTCGCTTTTTCGTCGAGATAATTGTTCATAATCACATTTTGCTCATGTAGAATAACCTGCCCGTTCTTAAGATGAATTCGATAATCGCAACATCTTTGAATCAATTCCGGGTCATGGGTCACAATCAGTACGGTTTGCTTTCCTTTCAGGGAAGCGAACAGCTCTGCGGTGCGTTTCATGTGTTTGAAATCCAGACCGCTGGTAGGTTCATCGAAGATCAGTATTTCCCTTTCCTGCGAGGATGGCAGATGCAATGGCCACACGCTGCTTTTGTCCTCCGGATAGGCTCATGGGTGGCGATCACGCAAAATCAGATAAATCAAGCTGATTTAACACACGGTCAACTTCTTCAACGTTTTCTGACCGCATTCCAAGCTGCACTTCTTCCTCCACCGTTTCACAAAAAAGCTGGTGGTTTACATCCTGCATGACCATGTAGCAGTTTTTAAGCAGTTGCCTCTTTTTCCACACTTGGCCGTTGATTCCGACTTCGCCCTTGAACTTTTCTCAAGTCCGCACAGGCAACGGGAGAAGGTGGACTTTCCTGCACCGTTGTTGCCTATAACGGCAATGATGCCGCCAACGGGCAGCGTAAACTGGGGAATATGAAGTGCAGGGACGCCATCATAAGAAAAAAGCAGAAGTTCCTCAGCTCCCAGCGTTTCACCACCAATCATTTCAGAGCAGATTTGCGGAACAGCGTTGTCATCCAATGAACGAAGTCCCATTTTGTGAAGCTGCTCCGCAGAATACTGCTCAAACTCCGTCATAGGAATGTCAAAAATTGACCTCGCCATCCTTCATGCAGACTACCCGATCACAAATCTCTTTCAGCCATGACAGGCGATGCTCTGCAATCACAATGGTTTTCCCTCAGCTTTCCATGTAAGCAGGGTTTGCTTTTAATTCTTTGATTGCCTGCAAATCCAGATTGAGGTGGGTTCGTCCAGCACCATCACCTGTGGGCGCAAGGCAGAAACCGAAGCACAGGCAATTTTCTGCTTTCGCCGCCGGACAGCTCGAAGATACTGCGTCCCAGAAGGTTTTCAATTTTCAGTTCCGCTGATGCCGCATCTACACGAGCAAGAACTTCATTTTCCGGCATACCCATGTTTTCACAGCCAAAGGCAAGCTCTGCTGGTAGTATCTACGCAGAAGAACTGACTTCTGGGGTTTTGAAACACACTGCCTACAAAAGTTTTGCCGTTTCATACAACTCTGCTTCCGTCACATTCAGACCGTTTACCATTGCAATGCCTTCAAGCTCTCCCCTCATAGAAATGGGGAATCAGACCATTGATCAGTCGGGTGATGGTGGTTTTTCCACTGCCGGATTCGCCACAAAGCAGGACACATTCTCCATCAGCAATGGTCAGGGAAATATTTTTTAGTGACGGCACATCGGCATTTTCGTGCCGGAAACTGATATTTTTCAGTTCGATCACATGACCACCTCCCGTATCCAGAGAATATATGGGATCAGCCCGATCCCCAGCAGAATATAGTCCTGCACATGAAAGCCGATTTTGCAGATATTCGTTCGGCGTACTTCTCCGCCAAGGCCACGGGTCAGTGCCGCAGCAGACAGTTCCTCACCGATCTTGACGCAGCAGGTCATCAGCGGCACAAGACGATACTCCAGCATTTTTCCGGCATTTTTTCCGCCAATATGTATCCCACGCATTTTCATGGCAGCGTTAATAGAAGCCGCTTCGTCCATCACCGTGGGAAAGAAACGGAACATGACCGACAGTGGGATAATGATTTTTTCGCTCAGGCGCATCCGCAACATGGCAGCAGTGAACTCGCTGACTGTGGTGGTGGAAACAAGATACCCGCCCATGGCAATCCCCGGGAAGAAATCGGGATAGCATCCCGCTGCACCCCAGCAGGATAAAATTGATCGCTCCGGTGGTCATTGGCACCAGACGGGTGTAGACAAGCCAGGATGCAAGATAGATGCTGAGATAAGTTGCCGCCTGTTTCCACTTTTTGCACTGATAAACAGCACAGCGGGCATAAAGCAAAAAGAACGGGGACAAAAGGTTCTACGCTCCCGCCCCCGGCAGACCCCAACACGAACAGGGCGATGTTAAACAGCATCATCAGCTTTGTTCTGGGATCAAGCACAAGTCCTCTGTTTTGTACGCTGGCTTGTAAAAATACCCGCCGCCATCAGGCGATGCCTGCCTTTACAAAGTGTTTTTTCAGCAAAGCCTTTCCCAGCAGTGCACCCAGCATACCGCACACAAAGGCGGCAATAATGATGGCAGGAGCCGTCCACGGCTGCATGATATTGCTCAGGCTATTGATGTACTCCGCTCCAAAACTCTGACGGGTGGAGAAATAGGCTTCCCGGTCAATATAGAGAGGCAGGAAATTCCCGAACAGCAGGACACAGAAAGTTCCGTGACTGAGGATCGTTTTTCTTGGAACTTGCATACTTGCCGCTTTTTGCCACCAAATCCGCAAGGAAACCGAATACGACGCCGAACACGATTGGCCAGAAGCCCATTCCAGTCACACACAGATAGATGCCGACGATGGTACCCATGATGGTGATCATGCCGAATTTCTTGACCTTGGTGTAAAAACAGCATCATGGGAACACCGAGAACGATTGGCACGATAACTGCCAGCATGGGCATCATAATGGGGAATGTATCCCAGCATAGCAATGCAGGTCATAAGCACGCAGTAGATTGCAGCATAAATACCGATGTTGATTAAATCTTTGCCTTTTTAAGTTTGTTGTCTTTCATGTTGTTTTCCTCTTTCTTTTATACTTTCCAGCCAACGGCCAGTTCTCTGACTCCACGAAGCGGCGGTAAATCCCTCCTTTGGTGCATCAGCTCGTCATGGGTGCCGCTTTTGACGATTTTGCCGCCGTCAATCACCAGAATATTATCGGCATGGCGAACGGTTTTCAGGCGGTGGGCGATCATCATGATGGTTTTCTCTTTCGTCAACGCTTCGATAGCGGCGGTCAGCTCCTGTTCGCTTTCCGGATCAACATTGGCGGTGGCTTCGTCCAGAATGATGATGGGTGCGTCCTTCATGATGGCGCGCGCGATGGAAATTCGCTGCTTTTCGCCACCGGAAAGGTTTGCGCCGCCCTCACCGATAATGGTTTCATACCCATCGGGTAGTGCCATGATGAAATCGTGACAGCAGGCCTTTTTCGCTGCTTCGATAACCTTTTCCATCGGTGCATCCGACTGACCGAAACGGATATTGTCGGCAATGGTGTCCGAGAACAGATAGACCCGCTGGAACACAAAGCTGAAATTTTTCATCAGGCTGTCCATGCTGTAATCTTTTCACATTCATGCCGCCCAAGCGGACTCAGCCCCTGTCCACATCCCAGAACCGGGCGATGAGGTGACAAAGGGTGGTCTTGCCGCCACCGGAGGGCCGACGATGGCGGTGGAGGTTTTCTGCGGAATAGGCACGGAAACGCCGTCGATGATCTTTGCGCTTGTCGTAGGAGAACAAATTCCACATTCTCCACATCAATATCGTAATTCGTGGGTGTGATGTCCCGTCCATCAATGTCCATCGTAGGCATATCCAGAACGGACTGCGCCTTGCTCACATTCAGGTCAACATTTCGCAGAAGTGCAGAGTAACTGCCTGCACTGTCCAGCGCACCGAACAGGATAAAGGCGGCAATGACCATGACCACGGCATTCATCAGCTCCATCGTACCGTTCAGATAAAACGCAACGGATACGCCCGCAATGACCACGCCGATGAGCTTGGCTGTCAGACTTTGCAGGAACATGATGGGGAACAAAGGTGATCTCCAATTTTATGTTTGCCGCTGTATTTTCGTCGACGGCACGATTCAGAGCCTTGCTCTTTCTCCGGTCAGATTGTAAGACTTGACTTCCGCAATGCCCTGAATGTACTCAATACCTTTTCCACCAGCTTTCGGTCAGAAGCATCCTTGGTCGGCGCAATTTTCGCTTTTGCTTTCTTTTGCAAAAGTGAGTTGACAGCAAAGAACAGCAGAACACCCAAAATTGCAATACCGCCGATGCGCAGATCAAAGGCGCAGATCATCAACACGACCACCGCTGTGGTCAAAATACCCTGGGTAACCATCATGACGACACGGGTGGCAACATCTGCCAGTGTCTCCATGCTGTTGGTGGCGACGGAGGCGATGTAGCCAAGACTGTTTTGGTTGAAGTAGCCCATAGGCAGATACTTCAGATGCTCTGCAATTTCAATGCGTTTGTCGGCACAGGTGCCGTAACCGGCCTCGCATTGGAGCATGGTGGAGCGGTAATTGGCCAAAAGCGTTGCCAGCAATACTAAACAACATAATACCGAAAGACAGCAAGAATATGCTGTACCGTCAGATTTCCGCTCAAAACGCCATGCAAGGTCACGGCGATAGCCGGAATTTTCAAAGCCTCAAACAGAGCCTTCAGCACACCGAGGAAAATGGACTTTGTAAATTTGCGTTTGTTGATCTCACCGCAAAATCGAAAAAACGTCTAAATATCCGGATCATTGTGCTGCACCTCCTTCCGCCGTATCTCGCACGGCAATGTGAGAACGCCACATCTCGGCATATAGTTTATCATTTTTTGAGCAGTTCCTCGTGGGTTCCGGGTTGCTCGGATATTTCCGTCCTCTACTACGAAAATCCGGTCGCTGCCCGTAATGGTGGAGAGCCTATGGGCTATGACCAGCAGGGTCTTTCCTTTTTGTCAGCTTGGCTACGGAGGACTGAATCAGGGCTTCATTTTCCGGATCGGTAAAAGCGGTGGCCTCGTCCAAAATGACGATAGGAGTGTTTTTCAACATAGCACGGGCAATGGCGATACGCTGACGCTCGCCACCGGAGAGATGCCCGCCGGCACCGCCCACAACGGTCTGGTAACCGTTCTCCAAACTCATAATAAAGTCATGGCAACCGCTGTTCTTTGCGGCTTCCACCACTTCTTCATCCGTTGCACTTTGATTGCCCATACGAATATTTTCCATGACGGTGGTATCAAACAGGTAGTTGTCCTGAGATACATAGGCAATGTACCGTTGTAGTCGGCTTGGGTCATGGAACGAATATCCACGCCGCCGATAGGGTAATCCTGCCGCCGTCCACATCCCACAGTCCCGCAATGAGTTTTTGCAATGGTGGATTTCCCGCTGCCGGAAGGACCAACGAGGGCGTTGACCGTGCCTTCCCGAATGGTCATGTTAATGCCATGAAGCACCTCTTTTTCGTGGTAGCCGAAGCTCACTCTATCCAGCACGATGTCGTTATTGTTCGGCACAGCAGCGGATACCTGCGGACGTTTCTGTTCCTCCTGCTCTAAAAATTCCGGTCACTTCTCCGATGATGGTACTCAGCTTTGCCAGATCGTCGCCGTAGGACATAACGGTGATCAGGGATGCGATCAAACCAACGGAGAACAAAATGACCTGAATAAGTATTGGCATCCAGCGTACCGGCACGGAACAGCAGACCGCGCCGATGGGAAGAACCGCCACCATGGTCGCCGGGAAAATGGACATGGCAAGGCAGAAATAGATATTGCATCGCCGCATCCATTCCACATAACAGCTTGCGCCCTCTTTCTGGCGGCGACCACGAATTTTTCATAGGGCTTTGTGCCTTGCCTGCAAACGCTTTGATGACCTCAATGCCGTTGATATACTCTACCGCAGTATCATTGAGTATCTTGGTTTTATCCACGGTGTTCTGATAGCTTTCCGCATAGCCACGGGTCATCAGGGCGTAGCAGCAAACCCAATAGGCACTGTTACCAGCACAGCCAGAGCCATGCGCCAATCCAGTACAAAGAGATACACCAGCAGGGCAATAGGCACCAACAGGTTTGATGTAAATTCCGGGAATGATATGCGCCATAGTGGTCTCGATGCTGTCGATGCGCTCCACCAGTACGTTTTTTCACCGAGCCGCAGGGCATATCCAGCACCGTCCCCAGCGGCACACGGGTCAGCTTCTCACATACCCGTTTGCGGATGTTGCCCAACACCGCAAAGGTCGCCTTGTGAGAAAGCGTGGTGGAAATGCTGTGAAAGCCGCATCGCCCCACCCAAAGAAGAAGCCATCACAAGGCAGTGTTGTAAGTAAATATTCATGTCCCGGCATCCACCCAGTAAATCGCCAATCATATTTTGCCATGACGAAATAGGGCAAAAGGCCGCAAATCACGCCGCACACAGCACTGAGAACGCTGAGTACATAACGGGGCGATATTCTCCCGCAAAGTCCCAGATCCACGTTGCTGTGGAGCGTTTCATTTTGTGTTCATGTTCTATCTCCTGTCATTTCTGTATTCAGCAGGGGTCGTATCAAAGATTTCCTTGAAAGCCGCTGCAAATTTACTTGGGTTATCGTAGCCGACAGCAGATGCAATCTCAATAATCCGCTTTTTACGGTCTGTTACCAGCATGGACGCTGCCATTCATCTTGTAGTTGCGGATATAGGTATAGATGGGGCTGCCATACACACCTTTGAAGCCGTTTTTCAGGGTCGCTGTGCTGAGATCAAATTGCTTTGCCAGTTCTTCGGTGGTGTAATTTCGGGTCAAATCGTCGGTCAGCAGCTTATGTACCGCCTTGATCTTCTCAGTTTGGCTGAATAGAAGTACGGGCGTTCATCCTTATGCTGAACAGTTCCAAAGCCCGCAGGAACACCAGCAGCTCCATGACCTTAATTTTGAAATAGTCCATGCGTATCCTTGCCGGAACATTGTAAAGCTCCGAGAAGATATGCTCAATGGAAGGGTGTTTGCGCAGGATATAGATACTGTCCATACCGCAGAACTTTTCTGCCAATGCTGATAAGTCAACGGACACACCGGGCATTGCATCCCGAACGGATTTTTCAGCGTAGTCGAGGAAAAAGCCGATGGTGATGCCATGATAGTGAGACACAGGAAAATACATATCGCCGCTGTGATGCACCCAAGCGATCCATTCGCAAATCGCCCTGTTCCATGTAATTTACCGCATATCTTTGTCTGTCCATTGCTCGATGCGTCCCTTCCCGACAATGGTCAATGCAGAAGATACAGGGACAAACTGTTAAAACGGCTGTAACAATGGCTCATGTGAAAATCGTTATATATGAGGTAAACACCGTCAAATACCCGATAGATGGTCATGAGGCCATCGCCGCTGGGGTCATTCATCCGTAGCACCTTGCAATCCTCAGTCTCAACCACTTCCTTCCAAATTGTCACCCAGATCTGTACTGTGAAACATCGCCCAGGGACTATATTCATTTTTCCAAATTCGCACCTCCTTGGCAAGTTATAGGTAGCTAACTTGCATTGATTAAGGAAAGCCGGTTTTCACGGCTTCCTAGTAATTATATTCATTTTACAGTTTACTTTCTAATCCGATCCGCTTTTTTCGCTCCATTTGGTAAAAAAATATTTGCACAAAGGTCTGAATTCTTATCCCAGCACCACATCCAGTACCATCATCACGCTGAATCCCAACGCAAAGAATACTGTACCGATGTTGGAATGCTTTCCAGCAGACATTTCAGGAATCAGTTCTTCCACTACCACATAGAGCATAGCTCCTGCGGCAAAACTCAGCAAATACGGCAAAGCTGGAACAACAAACTGTGCTGCAAGAATTGTTAACACCGCCCCCAGCGGCTCTACAATGCCGGATAGGACACCGCTTAGAAAGGCTTGCCCTTTCTTCATTCCCTCTGCCCGCAGAGGCATAGAATAATGGCACCCTCGGGAAGTTTTGAATGAATAGCGATACCGAGGGGATAATGCCAACGCACCCGCTGCTGTGATTTCACCGTTTCCGGTTAAAAAAGCCTGCATAGACCACGCCTACTGCCATTCCTTCGGGAATGTTATGGAGCGTTACTGCCAGCAGCATCATAGTTGTCCTTGCCAATCCACTTTTTACACCTTCCGGCTGGTCAGCATTGCGATGCAGATGTGGGATGAGCCTATCCAAAATCAGCAAGAACAGGATGCCAAGAAGCCAGAAACCGACTGCGGCAGGAATCACGCACCTTGCCCATATCCACCCCTTTCCATAGCCGGAATCAGCAGACTCAATAGATGCCGCCACCATGACCCCTGCAGCAAATCCGGTCGTACCCGCTTCACCTGTACTCCAAGTGATCTTTTCAAAAAGAATACGCAGCCTGCTCCCAATATCGTCCCAAGGAACGGGAGCAGGATTCCGTAAACGCCAGTCATATACATCATCCCTCCTCATATAATCAAGTGTTTTTTATTGAAAATTCAAGGTTTTTCAACCTTTTATATCTCAAGGTTCTTCCTGTCCGTGCCTGTGCCGAAAGCAGCAGAACCAGTAAAGAAAGTAAAATGCAAAAGCAATGATAATTTTCATATCAGGTTCTCCTTTTGTAGCCGCAGTCGCAGTAGGCATCGCCGCCCGCAAGGAGTACATTCCCGCACAAATTTTGATGCGCCGCCCGCTTCGCTCATGGCGTAGTCCAAAGCGCACATAGCCGGAACAAGGTCAAAAGAGCCCCAACTCCACCATCCAGGTACAGATACCATTTCGTGAACCTTGCTTCGTATCCGCTGTCATCGGCATAAGGTAGATACTCCATGTTCCACAGTACGGGTTTGCGGTCCACGGCACGGAAAGCAGCAGTTTTTCTTCATGCCATTGATGTCTTTTGGCGTAAATTTTACGCTTTCCGCTCATGCGGCAAAACCGTTTCATCGGTGCTGTCATCATGGACTGGCGGTAATAGACCGTCAGCTTTTCCACATCAGGACGGCTGGGCATGGAAAGCACCAGCGCACCAAGCATGACACAACCGACGATGTTCATCTGAAAACGGTCGCCTTTTTCAAATTCGGGCAGGGTTCGAATGATTTCTTTGTATTTTTCCCTTTGATTCCACCATGACCGCTTGGGCTTCCGTCGGCGTCAGTTCAAACACGGCAATCAAATTCCGCTGAAAGGATTTCTTAAAAAACAACCATATTCCCAAAGGCATTCCTATGTATTTCATATCGTAGCCTTCTTCCATGATTCAATGGTGGCGGTGATACGCCGATCAATATCCACACGAGCCGACTTTGCATTCTTTTTCGGATGCTTCTTCGCACTCTGGAAGGCCATTTTCACAAACAGACTCGCCCCAACAGGCAGCATGATCTTCATCAGTCCTTCGGGGAAAACAAAAAGTGCGTAGCATAAGGATATACCGCTGTTTCTACCTCGCAGGTATGTGGGCGTTCCGCCAATCGTTTTTCTTCATGCGCCGAATGTATTTCGCTGTGTCCCACAGCACATCATCCTCTGCACCAATGAGCAGGGAGCTTGCCCTTGATATTTTCTACCTTGATGAACTCAGCTTCTGTAATAGGATGTGCCTTTTCGGAATCGTCAAAAGCTTCCATGAGTTGACCATATCGCCGGTACGCTTGGTTTCGGTGGCAATACACTGCCAATACTGCGGGTGTTGATAAACAAATGGCATATAAGGCAAAGGCTCTCCTTGGTAGGAAAAGAGAGATTCACCCTCAATAGGCCATTCTTTGCAACCATCTTTCTTGCCCTGCATGAATCCCTGCCAGATAAAATCGCTGGGTGTCATGCCGATGGTCAGGGTAATATCCGAAAAGTAGGTTGCCGCTGTCAACGCCAGTGTGCCCGTTGTAGATGCACCCACAATACCGATTTTGCGGATACCGTGGTTTTTTAGCCAGTTAATTGCTGTTTCCACACGCTCCAATGGATAGTTGTGATGACCATAATCCTTTTTTGCCGGGGACATGGTGAGGACATGGATGTCCTGCTTCAAAAAGCCATTTCACGCAGGAACGAGCCATATAATCTTCCGGGTCATCCCCAATCATGGTGATCATGGCACAATCAGATGGCGTTTTACACGCCCAATATGCACCGTAAAAAGCCGTCCGTTTTCATCGATATCAAAATGGATGTGTTTCATTATGTATTCCTCCTAAATCCCGCCTCATCCACATATTCAGGGTGCTCTTTCAGATATTCATCCCTGTCTCCGCAGATGGTATAATCACACTTGCACCCGTCCGCACAGGTGGTCGTCCGCACCAGCCGTGCGTGGAGCAATCCATGGCGGCATAGTCCGGATTGCACATAGCAGGTACGGTCAAATTGAAGATCTTCGTCTTTCATCCGTGTTTCTCCTGTTTTTGCCCAGTCACGCAAAGCCAGTCTTGATGAGCATTTTTTGTGTATTTGAATATCGGTAAAACCGGCTTCTTCAGTGCCGTTTTTTAACTGCACATCCCGATAAATGGTCATGTCGCTGATGATCTGTGTCCACTTATCGTTCTTGTTGGTATCGCCGGTGGCCCTCGTTGCAGATGAAGGAAGGTGCCGCTGTTTTTTTCATTGCCCGGTATACTTCACGAAAACAATCCACCAACCCAGGCCAAAAATAGACGGTTTCAAAGGCAGTGACCACATCAATTTATTATCTTCAAATGGCAGCGCCGACGACACTGGCCTCAACACACAGCAACGCCCCTCGAAATTGCCTTTTTGCATTCAGCCTTTTGGATTCTCCACACTGACGGAATAGTCAATGCCGGTCACAATTTCCATTCCGGGCAGCGTTTCAGCAGCTTTGCGAAGAATTTGCACCACCGCCGCAGCCGCAGTCTAAAACTGCTGCATCTGTGGACAGGCTCAGGAAAAGACATCCCCCAGTCTGCCAGCTTGCCGTGACCGCTGTTCATCATGGCTACCATAATTTTTCCGCCGAAGCCTTCTGGTTTTTCGTGTTTTCAAAAAGAATGACATATCACACCTCCGTTTTCTCTCACACTCGGCATAGGTCAGCGGAAAACTGGCTTTCAGAACAACGCTTTTCCGCACCGCCCAGCCGTTATGCCGTAGGAAGCGCAGGTATTCCTCACTCGTCCACTTGCTGTGGAAGGAAAGCCCGCCAGCTTCATGAAAAAATGCTTTGACATTTCCGCGAAAGTCATTACCAGCATGAGTAAAGGTCGGCGCGATCAGTACCCACCTCTCCACTAGCACCCGCCGAATTTCCGCCAACGCTTTCTCCGGTCCGGCACGATATGCAGAGCATTGGCTACGATCACCACATCAAAGACTGGTCGGCATAAGGCAGATGGAACATATCCTGCACCGAAAAATGGAGTTTCGTAGATTTCACGCCCTGTTTCGCCTGCTCGATCATCTCTTGGGATGCGTCGGTAGCTTCAATATGATCACGCTGCTCACGATATGTTTGGCAATCGATCCCTGTGCCGGTGGCAAGCTCAGCACCGTTTTATTGCCGCACCACAGGGCATGAATTAGCCCAGCTCGTATAGCCGCTCGTAAGCTGCCGCGTGGTCTTTTCTTCATAAAGTGGTCATAGCTTTTCGCTGTGCGATCCCAAAATGTTTTCTTCATAACCATCACTTCCAATGCGGTGGTTAGCTATCTCTAACTCGCTGTTTTGAAAAGCCGCCAGTCGGCAGCTTTTCGATTTAATCAAATAATTCCTTTACAAGCACCAACGCACCAGCGTTTCCAACACCTGCGGATACAGTTCGCCGATTTCACCCTGATGGGAAACCGTTAAGATCAGTCCTCGGACGGCTGGCGGCAGCCAGATCCATTTCGCCTTTCGGCACAAGTCCACTTGCCTCCAGAATTTGACGAATATGAACTTCGTCATCGTGATAGTGGGCAGCCTTTGATGTCAGATGGTATCCGCCGCAACAAATACTCCGCATCGTTTCGATGAAGGTCATCGCTTTTTCGGAAAGGTATTTGCAGGCGGCAAGAAATGATCTTCGTTGCTCGCTCCGTTGAGTGCATTCTGCATTGTCCTGTAAAACGGCATTTTTTCCGTTATTTTCCAGCAGGCGGATCTTTGGATGAAGACCTTATAAGTGAACCCTTTCGCAGCCCCACCGCTGTTGTTCCACCGATGTTTTCGCATCCCCGACGGTCACGGCTGCTGCAACGCTTCGTCTAATAAATCCTTGCGGATCATTTCATTTTTCTGTTCTGTAAACGCCAAGCAATAACCCCCCAAACATTTTGACCGCTTTTTTGTTTTTCGGTCGCCAATTATACTCTTGTATTCGCCACTGTCAATGGGTTTCAAAGAAGAGTACAAATGAAGATAACGAAAACATACTTGGCAAACAGGGCATGGCGTTTTTTCGCGCAAAATTATAAGCCCCTGCCGCAGCAGGGACCTGTAATATACGGAATGCCCTTCCTACTGTCATTATATTTGTCCGGGTGTCATATCTTGCCTACCAGTTGTTGCTCAACTAACCGTTCTCAGCTGCACTCATTCCACAAATCGGAGATGTCGAACGGAACCTCATCCGCTAGCGACCGTACTTCATCGCCGATTTTTCTCGCAGGAGTATCGGAAACTCAACCTTTAACAGGCCACTATCTTTCAACTTGACACCCATTGGTTAACGATTACTTCGGCACAAAACACTGTAAAATCAGCAAAACGCAGGAAAACCGCTGTGGAAATGCTCCCGCAGCGGTTTGCTGTTTATGTGTCTGAAACGGCAAAAACCTTGATTTCAAGCGGTTTTCAGGCATAGAAAAGCCCACCATAATTCTATCAATTACCGGTGGACTTTATAACTTGAAGGAAGGATTCCGAACCCTTGAGACGCTATTAACGCCTACCACACGATTTCAATCCGTGCGCCTTCATTTCCAACTCAGCCACCTCTCCAAAGTGGCAAAAAGCTGCTCTTAAACTCAACCCATTTATTATACTGTAAAGCGGCGGTTTGTCAAGCAATTTTCCACTTTTCTGCAAAATCCAGTCCCGTTTCTGCAAAGCGCAATGCAGCACGCGGCACGGCCGAGCTCAGCCTGCGTCCATCGCGGCAGCGCAGGCCTGCAGGACGGCGGCACGGCGATGGGGCGCAGGTCGCGCTGCCGGAGCCGCCGTGCTCCACACGGCGACAATAAACT